>ERZ842401.5689-NODE-5689-length-13671-cov-13.216143_pt1 | contig 13671 bp, 12 predicted proteins | sample MGYA00521270_ERZ842401 | MGnify/ENA primary metagenome ERZ842401 (study PRJEB31892, sample SAMEA3878208) | bioreactor metagenome | biome: Moose rumen | place: Sweden | collected 2011-10 | study: EMG produced TPA metagenomics assembly of the PRJEB12797 data set... | reverse complement strand
AAGTTACTGAAAATCAGGCACTTGACCAAATTTTATTAGTTATATATTGTTAATGCAACTCATTGATTTTCAAACGATTAAATGTATAATTAACTAAGTATTGTTTATACCGAAGCTGTTCAGAAAACTGCGGTCAGATGGTGTAGATGTCGTGTTGGTAAAAGGACAGGGTGCTGCACAGTGCTACGAGAAACCGCTGTGGAGAGCGTCCGGTGATGTGGATTTGTTGTTAGATACAGAGAATTATGAGAAGGCCAAGAAAGTGTTAATACCGATTGCTTATGATGTAGAGGCAGAGGAAACTTGGAAAAGGCATCAGGCAATGAAGATAATGGGTGTGGAAGTGGAACTTCATGGACGGATGCCATTCGGCTTGTCTGAGAAAGTGGATGAGGTGATAGATGAGGCAATCGAAAGGGCGATTAACGATAACATTGCCCTTAATGAAAACCAAAACGAAAACGGAGTGGTGATGGTGCCAAAAGCAGATGAACATGTGTTTTTGGTGTTTACACACTTCTTGCGCCATTTCTTTATAGAGGGTGTGGGACTAAGGCAAATTTGTGACTGGTGCAGGATGCTGTGGATGTATCGGGAATCTTTGAATTACGAACTTTTGGAAGAGCGTATTCGAAAAGCAGGCTTGGTAACAGAATGGCATGCCTTTGCTTCTCTTGCTGTGGATTACCTTGGAATGCCAGTGGCTGCAATGCCACTTTATGATTCAAAGTTTAATGCAAAAAGCGAGCGCATTTTGAAACGAGTTTTGAAGAGTGGAAACTTCGGACATAATTATGACCTTAGTTATCGGTCAAAATATAAGGGAATGAAGTATAAAGTAGTCGCAACCTGGCGGCGATTTTGGGAATTTGCTTCTCTGGTGCCAGTGTTCCCTGTGGATGCACCTAAGTTCTTTATAGGGTATTTGTTTGGAAAAGTAAGATAGAAATAATTGAAATATGCTTTACAAGATAGCACATATATTACGAGATAAAATGGGATGGCTGTGGAATTTGATTGAATGGTTGAATTCCGTGCTGTTTTCGTGGCGATATGGGAAGAGGGTAAAGGTTTTCTCATTTACTACCGTACCTGATGGGTATGACGTTGTAACAATGAGGGATGTTCCTACAGAGCATCTTGTGGCGTTCTTTGAACGTCAGCCAGAGGATGCGTTTGAGTTTTTCCATCCTCATGGGTTTGATGCAAAGAGTATCAAGAGGCTGCAGGGGAACAAAGCTTTCTTAGCGTATGTGTTGAAGAATGCTGAAAATGGTCAGATTGCAGGATATTGTTTTAACCGCAGCTTCTTTCATGGAAAAGGTTTCCGGGGTAGAATGGTAGATGTGGATTATCGAGGGAAGGGGCTCGGTACGGCCATGAACAAAATGTTGAATGAAGTTGGTTTCGGGATTGGCCTTCGCCTCTTTGAGACTGTGTCGAAAGATAATGTGGCATCATATCGCTCTGCTATGTCTGCAAGCAATGTAAAAGTGGTAAAAGAAATGGCGGACAATGAACTGTATCTGGAGATTTTGCCGTGACACAACCTTAACGAATAGAATGATGGATTTGAAGATTATCGATAGGACATTATTGGATGAAGTGACAACTTTGGCAAAGGAATCGCCTCGATTGAGAATGAACTATAACTTTCATCAGTCGCTTGATGATAAGTGCCATCGCTTTTTGAATGCTGTGGAACCTGGTACTGTTGTTCCGATACACCGACATCCCACGAAGGATGAGAGTTTTGTGCTCTTACGTGGAAAAGTGAGGGTGACAACACATAACGATGACGGTTCAATTAAGGAGAGTATCGTTTTGAATCCTAAGGAAGGACTTTATGGTGTGGATATTCCCAAAGGAGTGTGGCATAAGGTTGAGTCGCTTGCATCGGGTAGCTGTTTCTTCGAATGCAAAGAGGGTCCATTTGTGCCACATGAAGTGGATGGGATTTTAGAAGTCTAACATAAGCTATTATGCGACTTGCGAGAAATATCTTAATCATAACAGCCATCGTATTGATGGAAATAGCATGTATGGGGAAACTGTATATGCTATATACCGAATGGATAGGATGCCACCTGAAATGGGTACATTCATCTACGGCAAATGACTGGCTGGTAGCTATTGCAGGATTATCTATAACTGTGTGGCTACTGGTGGAGAGAAGGCTACAGACGTGGCAGTCGTTCTTTGGTTTTTCAAGATTCACATGGCCTTTGCTCGCACTCCTTCTATACGGATATGCATGTATATCATAGGGAGGTTTTTACATTGTTCCAATGTTGTAATGCCTTTGCTTACGCTGATGTGGCAGCTATCCTGTTTGGACTTTGGTGGCTGCTGCCGCTGCTGAAGGATGGTATCAGTTCGTTGAATGCAATGGATAGCAAGAAAGACTTTCCTGACGGAAATAAAAAGAAAGTGCCTCTGTTTGAAGCAGATGACACCAACCCCAAAGATGAACTTGGGCGAAAAGAGGAAGCAGAGAGCCTTTGTCGGTTCATACTTGACGAGAAAAACAAGTATAACTCTACATTGGGAGTTGCTATAAGAGGTACATGGGGAGCAGGAAAGACAACATTCATCAACTATATGAAGGATAGTCTGAATGTGAGGAAGATAACCTACTTTGATTATTCTCCTTGGCTTTGTAGCGACGGAGAGGTGACACAACACTTTCTGAGGCATTTGGACGCACATTTGCATCGGCAGGGGGTGGGTGTGAACAGCCTGCAAATGTATATTCGCTCGCTTAGTATTAGTAATATCACTGGATGGTTTCCGCTGGTGGTACATGCCCTACGGCATTTGTTTACAACAGGGAAAGATACGCTGCAAGGAAGTCTGGAGGCCGTAAGCGAGGCTATGGGGATGTTGGAGCAGCCTGTTGTAGCATTTGTTGATGACGTTGACAGAGTGGGCAAGGAAGATTTCTTGAGTGTGATGAAACTGGTGAGGATGACGGCCAGATTCCCTAACCTGATATATGTAGTGGCCTACGATGATACGGTGGCAAAAGAATTGCTGAAGGAATATGGCCAAGGTGACAAGTTCCTTGACAAAATATTTAACGTGAAACACGACCTGCAGCCCGTCTCTGAGGATAAGATGCTGGAACTGGCAAAGGGAAAGCTGAAAGCTTTTGCGGAGTATGATGAGGAAGAGAATGTGTTTGGTAGTCTGACGCTAACGGATTATATCACCACCATCAGGGAACTGAAACACTTCTTTAACCTGATGCATAAGGACTATCTTGGCATGGGCTTCATCAGGCAGCGATGCTATTTTAATTTCCCCTTCTTCGTGAAGCTTGAACTGTTGAAGCACTACGACCTTTATGTGTGGCAGCGAATCAAAGAGGATCCCAGCTCATATCTGAAAACAAAGAATGAATGGAATGACATGATGGCCTACGTGGTGAAGGTCGAGATGGATAAGATAGGCAATGAGCATACAAAGGAACTGCTGGCCATGCTGTTTGACAGCGAGATAGCAGCAGACTGTGAGTATGTATGCCCAGGCGGATTGCAGATGATGTACCTAGAAAAGTATGATGACAGCTATCTCTCGAAGCAGGAGATGGCGGATGCTATCAAGAAGAATCGGCTATATTCTGAGTTGTATGGTTGGATAAAAGACAGACGACAGGGTATCGCATTTATGCTTTCGCATCATTTGAGCGATATTTCTATAACGGAAATGGCCAATGTGTGTTGCGAAATGATTAAGTTCAGACCCAACGACATCATCAAGAGTCCGATAGATCGTCTGCTCAAGGAGGATGCGATTACAGTGGCGACGTTCGGACAAATTAGGAAACAGAACAATCCATATAGCTATGTGGAGAACCATCATGAGTTATATCTGCTCCTACTGCATCAGATTAGGAATTCAGAGGGAAATAGCGGTAAGGATGAGCTTATGGAGTATGCCAAGATCACTCCGTGCCCGAGAGAACTAATGGCAGTGGTGTATGGTATCATGATGGTAAGCGTGTCGTATGAAGAAGTGCCAGAAAACTGGGTGTATGATGTGGCAGGCGAACTGTTTCAGAGGTTAGTTGATATCGAACCGAAAGACAGCATGGAAAATCAATACCATGTGATAGAAACGTTGGAGTATCTACCTTATTACCAATCGCAATACCAGTTGGTGGTGCCGTTGTTAAGGAAAGACCTCGGTAACTGGCTGCGTTGGACTATCAAACGGGATGAAACCCTTAGTGGGGATGTTTTGCTGACAGCGGACATAGATGTAATGCGGACGATGTTTAATACCTACGAGGAGTATAAGAGTCTGACCATAGAATTGATGGATCACTATAAGGATGATGATAAGCAGAAAGCCATCATAGAGGAGCATCGCAAACTGGTAGAGCGGACGAGTCTGATAGCAGCACTCTCCATTAGCAGTTTCTATCAGTCGGAGTATCCTCACCTAAAGAACATCGTATATCAGGATTCCTGGCAGATGATAGTGATGCATAATAGCTATAATGATGCCAAGGATTATCTGTCAAAACAAGAGCATCCGTTCTTTAAGAATGAGAGTCGGTTGCCGGAGTTGTTTGAGAATTAAAAGGAGCATATTGGAGCGAATCAGAAACAATAGTTTAACGAAAAAGGAAGAGTAATGATACTGAAATGGTTATTTGACAGAATAGTAGCATTTATAGGATTGGCTGTATTATGGCCAATCCTGTTGGTTGTTGCTATTATGATTAAGATAAAGATGCCAGGAGGACCAGCTTTCTTTGTTCAGAAGAGAGTTGGTAAGGATGGACGTTTGTTTGACTGCCATAAGTTCCGCACAATGACCGTAAAACATAACGGATCGACAGTCAGCGTGGCGGGTGATAGTCGTATCACTCCGTTTGGAGCGACATTGCGTCACTACAAACTCGACGAACTGCCCGGACTATGGGATGTACTTAATGGCAACATGAGCTTCGTGGGGCCGAGGCCGGATGTGCCTGGGTATGCGGATAAGCTCGTTGGTGATGATAGGGATGTTTTGAAATTGCGTCCTGGGATTACTGGGCCAGCTACATTGAAGTATCGACTCGAAGACGAGATGATTTCTGAATATGTCGCTCAGAAGCAAGCTGCAGGGGATTCTCGCCCTATGCAGGAGATAGCTGTGGAATACAATGATACTGTGATATACCCTGACAAGGTGAGGTTGAACTGCTATTACTATCACCACTATTCTTTCATCAAGGACTTCCAGATGATACTCTGTACGGTTCTTGGGAAGAAGATGAAGTATGCAGGGGAGATGATATAAGATTCTCAAACCTAAATGATCGATTATTATCATGAGCGATTACGATAGCAAAGCAATAGAAGATAGAGCCGTCATCGAAGTCATACGCTATTTTGAGACAAGCAAGGTTGTCGCTGCTTATATCAATATGGGCGATCGGGAACCTTTCTTTGATGGGCATCTCTATCTGTATCATAGCGGAAAACGAGATAATGAGCACTATACTGGAAGAGTTGCCGCCCAAGTAAAAGGTAAGGACTTGGGCGTGTTTAAAGATGGCGTGTTCAGCTATCCAATCGAAATGACTGCCCTAAAAGCCTATCTCCATGAAGGTGTAGTTTATTTTGTGGTGCAAGAGGTTAAGCGGAAAAAGAAACTCTTCTATAAATTGCTGACCCCAGTGGAGCTTCGAACTATCATAAGCGAGAAAGGAGAAAATGATAGCTATAGCGTAAGAATGAAGTATGCTCCAGACCGGGACATCAAAAATGTTGAGTTGGAACTTATACAGTTTGAACAAGACTGCAAGAAACAAATCAGCTTTGCCGATGCCAAACCCTTGGATTTTTCAGCCTTAGACAAACTCGGAATACACTCATTCTCTGTTAATGTTGCCGTTAAGGACAAAAAGGAGCCTTTTTATGTTGCAGTCACCGAAAAACCTGTGTATCTTTATGCCAACTTGAACGAGAATATTCAAGTGCCATTAGGTTTTGGTCCTGCCAACATCGCATTAATGAGGAATGTTGAGCAGCCAGTAATCGTTAGTGGAAAAGAGTATTTCAAACAGTTTCATTCTGAAATTAAAGGAGGGCTCCTCACAGTCAAAGTAGGCGACTGCTTTTCCATTACTTTTGATCCATCAGGTAAAAAGAACCAAGCAACCCTGAATGTTGGTCGCAGAGCCACAATGCTGAAGGACATCATTCGAGAAGCTGAGTTTCTTTTGGCCTTACAGTCGAATAAAGAGATTACAATAGGTTCGTTGACGCTTCCAATACCATTCCCAGATACACATCCCTTAACTGAGGGACTGAGTGATAACCTAAAGGCATGGCATGAACTGGTCTCGACCTTGGCAAAAATAAGTTGCAACAAGGATATTGATATGTCAATCGTCAAGAAGAAAGACGAAACGACGATAGACATTCTGATTGATATGGTTGGACATGGGAATGAAAGAAGCCTGAAAGGAGTGACTTTAGGCGTTAACAATATAAAGTTGGCCAATCTGAATCTATGGTTAGTCATTTACAAGAATGAGCACGATAAACATGTCATTAAAAGTTTCTTCGACCCTACTTTGGGAATGCAGGTGTCTTATAAATATCCAGAAGGAAGTCTGAGTGAAAGTCTATACTCATGGTTTGACAGGCAAAAGATTATGGACTGCGACAATTTGCCCTATGATGACGTGATACCTTCGTATGAGCTTCTGAAAGAAGTAAATCCGCACATCTATGAACGGGCAAACTCTTTTTTGTTGGAGCTTATTGCTGCTTATGACAAAGAAACGGACAACCAGAAGAAACAGTTGCTGTATGATACGGCCACGAAGATAAACCAATGGTTGATAGTCAATGACCTTAAAGAGAACAGAACGGTGCATCGGCTAAACTTGTATCAAATATTGAAGAGGAGTCCTGGGTTGAAGGAAGAAGATGTAGCTGAACTCAAAAAGATACAGATTGAGAATTCTCGTGATGACCAAGTTCAATATGCTGTAGCATTACTGCTTGGAGATAAAGATACCTATGAGTATTATTGGAAAAAGTTAGATGCAGAGACACAAAAGGCATATCAAGAACGGATGCCAATTTATATATTCCATTTATAACGCATATTAATAAAAACATATATTATGTCTGAAAGAAAAAGGATTTACCTGTGCCTTGCACACATGAGCGAGGCCGGATTTGAACAGAAGTACATTAAAGAAGCATTCGATACTAACTGGGTAGTTCCCCTTGGCCCGAATGTAAATGGGTTTGAGAAAGACTTGGAAACGTTTATCGGGCAAGATAAGCGGGTGGTCGCATTGTCGGCAGGTACGGCAGCGGTGCATCTGTCGCTGATAGCCTGTGGAGTGAAGCCGGGCGACGAGGTGATTGTGCAGAGTTTTACGTTCTGTGCATCGAGTCACCCGATTACGTATCTGGGGGCTACGCCTGTGTTTATCGACTCAGAGAAAGAGACTTGGAATATGGATCTCGAGTTGCTGGAAGTGGCCATAAAGGACCGCATTGACAAGACGGGAAAGAAGCCTAAGGCAATTGTGCCGGTAGCTCTTTATGGTATGCCGTATAAGATTGACCGTATTATGGAGATTGCAAATAAGTATGAGATTCCTGTAGTGGAGGATGCCGCTGAAGGATTTGGCTCGAAATTTAATGGTCAGGTGCTGGGAACATTTGGTAAGTATGGCGTTCTCTCCTTTAATGGTAATAAAATGATAACCACTTCTGGTGGTGGTGCATTGATTACACCCGATGAAGAGTCATGGCGCGAAATCATGATGTACGCTACACAGTACCGTGAAAGCTATCCATACTATCAGCACGAGAAGATTGGTTATAACTACCGCATGAGTAACATCTGCGCCGGTATCGGGCGCGGACAGATGACGGTGGCTAATGACCATATAGCGCATCATAAGCATGTGCAGGCTTTGTATGAGAAGTTGTTGGCTGACGTTGACGGAATCAACGTTCACAGTCAGCCAATGACGGGGGAATACGATTCTAATTATTGGCTGTGTACCATTACCATAGATGAGAATGTGAAGGTGAAGGGACAGGAGAATGCCTATAAGACCATTGTGACAGGTGCTGTGGGAGGTGCAGCTGGCGTGATACATGCTGCTGAATCTGCAACAACTGACTGTCAGCCGAATGACAACGTGGAAGCTATGCGAGTGGCATTAGATGCGGCGGGAATCGAAGCTCGACCAGTATGGAAACCGATGCACAAACAGCCTGTTTACAAGAATGCACCCGCGTATTTGAATGGTGTTTCAGAGGCTATCTTCAAGGTTGGTATGTGCTTGCCCGCAGGACCGTATGTGACAGATGAGGATGTAAAATACATCGTTGAGATTATCAAAGAGAATATCATTTTATGATTTCATTCTTGAAGGCTGTTTGGCAGTTTTTTAGTTTCTTATTTGTTCCTCAATGGGGGAAGCATAAAGATTGAATTTATGAAAGAATATCAGTATCATATTTTCAGCCCATATCGGGTTTGTCCGTTAGGGGCTCATGTTGACCACCAACATGGTTTGGTGACTGGTTTCGCCATTGACAAAGGTGTTGACTTGTGGTTTAATGTGAGTGAGGACAGTGTGGTGAAGTTGGCTTCAAAGACCTTTGAGGGGGATGTGGAGTTTCATCTGAATACACCATTACAGGTAAAGGAGCACCATTGGGGGGATTATGCCCGGGGTGCGAAGTATGCTCTCAGGAAGCGGTTTGAGCTGAAACGGGGCATTGAGGGTGTGATACAGGGTTCATTGCCAGTTGGAGGCTTGTCATCTTCGGCTGCTGTTTTGATAGCGTATGTTATGGCGTTTGCTAAAGCTAATGATATTACCCTGCAGCCGTTTGAAGTGGTGAAGATTGCATCGGAGGCGGAGAGGGAGTATATCGGGCTAAACAACGGTCTGCTGGACCAGGCCTGTATTGCATTAGGCAAGAAAGATGGGCTGCTGTTTCTGGATTGTGATAGTAATGACTGGCGCATTATCAAGAGAAATCCGGAGATGCCGGAATTTGAGATTGGAATTTTTTTTAGCGGCTTGACTCGCTCGCTGGTGAATAGCGACTATAACTTGAGAGTATATGAGTGTAAGACGGCTGCATGGAATATGCTTGCATATACTGACCAACCTCTGAAAACGTTTGACAAGACGTTCCTTCGCGACATCCCCAAGGCAACATTTGAGAAGACGCGCATTGCTATGCCTGCAAGGTTTGCCAGACGGGCAGAACATTTCTATTCGGAGTATCGTCGTGTGCGTCAGGGCGTAACGGCTTGGGAAACGGGTAATATGAAATTATTCGGCAAGTTGTCGTTTGACTCCTGCGAGAGTAGTATTCATAATTATGAGTGCGGTTCACCTGAACTGATTGCTATCTATGAGATTATGCGCAGTCTTCCAGGAGTGTATGGTGGCCGTTTCTCTGGTGCTGGGTTCAAAGGCGCATGTATAGCACTTGTTGATCCTGCATATAAAGAGGAGATACAGAAAGTGCTTACAGAGAAGTATCTGGAGCAGTTCCCTGAGTATGAGAGGACATTCCAGGTGTTCTGGGTGAAGCCAGATGATGGAGCAAGATTTGTCTAAGGTAAAAGTGAATAGTGAAAAGTGAAAAATTTGCTACCGCATTATGAAGAATATTGTTATTGCTGCTGGTTATGCTACTAGATTGGGAGAGTTGACGAAGAACTTCCCTAAGCCATTATTGAAGATAGGTGAGAATACTATCTTGGGAAGAATGTTGGATGATATCGATAGGATTCCTGAGATAGATGAGCATATCATTATCACTAATCATAAGTTCGCTTGTATCTTCGAGGAATGGAAGAAGGACTTGCGTTATAGCAAGCCGGTTACCATTGTGGATGATGGGACTGAGACGAATGAGACTCGTCTAGGAGCTGTGTGCGATTTGTTGTATGCAATGGATAAGCTTCACATCGATGATGATTTGTTGGTCGTGGCAGCAGATAATCTGCTGTTCTTCTCGTTCCAAGAGTTCGTGGACTTTGCTCGTGCAAAAGGCACATCGTGTATCATGTGCCATGAACAGCCTTCGATAGAGAAACTGCAAAGGACTGGTGTGGTAGAACTGGATGAGAATAATAAGGTTCTCGGTATGGAGGAAAAACCGCAGGTGCCTAAGAGTCATTGGGCTGTACCTCCATTCTATATCTATCTGAAGAAAGACCTGGACTTGGTACGGCATTCTGTAGAGAATGGTTGTGGCAAGGATGCTCCGGGCAACCTTGCTCACTATATGGTGGAGCATACCACTATGCATGCTTGGCCCATGAGTGCAGGAAGGTTTGACATCGGTAGCCTCGATACCTATTATGAGGCCGTGGAGAAATACGGAAAATAAGAAGACTATGGAAAAGATTACATTAGATAATAAGACGATATTTGTTACAGGTGCTGCTGGTTTCATTGGATCGAACTTGGTGAAGCGTCTGTTCAAAGACGTGAAAGGTGCTACCATCATCGGTATCGACAATATGAACGACTACTATGATGTGGCACTGAAGGAATACAGGCTGAATGAGCTTAACACTACCGTTTCTGAAGACATCACATGGAAGTTTGTCAAAGATGATATTGCGGACAAGCAGACCATTGACGGAATCTTTGAGGAGTACAAGCCGCAAGTGGTTGTAAACCTCGCAGCCCAGGCTGGTGTACGCTACAGCATCAGCAATCCTGATGCATATATCATGAGTAACATGATTGGTTTCTACAACATTCTGGAGGCTTGCCGTCACAATCCTGTAGAGCACTTAGTATATGCTTCCTCCAGTTCTGTATATGGCGGTAATAAGAAAGTGCCATTCAGCACGGATGACAGGGTGGATAATCCTGTGTCACTGTATGCAGCTACTAAGAAGAGCAATGAGCTGTTTGCCCACTGCTATTCAAAGTTGTATGACATCCCCACAACGGGCTTGCGCTTCTTTACGGTATATGGTCCTGCTGGTCGCCCTGATATGGCGTATTTTGGCTTCACCAACAAACTGTTGAAGGGTGAGACTATCCAGATATTCAATTATGGCAACTGCCGTCGTGACTTCACGTATGTCGATGACATCGTGGAGGGTGTGATGCGTGTGATGCAAGGTGCGCCAGAGCGTAAGAAGGGTGAAGATGGCCTGCCAATCCCACCATACGCTGTCTATAATATCGGAGGTGGCCAACCAGAGAATCTGCTGGATTTCGTGAACATCCTGCAAGAAGAGCTTGTTCGTGCCGGTGTCCTTCCTGCAGACTTCGACTTTGAGGCACACAAACAACTTGTTCCCATGCAGCCTGGTGATGTACCCACCACCTATGCCGATGCAACAGCCTTAGAACGTGACTTCGGGTTTACGCCAAAGATAACGTTGCGAGATGGATTGAGAAAGTTTGCGGAGTGGTACTACCAATACTATATGTCAAAGGACTAAGGTCAAAAGTCAAAGGACGAATTGTTGATTCCCTTAAGTGATACACTGATAAGTCGGTCATGGAACTATTGGTTTGAGAGCAACTTCCAACAGGGATGTGGCCGCTTGTCGGTTTTAAGAAATGGCATAGGATGCAAGAGGCCAAAATAGGTATATGATAAATGGCTAAGACTAACAACAAGGTACTGAAACTGACCATGCCATTATCAGAGTGGCTGTCGCGCTACACTAAGGACGAACTGGTGGAGATGGCAGACCTGATGGGATTAGGTGTGCCTGACAGCGATAGTGCACGGAAAGATGAGCTGATAGAGGATGTGGAAGAGCATATCCGATATAGTGCAGATGAAGTGCTGGACATGACAAGTGTGTTTGAACTGGAGTTCCTGCAGAAGTTGATGCTGCCAGAGAATCGATACGGAATGGTGTCGATGAACCATGATGCCTTGCTTCCGTTGACAAAAATGGGCGGCATCATCTCATGTCCGCATCCGTTAGGAAAGGACTATGCCATCTATATGATGCTGGATGAGGTGAGGGAATACTTCGAACCGCATGTGGCAAAGTATATTGCAAGGAAGAAGAAACTGGGCTTTGACAGGTTGGAGCAGCTAGCCATGGGTACGCTGAACCTGTTTGGCGGTATGACGGCCAAGGCTTTGATAGGCTATGTCGACGGTGTTGCTGACAGGACAGACCTGATGACATGGCGAAACGTGGGAACCTACTTATTGAACCATACGCTGTTTGGTACAAGGCGTATCTTCCACATCAATCCGAAAGGAGAGCAGGACTGTTTCTTTGCTACGCCACTGCTGAAGGATGATACGGAGGTGAAACGGATATTCAACCGCGTGGTATGGGACAAGCCGAATAACTGCTATACTGCATACGGACAGAAGTGGGTGATGGAATATGGCCGGATGCCTTTCCCGCATATCATGGCTTCATCGATGGATAGACTATATGACCTGATGGTGAATAAGGCAGAGAAACCGATGACGGAACAGGAGGCCAATCTGGTGCTGACCAAACTTTGGCTGGCGCATGAGACGGGGCAGACGAAGGAACAGGTGGAACTGATGACAGACCTAATGTTACAAATAGACGTGAAGGATGCAGAGACCGATGACAGTCAAGTGTCGGATGCTCTTGCCATGACATTCCGTGATTTGCCCATCTGGCATATGAACGGCAAGACAACGGAAGACTTGTTGAAGCCACAGCCCCAGCCATCAACTCCCAAGCATATCCCGATGGCCCAGCCTCTATCGCATAAGCTCGGACGCAATGAGCCGTGCTGGTGTGGCAGTGGAAAGAAATATAAGCATTGTCATGGGAAGAATCTATAAACAGGTCAAATATGGGTAAACCAATCAAACCATCTAAGAACTTGGTATACTGCTATGCATGTAAGAAAAGGAAGAAGCTTTTTGAGGAAAAGTCTGGAGCGGATAACTTTATCAAATACAATCGTAGCGGTATTTTGGAAGAGAATGGCAAGGCTCCTGTCCAAAGCTATTATTGTGAACTCTGCTGTGGCTATCACGTGACCAGTAATCCATCAAAAGAAGAAGGAGAAAGACTGGATTGCCGGGATTCTCAATTGATTCAAAATCTGACATCTTTTACTCAAACGAGGGAAAAGTTCAAGGAGTTGGGGCATGTTTTAGGGGTGAAAATCCAAGAAAGTAAAGACCAGATATTCATAGGTAGTTATCAAGAAATCATAAACCTCTATAAAGAATTGGAACCTTATCGGGCCTTATTGGAGAAATTGCCTCTTGAAGAGAAATCCAGATTTGCAACACATTTCCGTAGAGTAGATTTCTTATATGCCATTGCATCAAAGATGGAGGAATTAGTGGCAGTTCCTGATAATGAACTTGAGGACTATGTGAAACGCGAATTTCCCGCCATCTCAGAAGAGAACTTCAAAGCCATTGAGATGATGGTGAAGTTAAGAAAGATGGAATTGGAAATTCGCGAAATAAGTAGCCTTTCAGAATCTGTCAATAGTGAGGTATATGAATCGAAAGTAAAAGAGATTAGTCGCTATCTGACTAGCATAAAGCCAATTGTAGGAAGGAAAGTAACGGCTCCCTATCGCAGAAAATTGGGGCTGTGTAACTAAGATAAACTGAGAGAAGATGACGCAGGAAGAGAAGTGGAGGAAGAATTATAAGGAGGTGGCAGAGTATA
>ERZ842401.5688-NODE-5688-length-13671-cov-21.521592_pt1 | contig 13671 bp, 1 predicted proteins | sample MGYA00521270_ERZ842401 | MGnify/ENA primary metagenome ERZ842401 (study PRJEB31892, sample SAMEA3878208) | bioreactor metagenome | biome: Moose rumen | place: Sweden | collected 2011-10 | study: EMG produced TPA metagenomics assembly of the PRJEB12797 data set... | reverse complement strand
CCAATCCCCAATCCCCAATCCCCAATCCCCAATCCCCAATAATATTTTAATATATTATAATTATAACAAAAATAATATTCATTGATAAAGTTATAAATTATATTATTCTTAATAATAAAAGAATAAAAAGAATAAAAGGAAAAAATGAGCGATTTATTTGGTAACTACAAAAGACCACGAGCAGAGAAAAAAGTCATAGAAAAATTCGTGAAAAAATACGAAAAAGCAAAAACATTATTTAAATCCAAAAATTACGTCGAATCCTTAAACGAATTTAATATCGCATATGATTTACTTTCTGATATATGGGATATATTTCCAAAAATTGTAACTTTATATACAATGATGAAAGGGTATTTTTACACAAAGCAATATGATGATTGTAAAAATATAATGGAAATATTAGAGCCAATGTTGGAATATCTTCCAAAAAATAAATTCGATCTTTTTATTAAAATGAAATCGAAGATAATGGTATATCAATTAACCTTATATTTTATGTACGACGAATTAGATAATGCTTTCGATGCAGTTATTGATATGATAAAATATTTATCGAATAGCACTATATTCACTTTAGAGCAAAAGACGAAATTTTTTTGGAAATATATTAAAGGCTTTTTAAAGATTACAGGGATATCAAAAGGAAATAAGTTTCAAATTTTAAAAGAAGGTTTTGACTCGATGATTGTTGAACAAATTTTATTAAATAATGATGACCAAAGTAATAAGAACGATTTACCCGCGACGAAAAAGATAAATAGAAATATGATTGAAATATATAAAAATTTCATGAATAGTAAATTGAGAGGAATTATATATGAAATACTCGATAAAGAATTTTTTGAAATTAAATATCATAAAAGCAATGATAAAGTAATGCTTTACTTGCATAAAAATATGGATATTTTCATTCGAGATAATAATAAAGATAAATTAATGGAAAATTTTCATACTTTTATCGTTCTTAATAAAATGAATCTTAAAAAAGAATATAATATGACTTTAAGTCAATTAGTATTTGAACAAAAAAGACGAATAGAAATGTTTGATAAAATATTTAGCAATTTAGTTGGTTCTTTTAATAATATATTTAAACATGATTTTGCAATGGCTTTACCAAACATAACAAAGACAATAAAAAAGAAAAGATTTGCTCAAAATTCATTTCAATATAATATAAATCAAATGAGAAATATGATCAAAGTAAAAATAAATTCACCTTTGCGTTGGCGTAAAAGAAAATCAGGATTAAAAAATGGAGAAGAAGAAGAAGAAAATAAAAATATAAATAATGAAATAGAAACTAACAAAAATATAGAAAGAAAAATATCATATGATTATACTTTTATCAAAGAAATAAAAATACCACCTAATACAGAAGAAATGGATAAGCAAATATTATATGATAATTTCATAACTCGAAGAAATTTATTAAATAAAGCTTTTAATAAACGAATGAATACTCTAAATACAATAAATAATTATAAAGCAATTTCAAGAAATATTACTGATAATAAATCAAATAAAACAAAAACAATTATTCCTAAATATAATAAAAATAATCTCGAAATAAAATTACCAACATTAACTTTTCAAAATAATAATGAAACAAAAGAGGAAGAAAAAGAAAAAGATATGTTGAAAACTATTCATAAGAAAAAATCTAAAAATAAAATTAATAAAGAAATAAAAACAGATATAAATGAATCAGAAAATGATACTATGCGTTTAAAACATAAAAATGTTTTTAAATTAAGAAATATTAATAATTATTTTATTACAAAAATATTAAATATCTTTTCCGCATTTAATCATAATGTACATAGTTTACATGATTCACAACCTGAGGAATATTTAGATAATATCCATGTGCATATACGACGAAAAGATTTATTTGATTTTAATCATCCAAATTTTATCAAATCATATAATATTATTTCTGTCAAAGGAAATCAATTCGAAAATCAAGATAATTATTTCTTTTATGAAAATTATTTTTTAGTGAAAAATTTGTATTTTTTTGGTGTATTAGATGGCCATGGGAAAAATGGAAAAGAAATATCTAAATATGCAAGTATATTATTTCCTTCATATTTATTTTATCTTTTATTGGATGATAATTTATCCGAGAGGAAATTAGATATAAATAAAGAAATTATCAAATTAATAAAAATCCAAGAATCGCCACTAAATATCAAACAGATGTTTATTTTAACTTATTTTTTTAATAAATTCGAAGTTGATTTTTCAACAATACCTCTATTTTCAAATAATCAACAAAAATTAAATCATATAATATTAGAATCAATTGATTATTCCCAAAATGCTTTATCATCGAAATATGATATCGATATATCCTTATCCGGAACCACATTATGTTCTGCTTTAATTATAGGGAATATATTATATATTATAAACATAGGTGATTCACGAGCTATATTAGGCACATATAACAGTCGTATAAACAAATGGAAAATAACCCAATTATCAGTAGATCATAAGCCGAATCATCCAAATGAAAATCGAAGAATAATAGTTTATAACGGTCGAATTGAGCGACATAAGAATGAATTCGGAGACGAAGTCGGTCCTTATCGAATATACGGAAAAGATTCAGATTCGAATGGTCAAGGATTGACCATGAGTAGAAGTATTGGTGATTTAGAATCGAAAAAATATGGGGTTATTTATGACCCTGACGTGTTTAAATATGAACTTAAAGAAAACGATAAAGTTATTGTAATAGGCAGTGATGGTTTATGGGAACAATTAAAAAATGAAGAAGTTATTGAAATCATTGGTGAATGTTTAAATAAAGATTTAAAAGCAAAAGAAGCTTCAGAAATTTTGGTCGAAAAAGCAAGAAAAAAATTTTTGGATGAATATAAAAGAAAAAATAAAAAATATAATTATGAACATAATTTAAGCGATAATTATTACCATTTTAATAATGATAAAAATCAAGAAATTAATAGTGAAAAAACAAATTATAAAAATTCTTATATTGATGATATAACTTGCATTGTTGTTTTTCTTGATGTAGAAGATAAAAAATAAAATTTTGTTTGATTTATAATATATAACAAGATATTTGCTTAATTTTTTGGATAAAATATATTTTATTATATAATTTTATTCTAATAATAATTAATATTTATTTTAAATATAATTTTAATTAATATAAAAATTAAAAAAAATTAAATAAATTTAAATCAAAACTTATATCTATTAAAAAAATAAAAACAAAATATCTTCAAATATTTAAATTTCCAAAAAAATAAATCAATTATAATAAGTAAATGTCATCGGATGAATTCCAGATACTCAGAATAAACCAAAGGACTCGTGAGATAAATCCAAGACAAAACACGTCAAGAATCCTCCAAAATAAGACATCCTATCAAAAAGTGTCATCGTCTAAAATTTCTCAACCAGTTTCCACATTCGTTTCGAGAAGGGAGTTGAATCAATCTTCCCCTGTGTATACAGGGGGTAAGATTCAATTACCCGTTCGAACCAATGTGGCAACTAATACTCGTTCAACTCAAATAAAATATAAATACGAGCCGAATAAAACAGCCACAAGACAAATATCATCAGTGAATAAAGTTCCAAACCAGACTCAAACACAAAGATATAAATCGAGTGAAACTCAATATGTATCTAAAAAATATGAAACATCTGGAAGTCCTATAAACAGAAGAAGAAATATTCCTATGACATTTAATAGATCTAATAGAAGTGGCAATTTCAATATGAAAAATTGGTCCTATGTATCAAAGCAAGTCTTAAATCAAATCATTGTCATTCAAAGATGGTGGAGATATTTATTACAAAATATCATTTATAGAAAAGGCAGATTTTCCAGAAATTATACTAAAGCTTCAGAAATAAGATCAAAGTCCACTTCGAATCCAACTTGCGAATTCCTGAAAGATTTCATAAAACAAGGAGAAAATATCACAGAAAAAAGATATCCAGGAAAAAATAATAAAATAGTTGTAGAAACAAGAAAGGTCGAAGTGTTCAAGAATTTGAAGCCGAAATCGAAAAATCAATTAAAAGTAAAAAAAACAGGAGAAAATATCACAGAAAAAATATACCAAACCAGAAATAATAAATTAATCAACGAAAAAAGAACAGTCGAAGTTTTCCAAGTGAATAAACCACAAGTACCAAAAGATATTAAGTTAATAAATACACAATCAGGCCAATACGCTTTAAGAATCCAAAAAACGACAAAGTATATCGACAAAGAAAAAGAAAAGCAGACGATAATAAACGAAAGAAGAAAAGGTGAACCTATTAAAATTCGAGAACCAAAAAGAATAAATGATTTACAAATATCAAACAAAGAAACGAGACGAATTCGAGGTCATATAAATCAGAATAAAAAATTTGAAGAAGAAAATGGTATAACTAAATCATATATAAAAGAAAAAATGATAGAAATATGGTTAGATGAATGCAGCAAGACTAAAGAAAATAGTTTTAAATTAATTCCTGAACAAATTCAAAGTAATAGATTTTCTACTATAAATTCAAAAAATACTATTTCATCTAATAGAAATATATCCTCAGATAATAAAGACGAAATAAATAATTTATATCGTATCATAAAAGAAAAAGATAATGAGCTTAATAAAATCGTGAATCAATTAAAAGTTGAAATGAACAAGAACAAATCAGGAGTTAATACACAAAGAACTCAAATAAATGTAAATAAATATAATTATACATTCGAATCCCAATTGAATCAATTATTAAATAAAATCAAAGAAAAAGATGAACAAATAAATAAATTAATGAATAAAGTAAATACTCAAAGAACAACTTCAAGATCTTCAGAGAATCGAAGAGATAAAAGTCCTGATAATTATACTAAAATAAATAAAACATATATTAAAAACGTATACGATTCAATCAATAGAACATCAAATACAGAAGAATATGACACTTTAAATACTCAAAATACAATAAATAATGAAGTATACGAAAATAAAATAGCTCAATTAGAAACTTTAATAAACGAAAAAGATACAGAATTAGAAACCATCACCAAAGAATTAAATAATTTGAAAGAAAATCCAGCAAAACCTGAATTTAACGATTTAATATTCGAACAAAATTATGGTTTAGGAATATATTCAGATAATCAACCCTGGATTAACACTGTCCAATTTTGTCCAATAAATAACTTATATATATGTGACAAAAAAGATTGGAATGAGGTCAACGAAATATCGCAACTCGATCTTTCGATATTAAACATAAGTAAAAATTGGGAAGATGAAATCATCGAAGAAGGCAATAATGCTTTATGTATTGAAGCTGCAGAAAAAGATTCTCTATTGCAACAAAAAATAAACTTATTGCAAATTAATGGTACTCCTATTTTCGAAAAATGGTTGGATGAAATAAAACCAGATAATGAGCTTGAAAAGTTCCTTATAGAAAGCGAACCAAAAGAAGAAAATATTATTCAAGAAAATAACGCATTAAATATAGCATCTTTAGAAAAAGAGGAGAATAAAATTCAAAATATCAATTGCTTATATATACAAGGAGTAAAAATGCCTTGGGAAAATTTATCAAAAGAAAATAAGGAGATATTCATCCAAAAAAAAGAAAAAGAAGAAAATATTATAGAATCAAGAGATAGTATTCAAGTTATATCTTTAGAAAAAGATCCTTTACAAAGACAATTAATTAACGCTTTAATAGTAGAAGGTTTCGAAAAAGCGGAAAATGAAATTCAAAGAGCAGAAGAAGTATCAATAGATAAAGAAGAAAAAGAAGAAAACTTAATTGAACAAAGAGATAGTATTACTATAATAGGATATGAAAAAGATGAATTATTTAAACAAAATATAAACCAATTAAATATCGAAGGAATTCAAAAAGAAGAAAATATATGTCAAAAAACTATGGAATTAGTCATAGAAAAAACACCAAAGCCTGATTTGAATATTAATTCCAGAGATAGTATCCAAATATTAGGAGCAGAAAAAGAAAAATTAATTGTGCAAAGCATTAATGAACTTTTTATTGAGGAAATAATTAGGGACGTAAATGAAATAAAAAAAATCGAGCAATTTATTATAGAAGCTGAAACAAAACCTGAAAATATTTTGGAATCAAGAGATAGTCTTGAAATTATCGGATATGAAAAAGATCCTCTTGTGAAACAAGCTATAAATCAATTAATAATTTTAGCTATTCCTAAACCTGAAAATATATATCAACATGTTACCCATGTTGAAATAACACAAATTCAAAGACCTGAAAATATTTTCTCTCAAGTTGATAGTATTGAATTCATTGCTTTAGATAAAGAACCTTTACAAAGGCAATTAATAAATGCCTTAATTATTGAAGCAATACCAAGACCAGAAATTTTATTACAAAAAACATGTGAATTAGAATTAGAACAATTGACAAGACCTGAAAATATATTAGAATCAAGAGATAGTCTTGAAATTATAGGCTTAGAAAAAGAACCTTTACAAAAGCAATTAATAAATAAATTAATCATATATGCATTAGATAAACCTGAAAATTTAGTTCAAAAAACAGGTGAATTAGAAATAGAACCAGAACAAAGACCAGAAAATATTTTATCTCAAGTAGATAGTATTGAAATTATTGCTTTCGAGAGAGAACCTTTACAAACACAATTAATTAATGAATTAATAATATATGAAATTAAAAGACCAGAAAATTTATTACAAAGAACAGTAGAATTAGAAATAGAACAAATTCAAAGACCAGAAAATATAATACAAAAAACAGGTGAATTAGAAATAGAAAAAATTCCAAGACCTGAAAATTTATTACAAAGGACAGAAGAAGTAGTAATAGAACCAGAACAAAGACCTGAAAATATTTTCTCACAAGTTGATAGTATTGAAATCATTGCTTTAGATAAAGAACCTTTACAAAGACAATTAATAAATGCTTTAATTATTGAAGCAATGCCAAGACCGGAAAATATTGAGCAAATGACTGTTGAATTAGAAATAGAACAAATAACAAGACCTGAAAATGTTTTGGAATCAAGAGATGCTATATCAATTATTGGGTTTGAAAAAGAGCCTCTTCAAAAACAATTAATTAATGAACTAATTATATACCAAATCGAAAGACCAGAGAATTTAGTTCAAAGAATAGAAGAAATCCAAATAGAACAAATTCAAAGACCAGAAAATATATTTAATCAAGTAGATAGTATAGAAATCATCGCATTAGATAAAGATCCTTTACAAAAACAATTAATAAATGCTTTGATTATAGAATCATTACCTCGACCAGAAAATGAAAAGCAATTAGTATCAGAATTAAGCATAGCTAAAACACCAAGACCAGAAAATATAAAAGAATTAGTATCTCAATTTATTATTAATGAAACTCCAAGACCAGAAAATATAATAGAAGAAGTATACGGTGTGAGAATATTTGGTTTAGAAAAAGAACCTTTAATATTACAATTAATCGAATCATTATATATTGAAGAAATTCATCGTCCAGAAAATATTGAACAAAGAAATAACGAAATTGTTTTAGAAGGAAAAGAGCAAAATATAATTATTGAACAAATAAATAGTTTGGAAATAATGCCACAAGAAAAAGAGCCCTTAATAATAAAAAATATAGATGAAATATTAATTGAGTCAAAATCAAGACCAATTAATAATTCGCAAAATATAGATGAAATATCTATATATAGTATATTAAGACCAGAAAATTCTATAGATGAAATAAACAGTATAGAAATAATTCCATATCCTAAAGCACCTTTACAATATCAACAAATCAATGAATTAATTATTTTCCCAATAAAAAAGCCAGAAAATATTATCGAAAAAAATGCTGAATTAAATATATTAAAACAACCAAAAGAAGAAAATGTTATTGAAGAAATAAATGCTATACAAATAATAGGATATGATAAAGAACCTTTAATACTTCAATTAATTGAATCGTTATATATTGAAGAAGTTCCAAGGCCTGAAAATGAAAAAGAAATAATAGACCAAATAAATTTATTAAGTGAAAATAAACCAGAAAATATTGAAGAACAAGTAAATGCTATTGAAATACTCGGATATGAAAAAGAACCTCTTATTGTGCAATTGATTAATGAATTATATATACAAAGTATTGAAAGACCTGAAAACCAAAAACAAATGATTGATGAAATAACTATATTAAGTATTGAAAGACCTGAAAATAAACATGAACAAGTTGATAGTATTGAAATCATTGCTTTAGATAAAGAACCTTTATTATCACAATTTATTACTGAATTATTCATTGATTCTATTGAAAGACCTGAAAATAAACATGAACAAGTTGATAGTATTGAAATTATTGCTTTAGATAAAGATCCTTTATTATCGCAATTTATTACTGAATTATTCATTGATTCTAAAGAAAGACCAGAAAATGTTTTTGATCAAATTGATGAAATTGAATTAAAAGGTTCAGATAGACCAGAAAATACATTTGATCAAATAGATGAAATAACATTATTAGCAAAAGAAAGGCCAGAAAATATTAATGAATTAATTGATGAAATTGAATTAGATGCTAAAGACAGACCAGAAAATGTTAATGAGTTAATTGATGAAATTGAATTATTGGCAAAGGATAGACCAGAAAATACTAATGAATTAATTGATGAAATTCAATTATTAGCTAAAGATAGACCTGAAAATATTAATGAATTAATAGATGAAATTGAAATAGATGCCAAAGATAGACCAGAAAATGTCTTTGACCAAATTGATGAAATTGAATTAAAAGGTTTAGATAGACCTGAAAATACATTTGATCAAATAGATGAAATAACATTATTAGCTAAAGATAGACCAGAAAATGTCAATGAATTAATTGATGAAATTGAATTATTGGCTAAAGATAGACCAGAAAATGTCAATGAATTAATTGATGAAATTGAATTATTAGCTAAAGAAAGACCAGAGAATGTTAATGAATTAATTGATGAAATAGAATTATTAGCTAAAGAAAGACCAGAAAATGTTAATGAATTAATTGATGAAATAGAATTATTAGCTAAAGAGAGACCAGAAAATGTTAATGAATTAATTGATGAAATTGAATTATTAGCTAAAGATAGACCTGAAAATATCAATGAATTAATTGATGAAATTGAAATTGACTCAAAAGATAGGCCAGAAAATGTAAATGAATTCATTGATGAAATAGAATTAATAGCTAAAGATAGACCAGAAAATGTAAATGAATTCATTGATGAAATAGAATTAATAGCTAAAGATAGACCAGAAAATATTAATGAATTCATTGATGAAATAGAGTTATTAGCCTTAGACAGACCTGAAAATGTTAATGAATTTATTGATGAAATAGAATTATTATCAAAAGATAGACCTGAAAATATTAATGAATTCATTGATGAAATTGAATTATTATCTAAAGAAAGACCTGAAAATGTTAATGAATGTATTGATGAAATTGAATTATTATCTAAAGAAAGACCTGAAAATGTTAATGAATTCATTGATGAAATTGAATTATTATCAAAAGAAAGACCTGAAAATATTTATGAACAAATAGATGAATTTGAATTATTAGGAAAAGAAAGACCAGAAAATGAATTTGAACAAATAGATGAAATCGAATTATTTGCTAAAGAAAGACCAGAAAATATTAATGAATTTATTGATGAAATAGAATTATTAGCTTTAGATAGACCAGAAAATGTTAATGAATTTATAGATGAAATTGAATTATTATCTAAAGATAGACCAGAAAATATCTCAGAACAAATTGATGAAATTGAAATTTTATCATTAGATAAACCAGAAAATGAATTTGAACAAGTTGATGAAATAGAATTATTTTCTAAAGAGAGACCAGAAAATATTAATGAATTTATAGATGAAATAGAATTAATTTCCAAAGATAGACCAGAGAATATTAATGAGTTTGTTGATGAAATTGAATTAATGGCTAAAGAAAGACCAGAAAATGTTAATGAATTTATTGATGAAATCGAATTATTGGAAAAAGATAGACCAGAGAATATAAATGAATTTATTGATGAAATTGAACTATTAGCTAAAGAAAGACCAGAAAATATAAATGAATTCATAGATGAAATAGAATTATTATCCAAAGATAGACCAGAAAATGTTAATGAATTCATAGATGAAATAGAATTATTATCCAAAGATAGGCCAGAAAATATAAATGAATTTATTGATGAAATTGAAATATTAGCCTTAAATAGACCAGAAAATGTTAATGAATTTATAGATGAAATTGAATTAGTTTCTAAAGAAAGACCAGAAAATGTTAATGAATTCATTGATGAAATCGAATTATTATCAAAAGATAGACCAGAAAATGTCTTTGACCAAATTGAAGAAATTGAATTAAAAGGTTTAGATAGACCAGAAAATACATTTGATCAAATAGATGAAATAACATTATTAGCTAAAGATAGACCAGAAAATGTTAATGAATTTATAGATGAAATTGAATTATTATCTAAAGATAGACCAGAGAACGTTAATGAATTTATAGATGAAATAGAATTATTATCTAAAGATAGACCTGAAAATATTAATGAATTCATTGATGAAATTGAATTAATTAGTTTGGATAGACCAGAAAATGTAAATGAATTTATTGATGAGATAGAATTATTATCTAAAGATCGACCAGAAAATATTAATGAATTTATTGATGAAATAGAATTATTAGCTAAAGATAGACCAGAAAATGTTAATGAAATAATTGATGAAATTGAATTACTTGCCAAAGAAAGACCAGAAAATGTAAATGAATTTATTGATGAAATTGAATTATTAACTCAAGATAGACCTGAAAATATTAATGAATTCATTGATGAAATTGAACTATTATCTAAAGATAGACCAGAAAATGAATTTGTTCAATTAGACAGCTTTGAAATTGCCCCCTTAGAGAGACCAGAAAATGTCTATGAACAAATTGATGAAATTGAAATTTCAGCTAAAGATAGACCAGAAAATATAAATGAATTCATTGATGAAATTGAATTATTATCAAAAGAAAGACCTGAAAATATAACAGAACAAATAGATGAAATTGAAATCTTATCAAAAGATAGACCAGAAAATATTAATGAATTTATTGATGAGATTGAATTATTAGCTAAAGAAAGACCAGAAAATATTAATGAATTCATTGATGAAATTGAATTATTAGCCAAAGAAAGACCAGAAAATATTAATGAACAAATAGATGAAATTGAAATTTCTGCTAAAGAAAGACCGGAAAATATAACAGAACAAATTGATGAAATAGATATTTCAGCTAAAGACAGACCGGAAAATATAAGTGAACAAATAGATGAAATTGAAATATCAGCTGGAGATAGACCGGAAAATATAAATGAATTCATTGATGAAATTGAATTATCATCAAAGGAAAGACCAGAAAATATAACTGAACAAATAGATGAAATTGAAATTTCTTCCAAAGAAAGACCAGAAAATATAAACGAATTTATTGATGAAATAGAAATAATAGCAAAAGAAAGACCTGAAAATATAAATGAATCTATTGATGAAATCCAAATATTAGGAAAAGAAAGAGAAGAAAATATTGTTGAATCAATAGACGAAATTCAAATAAATGCAAAAGAGAAAGATGAAAATGTTATTGAATCCATTGATGAAATTCAAATAAATGCTAAAGAAAGAGAAGAAAATGTTATTGAATCTATAGATGAAATACAAATAAATGCTAAAGAAAGAGAAGAAAATGTTATTGAATCAATTGATGAAATTCTAATAAATGCTAAAGAAAGAGAAGAAAATGTTATTGAATCTATAGATGAAATTCAAATAAATGCCAAAGAGAAAGATGAAAATGTTATTGAATCTATAGATGAAATTCAAATAAATGCCAAAGAGAAAGATGAAAATGTTATTGAATCTATAGATGAAATACAAATAAATGCTAAAGAAAGAGCTGAAAACATAGTTGAATCAATTGATGAAATTCAAATAAATGCTAAAGAAAGAGTTGAAAATATAACTGAATCAATTGATGAAATACAAATAAATGCCAAGGAAAGAACAGAAAATATTCAAGAATCTATAGATGAAATACAAATAAATGCCAAGGAAAGAACAGAAAATATTCAAGAATCTATAGATGAAATACAAATATTAGCTAAAGAGAGAGAAGAAAATATAGTTGAATCTATAGATGAAATTCAAATAAATGCCAAAGAAAGAACTGAAAATATAGTAGAATCAATTGATGAAATTCAGATATCAGCTAAAGAAAGAGAAGAAAATATAGTTGAATCAATTGATGAAATTCAAATAAATGCCAAAGAAAAAGAAGAAAATATATTTGAATCTATAGATGAAATTCAGATAAATGCTAAAGAAAAAACTGAAAATATTGAAGAATCAATTGATGAAATAGAAATTCATGAAAAAGAAAGAGCTGAAAATATTTTAGAATCAATAGATGAGATTGAAATTGCATCAAAAGAAAGAGCAGAAAATATTGAAGAATCTATTGATGAAATACAAATAAATGCTAAAGAAAGAACTGAAAACATTTTAGAATCAATTGATGAAATACAAATATCTGCTAAAGAAAGAGCAGAAAATATTGAAGAATCAATTGATGAAATACAAATAAATGCAAAAGAAAGAACTGAAAATATAGAAGAATCAATAGATGAAATACAAATAAATGCAAAAGAAAGAGCAGAAAATATTGAAGAATCTATAGATGAAATACAAATAAATGCAAAAGAAAGAACAGAAAATATTGAGGAATCAATTGATGAAATAGAAATAAATGCTAAAGAAAGAACAGAAAATATCGAAGAATCAATTGATGAAATTGAAATTCATGCAAAGGAAAGGTCAGAAAATATTGAAGAGTCGATTGATGAAATTATAATATATGCAAAAGAAAGAGCAGAAAATATACAAGAATCAATTGATGAAATAGAAATTCATGCAAAGGAAAGAACAGAAAATATTGAAGAATCAATTGATGAAATAATAATTTCAGCAAAAGAAAGAACAGAAAATATTGAAGAATCAATTGATGAAATAATAATTTCAGCAAAAGAAAGAACAGAGAATATTCAAGAATCAATTGATGAAATAATAATATCAGCTAAAGAAAGAACAGAAAACATACAAGAATCAATTGATGAAATTATCATATCAGCTAAAGAAAGAACAGAAAATATTGAAGAATCAATTGATGAAATAGAAATTCATGCAAAAGAAAGAACAGAAAATATTCAAGAATCAATAGATGAAATAATAATATCAGCTAAAGAAAGAACAGAAAATATTCAAGAATCAATTGATGAAATAGAAATATCAGCCAAAGAAAGATCTGAAAATATACTTGAATCAATTGATGAAATTGAAATTTCAGCCAAAGCAAGAACAGAAAATATAGAAGAATCCATAGATGAAATAATTATATCAGCACAAGAAAGAACAGAAAATATACAAGAATCAATTGATGAAATTATCATATCCGCAAAAGAAAGAACAGAAAATATTCAAGAATCAATAGATGAAATAATAATCTCAGCCAAAGAAAGAACAGAAAATATTCAAGAATCAATAGATGAAATAATAATCTCAGCCA
>ERZ842401.5686-NODE-5686-length-13673-cov-7.810251_pt1 | contig 13673 bp, 8 predicted proteins | sample MGYA00521270_ERZ842401 | MGnify/ENA primary metagenome ERZ842401 (study PRJEB31892, sample SAMEA3878208) | bioreactor metagenome | biome: Moose rumen | place: Sweden | collected 2011-10 | study: EMG produced TPA metagenomics assembly of the PRJEB12797 data set... | reverse complement strand
GAACTATAAAATATTACCTTCATGAATTTACCAACTTATTTTTTGAACATTACTATATCTGGATGCCCGTCAGGAAATGCAGAAACTGCCTTTGTAAAAAACTCTAATGCCATTTCGTAATTCTCTTCTTGAGCATACATAACACCGATATTCGCATAGCCTGCCCCCAACATTCTATGTTTATCACCAAATGAATGATGCCAGATACTAATCGCCTTTTTATAGCAATCCAATGCCTTGTCTATATTTTTAAGCCCTTTATAAACACTACCCAAATTATTATATGTGATTGCTTTTTCTGGATGCTGCTCATCCAACATAAGGTTCTGAATATCCAATGCCTTCATATCATACTTAAGTGCTGTCTCATATTGTTTCTGTTTTTCATAAAGAGAGCCTAAGTTCCTATATGCGTGGGCTACTTTGGGGTGTAGTTCTCCATATCCAAGTTTTTTCTGATTCAAGGCTTTCTCGTAATACTCCAACGCTATTTCAAAATTTCCGGCATTGCTATATAAATAGCCAAGATTATTATAACTCGTGGCTATTTGAGGATGTTCTGGACTTAAAGTTGCTAACCATATTTCAAGAGCTTTATCATAATACTTCAAGGCTTTAGCCGTATCTCCTTGATTATCATAGTAGCCCCCTAAATTATTATATGTTTCAGCTACATCTGGATGCGTTTCTCCAAATGCTTTAATTCTAATATCCAAAGCTTTTTTATAATATTCCAGTGCCTTTTCACTATTGTCTAAGTCTTCATAAAGGAAACCAATATTGTTATAAGTCAACCCGACATCAGGATACTCTTCACCATAGACAGCAAGCCATATAGAAAGGGCTTTTTCTAAATAATCTAAAGCATTCTGATAATCGCCCATAGAATAGTAGTAAATACCTATGTTACTATATGATGTTGCGACATTCGCATGATTTTCACCCAAATTCTTCTTAAACATTTCTAGTGCCTGGTCATAATGATTTATTGCATTTTGGTAATCACCTTGATGATGAAAAACATTGCCTATGTCATTATGGCATTCACCAATTAACACATTGTCTTGATTATAATGTTCAGAAAGGTTTAGCGCTCGTGTGTAATAAGACTTAGCCAACTCATAATTACCAATGTAGTCTAAAACGTAACTAGCAGCATCTCGTTGCCATTCAACTGACATTGTGTCCAATTTAGCACGAAATTCCACATAATATGCGGCCGAGTCATTCTGATGCTGCATCTTGAAGATCTCGAACTTGCTATAGCAGTCTTGGGCCAAGTCCTCGAGTTCCTTTTGTGCTAAGATTTTGCTCTTCTCCAGTTTCTTCTGCTTTTTCTTCAACTCTTGTTCTGCTTGAGCGTTGGCTTCCTGATGCTGTCGCAAGGCTTCGGCACGGCTGTTGATGTCACCCTTGGTGTTCAATAGCGAGTCGGCCTCTGTCAGCTTGCCTTCAAGAATCAGGCTGCTTATCCTCCGGTTAAACTCGTCCACATCGTCAAAGTCCATTCTGGAATAGCGCTCGGCCATCTCGCTAATCAGATTCTCATTGCTCTCCTGCTGCGCATAAAGTTCCTGAAGCTGTTGACGGTAGGCCTCGTCAGAGAGTTTCTGCTGTTCCTTCAGAATCTCTATCTCGTCCTCTTTCTCTTGCAGTTGCCGCTGCAGGGTACGTCTGATTTTCTTCTCTGCCGCAAGTCTGTCATCAGTCTGCTGTGATGGAGTCTCCAGCACCAGTACAAGCGGATTCTTCGAATAGGCATACTGGCGCGACAGCACGTCCGGGTCTGTGACGACATACCCTTGCTTCTGCACGCTTTGCAAGTAATAGTTATTACCAGGAATTGCCAAAGTAAACGCGCCGTTGCTGCCACTGACAACAGCATTGGAACCTTTAACCTGCACTGTGGCTCCCGATAATCTGGAGCCGGCAATAACCGTTCCGTTGTTCCCAAGACGACCCTTTGTCTTCACGTACCCCTGCTGGTTTTGGGCTCCTGCTGTCATGAAGCATGTGACAGCAAAAATAAGCATACAGTTTTTTTTCATATCATCAATCATCTCACTGAACCGTTATTTTGTTCTTGACTTCATTAATACCGTCCAGAACAGTTTTTATAGTAGGATGCCCTTCTGGTAAGATTTTAGAGAGTATTTGGTAAGCCTTTTCTGCTAACTCTAATGACTCCCGATAGTTTCCTTGTTTTTTATGAAGGACACTTGCGTTATAATAAGCTATAGCAACGTTTGGATGATTCTCACCAAGGGTATTAATAAGAATGGGGAACGCCTTCTCTATATAAAAAGCCGCTTTGCCGTAATCTCCCATTTTGTTGTATGCACTGCCAATGTTATTATATGCAGTTGCTACATTTACATGATTTTCTCCATAAAGGGCAATGTCTATAGCCAAGCACTTTTCCAAGCATTCGATTGCTGTGGAGAAATTCTCCATTTGTACATAAATCTCACCAAGGTTATTATAGCATGTAGCTGCAATGGGATGGTTTTCACCAAGTATTTTGTTGACAATCTCTAAGGCTGCAGAATTGTACTTTATAGATTTTTGATAATCTTCTTTTGCTCTGTAGACGCCACCGATATTAATCAAGTCTGTAGCTATTCTGCGATGCTCGCGCCCATAGAAATCAGAATCTATAGACAATGCATCTTGGTAGAAGGTTAATGCTTTCTCATATTCTCCCAACTTGCTATAAGAATAGCCAATATTAGTATATGTGTATGCCGTTGTTGGATGCCATTTACCATATACGACCGTATCTATCTCCAGTGATTTAAAAAGGTAAACTAATGCGTCCTTATATTTCCCTAGGTCGTTAAGCGTCGAGCCGATGTTGGAATAGTTGACAGCAACATCAGGATGGCTTGTTCCAAAAGATTCCAAATTAAGACTAAGTGCCTTTTCGTAATATGCGATAGATTCTGTATAGTTATCTTGTCTACTTAATATAAGCGCTAACCCGTTATAGCATGCCGCCTCCCATACAGTGTTGATTTTTTCTTCACTCAATACAAGTGACAATGCTTTTTCATAATACTCCTTGGCCAACGTTATATTTCCAGAATTAATGTAAAGTGCTCCTAAATTATTGTAGCAGCTAATACTGTCCGCCAAGTTACTCGACAGGAGGGACAATGATTGGTTAAAACACTTTTCAGATTCATTATAATTTCCAATATTTAGATAAACGTGACCGAGATTATTCAAACATGTCACCATAGCAGGATGATCTTCGCCGAATGCCTTTTTTGTCAGTTCCGTTGCCTTTAAAAGACAATGTTCTGCCTCGTCATATTTCCCTTGTTCATTATACACAACACCCATATTACTGTAAAGCATGATGACATTGAGGTTATCTTCTCCATTATCCTTAATAACATCAGCTAGGGCAGACTGATAGATTGCCAACGCTTTACTATAATCTGCTATATAAGTCTGGATATAATTGGCCATATCAATACGCCAATCCATATTCAAGGTATCAAGACAGGAACGGAAAGATATATAATAAGCAGCAGAATCTTTTAGATGCTGCATCTTGAAAATCTCGAACTTGCTATAGCAGTCCTGTGCCAAGTCCTCCAACTCTTTTTGAGTCATCGCCTTGCTCTTCTCCAGTTTCTTCTGCTTCTTCTTCAATTCCTGCTCTGCCTGCGCATTGGCTTCCTGATGCTGTCGCAAGGCTTCGGCACGGCTGTTGATGTCGCCCTTGGTGTTCAATAGCGAGTCGGCCTCTGTCAGCTTGCCTTCAAGAATCAGGCTGCTTATCCTCCGGTTAAACTCGTCCACATCGTCAAAGTCCATTCTGGAATAGCGCTCGGCCATCTCGCTAATCAGATTCTCATTGCTCTCCTGCTGCGCATAAAGTTCCTGAAGCTGTTGACGGTAGGCCTCGTCAGAGAGTTTCTGCTGTTCCTTCAGAATCTCTATCTCGTCCTCTTTCTCTTGCAGTTGCCGCTGCAGGGTACGTCTGATTTTCTTCTCTGCCGCAAGTCTGTCATCAGTCTGCTGTGATGGAGTCTCCAGCACAAGCACCAAAGGGTTCTTAGAATAGGCATACTGGCGCGACAGCACGTCTGGGTCTGTGACGACATACCCTTGCTTTTGCACGCTCTGCAAGTAATAGTTATTACCAGGAATCGTCAATGTAAACGTTCCGTTGCTGCCACTGACAACAGCATTGGAACCTTTCACCTGCACTGTGGCTCCCGATAATCTGGAGCCGGCAATAACCGTTCCGTTGTTCCCAAGACGACCCTTGGTCTTCACATACCCCTGCTGGTTTTGGGCCACAATAAATGCGCATACAAATGCCATAGTTATTGTACAGAATAATCTCTTCATATATTTCTAAGTCTTTTTGTTAGTGTTTACTCATACTCTTTCGAAAACCACAACCGATAAATAGGATCTAAGAACACCAATCTGCCACCTTGCAGTTCCACAATGTCCTTATTCTGCAATATCTTCTTGTTCTTGCTGATGGTATTGGGATTGCCAAGATGGTATTTCGCCCTCGCCTCTGCAGAAGACAACTGCTGTACACCATCCCTGATGGCACGAAGCATTTCCACCTGACTGGCTGCCAGCGTCTCCGTGTCACTCTGGAACATGGGAGAGTTGGTGTTAATCATTTGCTTTAATCCATAGTTGAAAGACTCCTCGTTTACTTCTGTTGCCGAAGCATTCCAAACAAAGTAGCAGCACTGTTGCAGATACCAAGAGTGACATTCTGTAGTGTCGCATATCCTACTGGCAAACTCATCGGAGATATGCTTCCCTGACTTTTCAAAAGTATCAACAATAAAAGGCATCCTCTCCTCCTTTGGAATCTTGTTCAGGAACACCAATTGTCCAAAACGATAGAAAGGCGAGTTGGAATTGTTGAAGATGTCCAGCATCATGTGCCGCTTACTGCCATACAGACAATAAGACACGCGTTCCTGTTGCTGCCAGGCAGACCGCATCTTCCCCTCCATGTTCTTATATTCAGGTAGATTGGCCAACTGTTGGAACTCGTCGATACAGACGATAATCTTAATCTTTTTGGTCTGAGCCAACGTTTCCGGCAGCCTCAGAATGTCCATCTTGTCCTGTTCCTGCGGCACAAACTTCACGTCGAAAGCCATGAAATTGGTCACATCGTCCTTGATGACCACCTGCGGCACTACCCCCGTCAGGAACTTCTTGGCATCCTGTATGCGTTTTTCCAACTTGCTTGATGCACACGCTATCACCTGACTGGCAAACGTTCTGTAGAACTCTGCCTCAGAACCGATGCTAAACGCATCGATATAGCACACTCTGACTTCCTTGTCTTCCTCCTGTAGTTCTTCCATGGCTACCTTATTCCCCATCTGCGTGGAGAAACCAGCATCACGTTGATATGTGAAGAAAGGAAGTTCTTCAACTGCGCCCTATCTTCCACTCTATCAACGAAATTCTCCTTCGTTGCTAATGTCCCGTATTGAAATGGAGCATTCATATTCTTTTAGGTTCTTGTTAATACGGTGCAATGGTACGATTATGCGAGAGCAAAGAAACTAGTTTCATTTGCCGAGCGTGAGTACCTTCGCCGTGTTTACTCGGCAAATATACAAAAAGTTACCCAAAGGTAATTTACCAAAGGGTAACTTTTATTATTCTTTAACGTATTTGGTTGTTGCCGTAGTAATAACCTTTCTGTGAGGACTCACCATTTACGAAGTCTCGGATGGCACCATTGATGCTGCCATACTGTTCATGCCAGACATCCTCGTAGTCATGATGGTAGTCTGCCGGGGGAACGATATTGACGTCAAAAGCAAGTTCTATATAGTCGGCGTTCTTGAAGTTGCCGTAGAGATCAACATAATGCGCGACATAACCGCTGTTCTTACTGGTGTCGAACTCAAGATGCAGGAAGTTGGTCTTGTGTGGAAGAATCACGATAGGCAGGTGGTCGCGCAGGGCCAGACAGCCACAGGACGTCTGCACCTCCTGGATGAAAAGCGACGAGTCGCTCCGGTTTTCCAACTCGTAGTCAATCTCCAGCACCTCGCCTTGAAGTACTGGGTAGTAGTGACGGATGCTGTCATTAAACTTGTTGAGAGTGTCTTTCACCACGACGGAACAGGGGTCAATGGCTGCCAGACGTTTTTCTCCACAACTCGCCGTCAGCAGGCAGGTAGCCGACGCCACCAGACAGGCTATATTTGCAAAATATCTCATATCGTCTGCTATTATTAAAAAGCCACATGTAGCTGGGCTGTGATGCTATAGATGTTACGGTAAGAGTCGGCCAGCACGCCGTTGGCATCCCAATAGGGGTTGTAGCAGGTGTTCCAACTCCCAGCCAGTCCTATATAGAAAGAGGAAGAGCAGAGCACCTGCACATCGAAGCCCACCATGCTGTTGGTGTGGGAGACGTTGCGCAGGGCCGTCTGCTCGAAGAACGACAGCTCGGGGAAGGAGCCGAAGCCAGTGATGAGCGACACCGACGAGATGTTGTCTTCGTTGAAGAACAGCTTACCCTTCAGTCCCACATTATAATACACGCCCGACTTCATGGTGGCCACATCGGCATTGAGTGTGGTCTTGATGCGGTCATCCTTCCAGGACTTCTCTATCGAGGGGGAAACGATGAAGAGGTGGTACTTCTCGTTCTCAACGGCCTCCTTGCTGGTCGCACTGAGGTAGAGGTAGGTCTCTGGCGTGCGACGATAACCGACACGCAAGGCCGGTGTCCAGCCCTTGTCGGCAGCGTAGGCGACAGAGGCGTTTGCCCCCCACTTGTTGAAATAGCGGGTGGAGTAGGAGCCGTTGACCATGCCACTCCACCGATGGGAGAACTGATGTTCCCACTGTGCCATCAGCTCAAGACCGGCACCACCTGAGATGCCGTCAGCGCCATCATGATAGCCGTCGATACCCTTATAGCTGACCTGCCCAGTATAGGTGTCGAGCGAGTCCAGATGACAGTAGGCCACGGAGGCTATGGAATAGAGATGACCGGTAGAGGCAAGGTCATCCTGACGGGTGTCGTAGAGGGCGTGAGTATACGACACGTCCACACGCTCCCTGAACGACCGGAACTGCAGGTAGTCCATGTGCTGGTAGTACTCGCGCTGTTCGGCATTGGCGGGGTTGTAGAACCTTCTTTGCCTGTCATAAGCCGCGTCCCATTGCTTCAGATGTTCGAGAGCCACGCCCTCGGTGTAGAGCAGTTCCTTGTTGGTGGAGTCACGTTCCAGCGCCTCGCCGGTTATCTCCAGCACCTTGTGATTGATGCTGTCACGCTGTGTCTGCGTAAACTGCGGGTTCTTTTTCAGGAGGCCGAACAAGTGGTTGGCATAGTCTTGAGTAATGCCCGAGAAGGTGGCGACATACAGCGGGTTGGCATATTCGTCTTTCTTGTTCAGCCTGCCGCGTATCATTTCAAGTGCCGCTTCATATTTCTGCTGCTGTCCGAGCGAGACGGCATTCTTGATGACAAAGTATGGCTGTTCAGGAAAAAGGTTATAACCTTTTGCGGCATAGTCGGCAAACTTTTCCTGTCGGTTCAAGGTCTGAGCCATGTTAATACAGGTGCGCAGTGCCACCTCGCTGCTGTCTACCTCGGTCAGCAGTTGCTCTGCCATCAGCAAAGCCTCCTCGTATTTCTCCTCTTCAATCAGCGTCTTCAGTCTGGTGGCGATGACATCCTCGTAGGCAGAGGCATACTTGCTGACGTTCACCGTATCGGCATCTTTTGCCTCCTGATACAGGGTCAGCGCCTTGTCGTAGTTGCCCATGCGGCCACAGACAGCCATCCGGCGAATTATCAGTTCGGGCCACAACTCATGGCTGTCTGCGTCCAGCGTCTGCAACACGTCCAAGTGACGGTCGGCCTCGCTCCAGTTGCCTTCGGCCATGTCGTCGTTGACCAGTTTCTGAAACATAGCGATGTAGTCTTCATGATAGAGGGAGTCCTGCGGATGCCGCTCGTACAGTTTCATCAGTACACCCTGTGCCGCCCGTTCCCTGTTCATACGGAGTTCCAGCCCATAGCGTTTCTTCAGATAGTCCTCCGAATGAGGAGAGAATAACTTTTTCAGGTATTCGAGGGCATCGTCGTAATATCCGCGAGTGATGGAGGTGTTGACAAGATACACCAGCGCATCGTGGTTCTTGGTCTTGTCATAGAGGCGGGCATTGGCCTCGTATGGGTCGCGCAGCCGGGCATCATAGGCTATCTCCTGCAGCACGTCGTTGTAGGTGAGCACCTCCTTGCCTTTCTTATCAGAGGTATTGAACACCTCTAAAGCCTGACCGTAGAGACCTTTGTTCATCAGCAGCGTGGCCATCTTGGTGCGCAGCGTGTCGCGCTTCTGCTGGTTCAGGCTCTCGAAGCTCATGCCTCTCTTGATAGCAGACAGGGCATTGTCGTATTCGCCGATGGCACTATAGGCTTCGGACAATGCCATATATCGTGTATAAGCCGTGTCCGGGTTGACAGAATCCTTCTTGTGGTTACTGAAATACTGTTCTTGGTCGAATATCTGCTGCTGATACCAACTGCGCATCTGCCGCTCGTTCCACTGCCGGTAGCGCATGTTCCTGACACTGCTCCTGACAATCGAATCATTTGGAAAAATCTGCCACATACGCTCCATGGTGGCATCAGCCTCTGCCATGTTGTCCTGCTTGCGCAGCAGCGACACCTTGCGCAGCCACAGGTCACGCTCGTAGGGCTGGAACTCTAACAACTCGTTGACATAGCAAATGGCACTGGAGTAGTTATGAAGTTTATCCTCTACATCCACCATGTCTCTTTTGGCTTTGAAGTTCTGGTCGTCAGCTTGAATAGCCTTCACCAGATAGTAGCGGGCTTCTTTCAGACTGTCCTTTTGAAAAAGTTCATGGCCTCTCAGGTAATTCTGAAGAGAGGTTTCCGACAGCAATTCTTTCTTGTCAGCACCAAGTGTGCTGGTGCCGACAAGGAAGATGGCAAAGAAAGCCAACAGCCACCGCCGTATCATCGTTCTATAGTTTTCCATACAGTTCCCTTGTTTGTTATATATTGCAGATAACCCCACAACGAAATATGTACAATGCTAAAATGGTAGAAGGGTTCGATAAGGGAGAGCAAGACGAATTTGACGTATCTCCATAGTCGGCGTCGCCATGCTACGGCCTTTGTCCTATAGTCGAAGCAAAGCAGGATGAACGTCATCAGAACGGAGAACAGGTAAATCATTCCCAGGATATAGAAGAAGGTGTCCCAGTTGATGGCATCGTTGATGAAAAGCCATATAGAGAACCAAAAGCCGATGAACTCGATAAACCCGGCCAGGAACTCGAACACAAACAGATAGGGCAGAGTAACGGCACCGATGGTCCCGTATTTGCGCCGTCCCATCATTTCCCTATGGTTCACGATGATCTCAAAAAGACCACGCCCCCAGCGGGCACGCTGGTTGAAGATGCCTTTGACGGTCTCCGGACCCTTGGTCCAGCAGCACACCTGTGGCACCTGATCAACACGGAAATCGCGTTGGTTGTTGCGCATATAGGTCACCATGCGCAGCAGCATGTCCATGTCCTCGGCCATAGATGTCCTGTCGTAACCACCCGACTTGATGGCTACCTCGGTATCGAACAGACCGAAACCGCCGGAGATATTGGGTAGAGAGTTGATGGCCGACCAGCCCAGTTTGCCTATCAGGAACGAGCGGAGATACTCCAACTGCTGGAAGCAGGCAAGCAGGCCCCAGTAGACAGGCGTGTTGGCAAGCCAACGTCCCACCTTCCTCCGCAGAGACTTCTTGGAGTCCTTTTTCTCGCTTTCTGCCGCCTTCTTCTCGTCGGCCGTTTTCTTGTTTTCATCTGTTATCTTGACAAGGTTCTTCACCCACTCCACATCGGTGTCGTTACTCATCAGCATCGTCGCACTGACACCAATCATCGGCTCATGGCTGTTGATGACCAGCCACATCATGCGGTAAAGCGCCATCGGCTCGATGATGCAGTCGGCATCGGTACAGACAAAATATTTATTGCTGCACACATTAATACCCGCATTCGAGCTGTCGGCCTTTCGGCCACCATTGATTTTGTTGACGACGGTCAGCTTGGCATATTTCTCACTTTTCGACTTGTAAATGCCGGTGATAGTCGTACAGGGAACCTTATACACCACGCTGAAGGGGACAGGCTCAAGCTGAAACTCATCAATAAGAATCTGAAGGGTGTCGTCCGTACTGCCGTCGTTCACGATGATGACCTCGTAGTTGGGATAGTCGAGGTTGAGCAGTGAGTGGACGTTGATAGCAATATTCACCTGCTCGTTGTAGGCAGGAGCTATGACCGAGACAGCAGGAGCCAGCGGCGAGCCCTTGAGCATGTACTTGATAGTTTCGTCATCAGGCACTTCTACCTCTTTCTTCTTCTGGGCCTTGTAGCTTAGAAAGACAAGCGCCAGATAGGAGGCCATGATGGCCATACTATATAGAAAAACGACATAACTGAAAAAGTACCAGATAGTATGCCAGATAGTATTCATGACGTTTCTGCTTCTTTTATTTATGCTGTTGCATTATAGACCGTCGGCAGGATGGGCTGATAGTCCAACTCCCTGTCAATGGCGATGCGTTTCTTCATGATCTCATTCCTGAATGTGGCAAAGAGTTCCTCCTTCTGTGTGCCTTTGGCCGCCACCTCTAACTGCATGAACCTGTCCTTGCCGCTGGCTCCATAGTTATACAGGCAGCGCAATGCCTCGAACGAGATGACTTTGTTGGCAGCACTCTGGTAGATCTTGGCCAGTTCATCCTCCGACTGTCCGGTGTCCATCCTGGTCAGAGCCTGCATGATGGCCACCTGCACATCGTCCGACTGCGTCAGCAGTGCTTCTTTCAGCAGTGCTTCGCCGTCAGTATACTTCAGATAGCCCCATGTGCAGGCTATTTCTTCCGTCAGCCGGTGGCTCTTGCTCTGCTTGAAAAGGTCAGCCAACTGGCTACAGTATTCACGCTGCCCGAAATAGCGCATCAGCCGGACAAAGATGCACTGAGTGTCAGCATTGGCCTGCAGGTGGGCCAGACGTGCCAGATTGGGCAACTGCAGGCCTGCAACCCGGCGGCGATAGAGCGAATAGCCCAGCTCTATCTCGTCCTTGATGCAGCTGTGACGGTCGAAGTAGTCGCTCTCGAAATACTCCAGGTTGCTATCGGCACTCGACATAATCGACGCGTGCATGGCCTGTCGGCGCACCAGCTGGCTCTTCGACAGCAGCAGGGCGTTAGTGAGCCATGAGTCGACGTCCAGACGGAACATGTTCATCATGTTCAGACTTGCCACCTTCCTTTTCCAGTTGCCGTGATCCACCTCGGTCTCCAAGAACCGACAGAGGCCAAGGACAGTCAGCATCTGGCGCAGGTTGCTGATGCTGCACAGCTCGCCTTCGTCGCCTGTCAGCCTATCGTACACCAACTGGCAGAACAACCGCTTGTCGCGCTTCTTCTTCAGATACTTTAGCGCATCGTCGCCCAACATCTTCCTTATCTCCTCCTTGGTCAGGTTCTGACTTACCACGTCCGGGTCGGAGAGTACATAGTCTATCTTGTCTCCAAACCTTTCACGTATGCACTGCAGGTGTCTTCGCTGGCGCCACTCTCTCAGCGAGCGCCGCAGCATTGAGCAAGCAATGGCCGCCATTGCCAGGACGGCCCCGACAATGACGGCAATGGCAACCTTAATCTCTACAGGATTACCCGTGTAGGCCGCTTTCAGATATTGCAGCCAATGGCCTGCCCATGCTATTAGGATATTCCAATAGTATGACCAATATGAGATATGGTAGAAATCCATTTTCTTTCGTAACAGTCTATTTCGTATACGTCACGTTATAGTTTCCTATCGTCAGGCCATCATTGGCCACGCTGTTCGTATACGATGCAGGGGGCGTCACGGTGCAGTCCAGGGGATTCACCGCATCGCCCAGTTTGGCAAAGGCATTGATGAATTTCTCCGGCTCCCTGGTGAACGTGATCGTCGTCTGGTCGAACATAGTCTTCAGTTGCTCGCGGGTAGCCGAACTGTTGTAGTAGTTCCACACCTCGAAGGTCACGCCGTCGCCATAGTTCCTACGCAGATATTTCAGCACTTCGGCATTGACACCTGATGTCTGAATGCGGATGCCGCCCATCTCGAAGGTCACGCTCATGGTCACCGTCTGGCCGTCAATCTCGTAGGTCATCACCTCCGAACTGGCACCATGCAGCTCAATCTCTTCGCGGTGCGACACCACGATGTTCATGTCGTCGGTATCACAGTAATATTCTGCCGGAACAGGGATGAACACCTCCACGTCGGTGGTGTCACGCACATGGATGGAGAGCTTCGTAGCAATATAGTCATCCGTCTCTTTCTCAGCATTCACCGACAGGTTCACCTCTACGTGGCCCAGTCCGCTGACGGTTGGCTCAGGATAGACCGTCGGCTCTGGTGTGGCAGTTGGTTCCGAGGGTGTTTCTTCTGTCTCAGAACCCTCGTCTATCATCTTTGCCGGACAAACCTTCACAATCCAGTCGTTGAACACCCAGTCGCGCTCCACGTCCATGTTCCTGTTGGCATCCTGTCCTTCCGGATGCGTGGCATAGAAGTCGAAGCCTATATACCAAGAGCCGTCTATCTCCAGAATGATATATTCGTAGTGGTCTTTGCTGTCGGTGGAGTTATGGTAGCCAAACTGCTCGTCCCTTCCGTCACTCTTCATGTTCGTCATCAGCGTGGTGCCGATGTATTGTTCATGGGTCTCGTCGTCAGTATACGTCGTCTGGTTGTCACCACTGTTGAAGTTGTTGATATGCTCATAGCTGCCTTCATACTCTGTGTATTTCACTTCGTATGGCCACCACGACACCACCTCCTCCTTCAGTGTGTTGAACACCAGCAGATGGTTCATGTGGTCAGAGCCCTTGCCTATGTCCTGGCCGTTGCCGTCCATGTAGGTTGTCTCACCTTTATACACCTGCTGCACCCAGAAGTTCGTCCATGTCACTTGCAGCGTGTTCTTCACGCCCTCACGCTTCTTGCTGAACTCCTCTATCACCTTGGCACGCTCCGTCTCTGTCACGTTCGTAGGCCGCTGCCAGTTCTTATACCATAGGTTGCCGTTCACGTCCACGCCTCTTGTGGTCATTCGCGAGTTGGCAGTACCATTGATGGCCTGTCGGTTAGCGTACGCATTAAAGTCGGGGGCCTTCGCCGGTTTGATGACGAACGAGTCAGGTAGTGCCACCTTCTTGTCATCATCATCACTACAGGCTGTCATCACAGCACCAAGCAGCATTAATGCAACCCATCCGCAAAGTTTTACAGTCTTTTTCATTGTTCCTGGTTCTTGCTAGTAATTTTTTGAGTGCAAAAGTAATAAGAAATAATGAAACAGCCAAATATTTTATTCTCATTATTTCACTGGAACAAACGACGAGAACTGTTTCACCCTCATGTTGTTGGGTAGTTCCGCATGAGGTTCGATGCTCTTGGGGTACACATTATTATTACAGTTTTTCAGTCATCTTTTTGTCCTTTCTTGCCCTTTGCTTTCTTTTCAATAAGCTTGATCGACTCCAAATAGGCCTGCTCCACAGGCGACAAAGTTTTCACCTGGAACTTCCTGTATTCTGCCA
>ERZ842401.5685-NODE-5685-length-13673-cov-20.197900_pt1 | contig 13673 bp, 14 predicted proteins | sample MGYA00521270_ERZ842401 | MGnify/ENA primary metagenome ERZ842401 (study PRJEB31892, sample SAMEA3878208) | bioreactor metagenome | biome: Moose rumen | place: Sweden | collected 2011-10 | study: EMG produced TPA metagenomics assembly of the PRJEB12797 data set... | reverse complement strand
TTATACTTAGGCACTTGCTTTCTTCTTAATGGCTACTATCTGCGGATTTCAGGATGAAGAAAAAAGATGTTTTCAGGGTAACATATAGGATTATTGAGATTACCCACATTCTTTGGACTGTGATAGAGCTGTTCCTATAAGCTCTCACAAGATGCCATGCCAAAACTGGCGGCATAATGGCTTGAACAGAACCCTGTAGGCTTACCTACTTACCAATCCGCAAAAAGCCCTCACAACTGACCATCTCGTGATCAATGTGAGGGCTTTCGCTGAAATAGAGTTTTTTGTTCATCTGATGTGAATGATTTGGTTGGTATGCTTACTATTCGGAAGACTGATGTGAATCCAGTTGTATCCATATTCATCTATTAGTTGACCAACTTTGATTCTGCCGCCACGCACAAGACAAACTGCAGTAGCAAACAATGCCTGATTTTCAGCAGGAATATCGCTCAGCGTATGGATATCGGCGGCTTCGCCATAAAGATGCTGGCTGTTCTTTGCCCCACCAACCGTCTTGTTCAATTCCTCGTTGCGGTAACCACTGCTCACCACAATGGGCTGTCCCCATGCATCGCGTAATGGTTGGAGAACGTTAGTTGCCAAATGAGTGAGATTTGTAAGTACTTTCACAGAGGGCTCATTGTTGATATGCAGTCTCTGGGCCGTTGTGGATCTTGTCAATTCTTCCGATGTAAAATTCTTCGAGAGTTTCATGCTGCATCCTCCTTTCTTTCATGTACCTTAAAATGGTTGTCAAGTTCATCGAACCTAGCATTCACGTATGCCCCTACTGACAACATTGAACCTGCATAAAACAGGCAACGACTGAATACGCCCACCACATTGTCAGAAATGATGCCCAGAGGGTCAACAATAAATCCTGCCAAAGAAAGCAGTGCGCCAAAAGCCAGCATCGCTATAGCCGTGCCGACCTGTACATTGTACTTTTTCAAAAATTTTGTTTTCATACTTTACCTTTTAATTCTATTCGCATATAGATATTTAGGGAGAAGTGGGCGTGAAAGAGGACTCCCATGCCCACATAGTAAGAGGAAAGACTATCCTTCCAAATCACCAGAAGGAGTCTGCGGATTAGTACCACCGCCACCATCGCCAGAAGGTGTCTCAGTGCTGCCATTGTCTTCTTCGATGTCATCAGTGTCGGTGCTGGTCACAGTCTTGATTTTCTTTCCGTCCTTGTCATAGCAAGTAATGGAAATCGAGGTCTTGGCCAACTCCTCTTTGATGGGAACCGAGGGAACAAAGATGACGCGACGTGAAGTAATCAAGCTGGTCTTCACATCCTTCACATCTTCTACAGAAGTCGCACGAATGCCAAAGCGCATGTGACCGAGACCAGGCAAAGCCACAGAGTGACCTTCTGTTGCCCATGCCTTGATGACCTCACCAGCAGCATCCCAGCAAGCCTGCATCATTCCGCGATTAACACCAGACCGCAATGCAGCCTCGGTTATCACCTTTTCTTCTGCCAGAGTACTGTACTTCACTGCTTGAAGTACAAAACGATCCTTACCCTTCTGAGGGCCAACATTAATAGTTGTTTGTTTTGCTGAAACATTAATCATAGCTTAAAGTGTTTTAAAATTGTTAGTAACTTGACTGCCACAAGGACAATCACTAATAATCCCAAGATTGCAAGAGTCCGCTTCCAGCGCGGAGGGCTACGTGTGGTTTTCTCTGTTACCGACTTCTTCATAATGATGGTGTCGTTGCTCAGATACACCTTCACGGTGTCCCTCTGCACTTTCACACTCTCTCGCCATTTCACCATCCTTTCAATGATGCGCACCATGCTGTCGTTCTTCTCCACCAACACCAGCACCGAGTCTGCCGTTTGCAGGGTCACGCTGTCTACCTTTGCCGTGCTCTGGTTTTCCACGCGCTCTGTCCGTTTTTCCACTGTGCTTGTTGTTCGGCAAGATGCCAACAACCATGCTACGCATAACATCGTCAGGATTACTTTTACAATCTGTTTCATCTTGATTCTTTTTTTGAGAGATGTAAATATGTCAATGAACTCGCTGTCTGCAAGGGTTTTATCCCTCTTGACGGTGCAAAGTTACAACCATAAAATGCCGTTCTCCTAATGTGTGGAAAACGGCCATCTTTCAAGCATCTAATCTGTGGAAAAACAGCAAAGATGGAACTCCCGTTAAGGGAATCCCACCTTTACCCGTGTCAACAAGGGCTTTAACTGTTTTTTATGTGTTGTTATGTAGTATTGTTCCAAGACGTGTTTTGTGGAAAATACCACAGATGGTATGGAAATCTTTCTCTACGCCTTTTATGCGTATCTGAAAGCCGAGAGGTTTTTTAGCCTTCTCCTCATCTGTGAGATACAGACAGTCGAAATCCCTACGGATACGATTACCCATTGTTTCTCGGGTTATGCCCCGAATCTCGCCTAATTCTGGCCTTACCTTTGCAATGAAGAACTCAAAGAAGGGACGCTTGCCGTTCTTATGGAAATCGTCACGCCCATAGTGGTAGATGTCCACCATGATAAATAGGAATGCCATCAAGTCTATCGGCTTGAAACTATAATTCTTCTTCCGTGCCTCTTCGTTGTCACCGAGCGTCTTTTCATAAACCTCATACATCGCATCTGCCATCATACTGTCCTTAATGTCACTGCGAAATACTTTCTTCTTCGGGTCTGGCTCTATCACCTCATCATCATCTGTAGTTATCTCATGAAGCCGCTTGCGTATCTTTCTGTCTTGCTCGTCTAAACGTTCAAGCACAGACATCAGTTCTTCCCTTTTCTTCTCGTTGTCAGATAGTATGAGTACGAGGAATTTCTTTTCCGAATCACGGTTATATGATCCGCTTCCACCACCACCAGCATGGAAGTGTCCCCCACCAATGCCTCCGGGGAAACCACCACAACCTCCACGGCTCCCCCTGTAGCGCACAGAGCCGCCACGACGGCGTGTAATGCCTGTTTTGCGGGCTATACTGTCAACCAGTGACAGATTTCCGCTTGCGGTAAAACGCGTGTTGACTTTGACAGCACGAATAATAGATGATGTCTCGTTGAAATTGACTGCAGTACCAAGTACCTGAACATGATACCCCAAGCTACGCAGTTTCTTAACATTTGACTTTGTCATCTCCCTGACTTCTACAAAATGCATCTTTGCAGGGAGCAACTCAGAATGCTTAAACCTACCCAATCCCAAGGATTTAAGTCCTATAGGACGGAACGAATCAAACGTCACTATTTCAGATTTCCCATCCTTCAGACCCAGAACAATCCGCTGAGGTTGGGAACTCTTGTGACCACTCGCAAGTTGAGCTATTGTAAACCCGCTCCGTGGGTTGCACTTACGTGCGATTCTAGACTTCTTCATATGGCAACTGTTTTAAAGATTGTTGATTCTTTGTCCATTGGTGCCAGTGAAATGTAGTATCGTGCCTTTGTGCTAAATGCCCGTCCGGACAAGAGCCCTCTTCGTGCCAATTTGTATAACCTTGACGGTAGCGGCATTGCGGTTAGGGTCTCTGCAAGGCGTGTGAAGATGTCTATCGTAGCGTTGTGCCTCTGCACAACCGAAATATGCTGCAAATATAGGAAATAATCTGCAAAGTTCCAAACCCTGAGCCTCAATTTACCGCGTTTTGTGTATTGGCGACACCTTATTCTTGATTTATGTCATTCCGAATACCCAATAATCGGTATTGAAAATCATTTTTACCAGTTGCCGTGAAAAAACTATCCAACTGCTATTTTTTATTTTTCCAGTTGAGAAAATATTTTTTTCCAGTTGGAAACTTAAAATAGTGCTTTTAGAGTCCCTTAATCGAAAAATCGGTTAAAAGTAAGTGCGAATTAGCAGAAATTTGAAAAAGTCAAAACATACTTGCCTAATTTTTTGTAATTTTGTAGCGTTATTACGACATAGAGCAAGAAATATGGCAAATACGAACTTAGCAAATGCAAAGACGGCGAAGAACGATGAGTTCTATACGCAATATCCAGACATTCAGAAGGAGATAAATGCCTACTTGGACTACGATCCCAATGTGTTTCGTGGCAAGACGGTGCTCCTGCCTTGCGATGACCCAGAATGGAGTAACTTCACAAAGTTCTTTGCGCAGAACTTTGAACTATTGGGATTGAAGAAACTGATTTCCACCAGTTATGCGCCAGAAAGCAAGAAGTACAAGATGCCATATCAGCCGACGCTCTTTGAGACACAACAGCCGTACTTCGATGACGACAAGAGCAAAACGCACGGCAAGATATTTGTTCTGACCGAGGACGTGTCTGGGGATGGACGGATAAACTTAGATGATTTGCAATGGCAGTATCTGGAGGGTGATGGCGATTTCCGCAGCAAAGAAATACGCAAACTGCGTGACGAGGCAGACATCATTGTAACCAATCCACCTTTCTCTCTTTTTAGGGAGTTTGTAGTTTGGCTCGTTGAATCTGAAAAGAAATTTGCAATCATTGGCAACGTTAATGCAATTTCCTATAAAGAAGTTTTTCCCTTGATTAAAGATAACAAGATGTGGATGGGTGTTAGTATACATAGCGGTGACCGTGAATTTGGAGTACCAGACACATATCCACTTGAAGCATCAGGTTGGCGAATAGATGAGAACGGTAATAAATATATACGTGTAAAGGGCGTGCGCTGGTTTACAAACATCGACCATGGGCGACGCCATGAACCTTTGCGTTTAATGACGATGGCTGAAAATTTTAAGCATAGTAAGCACAAAGAGATTAGAGGTCAGAAAGACTACGTTCATTATGAGAATTATAACGCGATAGACATTCCATTCACTGATGCAATCCCCTCTGATTACGAAGGAACAATGGGAGTACCCATTACTTTCCTTGACAAGTATTGCCCAGAGCAATTTGAAATTATAGGTCATCCACATGGAGATTATGGATTAGAGTTAGGCTTAAAACCATATCCCCGTGAATTGAAAGAGCTAAACAAAGGACTTCGTGACGGCGACCTCTATTATATGAAGGATGGTAAGCCAGAACTTCCATATCGTAGAATATTAATCCGCAAAAAGCAATCAGTATGAAGACAGAATTGAAAATCTACACCGTTGAGCAGATTTGCGACGGCTTTGAGTATAACGAACTGGAAGGCAAAGGTCTTTATGGTCTGGCTGGCCAGTTGACCATTCAGCCAGAATACCAGCGTAACTACATCTATGCCGACGGCAAGCGTGACGTTGCTGTGATTGAATCTGTATTGAAAGGCTATCCGCTTGGACTGATATACTTCAACCGTAACAAAGACTATCAGTCACCTCAAACTGAATTGGAAGTTCTCGATGGTCAGCAACGCATCACTTCGCTTGGTCGTTTCATTAAGAACAAATTTGCCGTTAAGATTAATGACTTGGAGCAAATCTTTGACGGCCTGAATGAAGGGCTGCAACAGAAGATTCTGCAAACGAAGTTATTGGTATACATTTGCGAAGGCGAGGGCGAACATGCCGAGGAAGAAATCAAAGAATGGTTTAAGACAATTAACATTGCTGGCATTCCGCTTAATCATCAAGAGGAATTGAACGCCGTGTTCAGTGGGCCATTTGTTACACTATGCAAAGCGGAGTTCAGTAACTCACAAAACGCCAATATTCAGCGTTGGGAAAGCTATGTAAAAGGACCAGCCAACCGACAGCAGTTCTTAGCAACTGCCCTGGAATGGGTAAGTCGGAATATGATAAGGTAAGTGCCTATATGTCTGCCCATCGTCGTGACGAGGACATCAGCGAGATTAAGACCTACTTCAACACTGTGATTGATTGGATAGATAGCAAGTTTGATGATGTCTATGATGAAATGCAAGGTTTGAATTGGGGTGAACTATATGAGCGTTTCCACTCGCTGCCATTGAACCATACAGAACTATCGGCAAAAGTCCGTGAACTGATGCACGACGACTTTGTGACTAACCGCCGGGGAATCTTTGAGTATGTGCTTGGCGGTTGTCAAGATACAAAGCTGTTGAATGTCCGCCTGTTCGACAAGCCCACCATGCGCAAGGTCTATCAGCAGCAGACCGACAAAGCCAAAGCCGAGGGAACAAGCAACTGCCCCTACTGCGCCATCGGCCACGATGCCAACCGCCAGCGCATTTGGAAACTGGAAGAAATGGATGCCGACCATGTGACTGCATGGAGCAAGGGCGGTGCTACGAGTATAGAGAATTGCCAAATGTTGTGCAAGCCACATAATAGGTCGAAAGGAAATAGATAGATATGGAAGAGATTACCGTTTCTAAGACATCAGCAGTTGAATTCATATCGCTTCAACTTTTAAAATATGCAACTAATCCAAATCCTGTTGCAGATTTAATTAGTGCCTTTTGTGATGGGTTGAATACTTTGCAAACAAACAAAATTGTAGAAGTATTAAATGAGTTAAAGGCGCGAATTGATAATATAGAAGAAAAGAGTGGGCGAAACCTTTACTTTGATAAAGTCGTTTTTGAAGAAGACATCTTGCCAGTATTACAGAAGGCAAAAGATGGGGTGAATGCTCAAAAACAAAAACTATACGTTGCATTTATGGCGGCCTGTATTCATCCTGATAATTTGGATTGTAAGAACAAGGGAATTTTCTCTAATTACTTAGACAAGCTTGACTATTTGAGCATATATATTCTTAACAGTTTAGGATGGCCTCTCACAGAAAAAAAACTTATCGAAAAAATAGATAGCAAATATGACGCTAATGTAATACTTGTTCATCTTTGGGATTTAAAGGCTAATAATTTGGTCGACAAAATAAGTGCCGAAGAATATGAGAGATTAGTTAGAAGATACGGGAATATCAAACTTCGTGATTCACAGAACGTATTCTTGTACAAAAGAAATAAGTTTGGAGATGAATTACTTAATTTTATCATCAAAGGAATGCCAAAAGAATAATAGCAATGAAAAAGTATAATCGTATCATGTTAGGCCGTGCCGGTCGTTTCGCCAAGATGTGTCGTGAAGAAGGATATATCGGCGCAAACTTTGATATTAAGAAAGACCTATCGGATTCGTTGCCTGAGAACTGGCGAGCGTTTAATGAACAGACCATTCCTCTTTGGCTTGAAAGCAACCCAGGCAAGAGTAAGACCGCTGCGGGAGTTGCTTGTGGATTTCTGTGGACGATTGCCAAAGGATTGCAAATTGGCGATGTCGTTCTGTGTCCTTCAGGCGAAGGTACTTACTATGTTGGCACGATAGCGGGCGATTATTACTATGTCCCTAATACAGACCTCCCACATCGTCGCAAAGTGGAATGGAGAGACAAAGTAATTGCACGAAAGAGCATGTCGCAGAAATTACAAAACTCTACAGGCTCAATAGGGACTTGCTGTGACATTACTCGCTATGAAGAGGAAATCGAATCGTTGATTACAGGGTCGGCTACTGTTGTGAATCCAGAGAAGAAAGAACTACCAGAGCCAGCAAAGAGTTTTGAAGAGCGTTCACTTCATAAACTATTCTGTAGTTATCTTCGAACTCGCAGCATCTATGCCAAAACGATTTTCCACGAGAAATCATCTTCTCGTGTTGACTCAGCCCAAAAGTGGGTGCATCCTGACATTGTAGGCGTAGAGTTTGAAGAGTTTAAGAATGATGCTACATTGTCATTGCTCAAAGCTACGGAGCCAAAAGAAACCGTACATTTGTATTCATACGAGCTGAAAAGGAAAATAGAATCAGACTATCAGTTAAAGCAATATTACTTTCAAGCATTGTCTAATTCCAATTGGGCTAACTTCGGCTATCTCGTTGCTTTTGAAATAAACGATGGGCTGGATGAAGAAATGGAACGACTTAACAATGCATACGGCATAGGCATCATACAAATGCAAGATGGCAACTGGACTATTCTCTATCCTGCACGGGAGAAGGCTCTTGACTACAATACGATTGAGAAATTGAACAATCTGAATCGTGATTTCTGCACCTTTATTGATAAAATCTCCAAAGTGCTGAATGCGCCAGAGAAATACATCAAGGAGGCCAAAGACTCTTTTGAATCTACTTGCGACAAGATTTTTGAATCGGATGAGGAACAGGAGAGATATTGCAAGGAGCATAATATACCATTCTAATAGCCAATGAGTAGAAGCGAACAGCGTATAAAAAAACGTATATGTTTAACAGAAGAGTATTGCAAGAAGACAAATACAATTCCTTTTGTTACTTCAGATGGTGTTACATTCAATATTCTTGATGCGTTTATCTGCCCATTATGTATGAACATTATAAATGTGGAAGATAAAGATAAAATAACGCTTGAAGATGTACCGCCTGAATCAGTTGGCGGCAAACCGATTTTGGTAACGTGTGCCGATTGCAATAATACTCTTGGCGGCAGAGTTGATAACTATTTGTATAATGAACTGCTTGTTTACCATTTGCTACGGCATCCAGAAAACACGTCATTCAAAACCACTTTTGTGCTAAATGGTATTCAAATAAAAGGACGGATGAAACTCGATTTGAATTCTGAGCATCCGAAAGTGCAATGTACGATTGATGCCAATGACAGAGTTAATTATCCTCTCTTTACAAAGGAACTTGAAACAAACTGGGATAGATGTAACCTACAGATGCATTCAGAAATAACGAGCACAAAACGAATTGATGAATACTCAAACATATCCGTCTTAAAGTCTGCTTACTTGTTGGCATTTTCTAAATTGGGATATATGTACATACTCCAAGACAATTTAGACAATGTAAGAGCACAAATACTAAATAGGGATAAGAATATCCTTGGGAATCATTATTTAATAGGTCGTGGCATTGACTTAATGCCAGAAGTAAATGACGGAGTTTACTATGGACTTGTAGAAAACACACATTGTGTTATTGTTATTATGACTTTGAAATTGAAGGAAAAGAATGCGACAAGCCACAGAGTTGTAGTTGCTTTACCTCATCCATACGACAAAGATGATTCTCTTTATGGGCAGATTGCAAAAATGGATACCGCCAAAATGGTTAGTAATCTTGAGGAAGTCGTTCCTTTACCGATAAAGCCGATGCAGGTAGATAAAGGGTTGAATGATATTTTTGAGGATTCACAAATGATAGGACAACTATAATATGGATTATCACGATTACATGAAGGCGACGGGAGGCGGCATATATCCCATGAGTGGGTCTGTTGTATCAAGTACGCCAAGTTCTTCTTCAATTTCAGAAGAGCAATACGACCAAGATTCTACAGAATTGCAATGGATATTCAAATCGGACAACATCCGCATTAGGGACAATTATACTTGCCGTTTGTGCGGTGCTAAAAATGTACCTTTAGAAGTTCACCATATCCGCTATTTATCTGGCCGTGAGATATGGGATTATGAGAATGGCGATTTAGTGTCACTATGTAATGACTGCCATGAAGGAATACATTGCCGCGAGGCTTCTTTCAAACTAAAGGAGGGGAACTTTGCTTACCATAGAAAATATAAGGGGGTTGGCTTCGTTGAGGAACTGAAAGATGAAAGCGTCGTGCTTGATGTCTGCTGGAATGAAAACGACCATAATATATGTTTAAAACAAGAAGTTAAACGCACAGAAGTTAGACCAGCCACACAGGATGAGATTGAGGAATTCTGGGAAAAGGTAGAGACGTATTTGGATGACAAAACGATTGTCGAATATCTAATGGATTACGTTGACAAGCATTTGCCTCTAACCCATCCGATAAATACAAGGGTTGCATACCCTTTACAGAAAGCACAGGAAGAATTTATCCGTATTGAACAGGAATTGACAGATATTTACAAGGGGGTATTGCTTGTTTCTGATGATGACTACGCTCTATATTATGATATTAGAAAGGATGATTCTGACAACCCTTATCCAATTCCAGGGTTCATTGTCACGAAGAAGATGGACATGGTTGGCGAAACAGAGGAGTTTATTGGCGTTTCTATACCTTATAACAGCCTTGACCTTTCAAAATACCGCAAGGCCAAGAAGAAAGACTTCAGATTCTTTGTTGATTACTATGCTTGGGCAATAGGCGCCGATTGGCGTAAAGATTACAAACGGGTTCTAAGGATGCTAAAGCAAAACAGGGAAAGAATCGGAATGAAAGTGATTTGTTGGCAATAGGAGGTACCCTGCAAAAACATCGTTCATACCTTTATATAATATACCTGCAATGAGTGATTCTTGCGCAGCGTTTCCAGATATTGCTCAACTTCCCTTGTTGGCTCAGAAGCACCAGCAATGACCATCTTTCCTATCTTGTCACGACAGAAGAGATAAGCATATTGGCACAACTGGCCTAATGCCTCTGTGACACAATCGAATGGGTTGAGAGTTGTCTTGACTTCGTATAGATCATAGAAATCTGTACCTTTTACGACGGCATCAATTCGTTTGGCCCCTACACGAATTTCTGTACCAACATTGTCTTTGCCACTCTCACCACAAAGCCTGTCGTACAGTCTGCGCATTAACTCGTTGTGAAGGTTCTTTGTGGTAATAGCATCGCCATGACCAGAGCGAATGTCTGAACTTTGTGGAATGTTGAGACCAGGCACAAACGCAATGTCTGAAGGCACAGACGTACGCTCTAATACCTTATTCAGTTTCTTCAGCCACTGGCCCAAATCGTTATGATCAATGAAAGTATAGCTCTCAGCCATGAACTTCTCTGGAGGGTTAGCTCCCTTCTTTCGTAATGATAAGCGCTTGTTAGTTGTTGTATTGTTAATAAAATACTCTCCAACCAATTTTATGCAATCTTCGTAATTTTCGTTATCTGTTACAAATACCCAAGTGGCTCTTGATGCTTTGGGTAATGCATTCTCAAATACGACTGCACATTTATAATTTGGCATATCAACGGAAAATATAAAGGCCTCTTCTTCATTACCATGGAATAACTCTTTTACAGGAATTAACTTCTTATCGTTTTGAAGGCTAATAAGATTGTCTAAATAGCCATTCTTTAAAGAAGCTTTCTTTTTAATTTCATCCGTATTAATGTCTAACCCATGTTTATTCGATGATCTTAGTTCTTTCTGCACATCTTCCCACCAGTCGCCATGTTTATTCATGTTGTCGTGCAAGATACGGACATAGTTGCTCAGTAAATATGGTTTAGAAAGCCCTATGACTATTTTTTCATTAAAGATAATTCTCACATCTTTGGGGAATCTGTCAGAAAAGTATTTGTGTACATGGCAAAGGCAATGATACGAATTAAGATCTGTAACCCTCAATGGGCTGATCAATAAATTCTTCTGCCCTTTGTTGACTATCCAAACATAATAAAAGCCATCGTGAAATTCTATATTGTCTATGCAAAGAAGGGCCTTTTGTTTTTGTTCGTCGTTTGCCTTTTTAGTCTTCTCCTCCTTTTGTTTTGTCTTGTTTTTAAGAGTTCTACAATAATTAATCAAATCAAATTTATAAAAGATAAAGGTCTTTTTTTCTGGCTTTATTTTGATCGTTACAGTAAATCCGTTAAAGATACTTCTTTCCAAATCTGAGCAGACACTCAAATATTGGTCAATAATAGTGTTAACACCCTTTATGCCTGGATGCTTGTATTCATATACTATGCCATCACATTTTACTGAAGTACTCCCATTTTCAAACTTAAATTGGGAGAATCGAATTTTTCTCTTATTATCTTTCTTCGCAAGGGGCTTATCAATTCCATCCAATAATTCCGATAATTGTTTTTTCTTTTTCCTTACCTCTTCTCTTTCTTTGTTTTGTTTATCTTTCATCTCCTTTTCAACTTGGAAAGACACCAAATTGAGCCTTGAAAGCAATCCTTCATCTTCAAAAGTAAAAGAATGCTTGGAACGATTAATGCGTATTACAATAATCAAATCATTTTCTTTTGCAAGATAACGGTCTGATTTTACATATGCAGGTGCATGTCCATCCAACAAGACAAAGGCTTCCGTTCCCATTTGAAAAAACAACCTGTGGTTTTCATATTTCAAATCCTTTAATGGGAGCCTTTTTTCGAATACCGTGACTTCTTTGCCATTAAATAAATTATGCGATTTATTTGATCTTGTATTCTTTTTTGTTCTTTGGAACAAAGTTTTAGCCTTTGATTTCGTTAAAATATCACCGCTAAATCGTTTTTGTAGAGCCTCAAATTGAGCATCAGATAACTTAGTATTTGGTCCCATTTCCTTAGTAGGTTCAAGTCCTGGAACAGACTTCAAATAGTCAACAACGGTCTCTGTGCCGATGTTGAGTATTGTCATTGCTTTGTTCAATCTGATACCCATAATACAATACAAATTTCTTGATGCAAATTTACTAAAAATATCTGAGAAACAGGCACTTTTCAGCAACACAATACACAAGTTTAACATGTTTTCAAATTCAATGTGTAAGTACTTATACATTTTCTCTAAAACATCGAATAAATGACGACGAAAACATATTTCCACGATGAAGGATACAATTTCTAAAAGACTGTATCAATTTGAATGAGCACTTGAGAAATGATGATAAGTTCCTTCGATAAGAATTATTCTGTTAGAATGTAACAAAATTAGTTAATCAGATATATAAGAAAGCAAGAAAATGAAAAAAATGTGTATCTTTGCAATCAAATATAATAAATATGAAAAGAAAACTATCATATGATATTTCATATTCTCAACTTAAGAGTTGGAGAAAGTATGAGAATTGGGCATTATATGTGTCAATGGGCTGTACTATTGCAAAACCTATAATCGCATATTGGAGTGCTGAATGTGAATTTATCCAATTCTTGAGTTATATATCACTTGTATTGTACGGTATTTTATTTATTGTAATAGAAATATTCCTGCAGCCTCGTGTCGCAACAGAGAGACAGAAGGGGCTATTAGACAACTCTCTTGGCACAAAATTACTGATTGAAAACACTGAGGGCTATTATGACAATGATAACGTGCCAGTTGGAGCAAAAAAACTTCTAGTAAACACATTTGAAAATTGCTTCTTTACATATAGTATAATGAAGAAAATGTTACCCAAAATAGCCACTTATAATATCATCCTATTTGTTATATTATTGGGACTTGCTTATTTTGGTTTTCAAAAAAATCATATTGCGATGGCATTATTACAATTGTTCTTCTCTACCATTTTTTTTAGACGGTTGATGCATCATATTAGTTTCTGTCTTAGATTAAAAGAAATTCAAGAACTGTTCATCAATTTATTCTCATCAAAGTCTGTTACAGACAAAGAACTTGAGGACAATGGCTACTACTACACCTTAATGTACGAGACGGCATTAGCATACAATAAAGCACCAAACAGCGATAAAGTTTATGATGCATCAAAAGAAGAACTAAACAAGCAATGGGCTGATATGAAAAAACGTTATGGAATATAAGGAACCACATTTTGTCGCTGAAAGCGTCCGCAAAGGGCATCCTGACAAGATTTGTGACCAAATAAGTGATGCTTTACTAGATGCGTTTCTCCGTGAAGATAGTAATTGTCATACAGCTATAGAATGTTTAGGCACCAAAGGAAATATTGTTATTGCTGGAGAAATATCATCAAAAGGAAAAAAATTTATTATTGAGGATGTTGTAAAAAATACATATAAGAGTATTGGTGCGTAATCCGCCCCATACCCGTTCACTTTCCTAGAGGTCTTCAAGGCCTCGACA
>ERZ842401.5684-NODE-5684-length-13674-cov-11.123871_pt1 | contig 13674 bp, 12 predicted proteins | sample MGYA00521270_ERZ842401 | MGnify/ENA primary metagenome ERZ842401 (study PRJEB31892, sample SAMEA3878208) | bioreactor metagenome | biome: Moose rumen | place: Sweden | collected 2011-10 | study: EMG produced TPA metagenomics assembly of the PRJEB12797 data set... | reverse complement strand
CAAAGTTAAGTATTTCAATTCATTACAACGTTTTTAGGAGTATATTTGACCCTTAGGCCAGCTTTCTTGTTGTTCCTATTCATAAAACTAACAAGATATTCTTTGTCGAAAGTCCTGATATTGATGCCTTTCTTGTTATAGAGACCATAGATAAAGTCCGTGTTCTTGATAACGAGCATCCACTTAGCAGGGCATTTATTTATGATGAAGTCTGCGAGTCGTTGCTGGTCGGCACGGGTAAATTCATTCTGCGCGTAGGTAGAAAACTCGCTGTCATAAGGAGGGTCGAGGAAAACAAAGTCATCCGCTGTAGGCTGATGTTTACGCAGAAAAACTTCAAAATCGAGATTCTCAATAATGGCTTTCTCCATATGTGAAAGCAGGCAGACGCTCTGATAGTAGCGCAGTTTCTTCTCCATACTCTTGCTATTATACGCAATACCGCCATAGGGAACGTTAAACTCGCCCTTGTCGTTGTAGCGGAACATTCCGCTATAAGCATAGTTGCGTATAAAGAGGAAAAGCGCGCTTGCGTAGGCGGGGTTATCCTGCTTCAACTGCTTATCGTTGTAGAGATAACGGAAATACATATAAAGCGCGCTTTTTATCGCCGTTTCCACGTTGTCGCGTATGTCTGCGTCGGGAAGTTCGTGCTTTTGCCGTTCCAGTTCGCGCAAACGGGACAACTTTCGGAAAAGATTTTTTCCAATTTCGTCCAACAGAACTTTTGAGTGTAGCGGTTCAAGCGTACCGAGCATCCCCCTTATTTCTTCAGCGTGGCTCTTGCAGAAGTCACAGACGTAAGACTGCAAGTCCGTTCTGTCTTTATCGCCGCGCTTGTAGGCGAGATATGTTTCCGTCAGTTCCTTGTGTTGTACAAAGAACGTCTTGGCGTTGCCCCATGCCTTGTCTATTGCGAAAGCATATTCAAAGAAAGGCTGCTCTTTACCTTGTATCTTGCGGTAGAGGGAAATCAATTCGTCCGAAAGGTCATTTATGTAATACCTTTCGGCTTTCAATGCTGTAAACACAGACCCTCCACCAACAAAAGGCTCATAATAGTTTCGGAAAGTTTGTGGAGCATTGGGAAGAATATATTTCAATTCTTTCTCTTTCCCGCCGGCCCACTTCAAAATAGGATTAAGCCGGGTCTGATGTTTACATACGGCTTGTTTCGTTTGCAGGCTTGTTAATACAGAAATGTCAAATAGAAAACGTGTGGTGTCGTATGTTGCAGTTGGCTCGTATGCCGCATTGCTGAATAAATTGTTCATTGCAGCGTTAACGCGGTTCTTTGCTGCTTCGTAATAAATGGGACTTATATCTATGCCTATATAACGACGTCCTAAATTAAGAGCAGCAACGCCTGTTGAACCTACCCCCATAAAAGGGTCAAATACTATATCGTTCGGATTAGAAGCAATTGTAATTAACTTCTCAAGAATTTTTAAGGGTTTTTGCGCTGGATGTTTTGGAGAAGCCAAACGTTCGGGGCGCATACAAATGGGACTTTCAAGGAAGTTGTGCATTTCCGCTTGCGAAAAGAAGTTCCAAGTGTGCTTCTTGTTCCAGCAAGTGAAAATCATTTCGCAACTATTGAGAAAACCCGCTTTGAAAATCTTTGGTGCAGGGTTAGTCTTGTGCCAAATCATAAAGTTTGAAGCGTCAAACTTTGCATCCAAGCAGTCGTACCAACGGCCTATTTGGTTGTAGGAGGTAAAAATAAAAAGGTTGCCCGTCGGTTTCAGTATGCGAATAAATTCATCCGCCCATTCTTCGGGGCTAAAGTCCACCCAGTCCCAATCTGCCACGTCGTTATTCATTGCCGAACGCCCAGGCAATGGAATGTTTCCCGTTGAGTGTTTACCTATATTATACGGTGGGTCAGTTAAAATGAAGTCAATAGATTTGTCGGGGATACGTTTTATGTATTCCTTGCTGTCCCCTAATAAGACACATTTCCTCCAATCCGTATTGTTCATATTTAAGCGTCGAGCAGATAAACGTTCTTTATCTTGTCAAGGGCTTCGTTGATAAGGTGGGCGTTCTTGGTGTATTCGTCAATGACGATTTCATAGCCTCGCTCGCTTTTGCATACCAAGTTCCAAAAGTCGCGGCTAATGCAAAGTTCTTCCTCTGCAAAGAACTGCCGCACGCGGCCTTGCGTCCATGGCTGTCCCTCGCCATAGCGATTATATGCTGTAGCGAAAAGTATTTTAACGTTGTCCTCGTTGCCCAGTTTGTTTGTCAGAATACAGTATTGCTCCAGTAAGGCTTCCTTTTCGCTGCGGGCTTTCTTGTTGTCGAGGTCGCCACCGATTTTCAGCTCAATAAGGTAGTGCATATTGTTTTCCTCGTCCACGAGGTAGTAGTCGCTCTCGTGACGTTTGGTTATTTGCGTTCCCTTGCGTTGTGTAATGCCTTTATAGTCGGCAAGGCTCGGCGTTCGGTGGTCGTCTTTGTTGCGGGTGTTCTTGTACTGCTCCAGAATTTCGGCAATATATTCCGTCTGCTAGCGGTAAATCACGCCCTCAACGTGTTGCGTCACGGTATAGTTAAGCCGAGCAATGTTGATTGCCATTTTTTCCAGTATATTGCCAAGTGAACTGTCAAGGCTACGGCAAAGGGCGGAATAGTATTGGATTTCGGGGCCAAGGGCGGCGATGAAAACGTTGTGTATCTTCATATTTATAGTGCCGTCTTCATCGTCCTTTTCTCTTATATGGCGGTCGCTGAAGCCTGAAGCATAACTCTCAACGGCACTGCGAACAATGCCGCGTATGGCTTTTTCTACAAATTCCATAGTGCTATGTCTATTTCACACCTGTTACTTTACGATAATTGGTTATTATGCCTTTTCGTGGCTACAAATTCCGCAAGTTCTTAATGGGGCTTGTAGGCTTTATGGGCGATATATGTATTGCGGAAACTTGTATAGCCCCGGCAGCCGAGCGGGAGCTGACGTTAAAGTGCGGCTTCTATCTGCGACTGTACTTCGTCGTTGCCGGGGTAGCCGGTGTGTTGGTAGAGTATATTGCCTTGCTTATCCACCAGGATATAAAACGGAATGCCTTGCACGCCAAACTGGTCGCACAGACCTTTGAATTGTTCATTTGTCAGATAGAAGTGGTCGCCCTCAATGGTTTTATACATCGTGTCGAAGTCGGCTTGTGGAGATGTTTCACCGGTGAGATATACAAACTTACAGCCTTTGGCGGCGAGGGAGGGCTTGATGTCGTCCACCATTTTCATAGCCTGACGGCACGGCGGACACCACGTGGCCCAGAAGTCGAAAAATACCACGCTGCCTTTATATTGAGCAACGATAGTAGCAAACACGTCTTTTGGTGCTACGGTTTTAGGTATGGTTTTGAGTACGGGTTCCGTGGCTTCGGTTTGTTCTTGTTGTATGGGTGCGGCGGGTACGTCTTTCGGTGTGCCGGCGCAACTTGTGCCTATTGATAGTGAGAGCACAAAGAGAAGGAGGAGCTTCTTGGGTGTCATAGCTTTTTTGTTTTTTAGGAATGAATGACCTGGGCTTATCAAACAAGGTGTGTGCTTCGCACAGCCCGGGGCGAAGCGGTGTGGTTATTGGTTAATGGGAAAGAGCCTTTCCTCGCAGATGCGCCGGAATTTGTCGGCTTCGTTACGGAGGAAACTGATGGCTACGGGTTGAATGAACAGTGCTTGGCGCATCTCGGTGGTGAGTTTGTCGCGTAGTGTGACAAGGCGCGTAGCATCTTTTTCTGTGGTGATTATCGTGTCGTGTCCGCTGAAAGCCGCGTTTATCTTCTGAATGTCCTCATCGCTATAGGTGTTGTGGTCGGGGAAACGTAGGGGTGTGACTTCTCCGAAGCGTTTTAGGTAATCAATCAGTGTGTTAGGGTTGCTGATGCCTGTGACGGCCAGGATTTTCTTTCCCTCAAACGGGCGGTCTTCGCCGAAGAGCGGATAGGGCGTGCTGTATTGCTGTGTGGTAAAGAAGAGGTGTTGCGAGGCAAAGGGTTTGATGCGTTTTGAGAGGAGTGTGAAGTCTATCGGCTTAAGGTCGGCGGGGCATTTTGTCACGATAACAATGTCGGCACGTCGTCGGCTTGACTTTGACTCGCGCAGGTGTCCCTCGGGCATCACGTGGTCTTCGCTGAAGAGATGGTGGTAGTCGGTGAGGAGGATGTTGAGGTCGGGTTTTACGTAACGATGCTGATAGGCATCATCGAGCAGTATAGCGGTGAGTTTCTCCTCTTTGAGCATCAGGCGTATTCCCTCGCAGCGGTTTTCGTCCACCGCCACGACGGCGGCAGGGAATTTGCGTTTTATCTGGCACGGCTCGTCGCCACACTCCTGAACGTTGCTTGTGGGGTGAACCCATCGGAAGCCTTTGGTGTCGCGCCCGTATCCACGACTGAGGATACCCACCTTGCCGCGTGTCTTAAGAAGGTTGTAGAGATATTCGGTGTGGGGCGTTTTGCCCGTGCCGCCCACGGCTAAGTTGCCTATCGTAGCTACTGGCACATTGAAATGATGCTCGCGCAACAGACCTACATCGAAGAGCCAGTTGCGAAAACTCATCACGCTACTATATATCCAAGCGAAAGGGCGAAATATGATAGAGAAACCAGCCATAAACAATATACGTTATAAACCATTAAGGACACTGCGCCACGGCGTTGTCTTTTTTCCTTGCTAACAGCAAAACCACGATTACCTTACATTAGGTTCAAAAGGTAGGCGTGCTTGAAGCATATCACGTCCTTCTATGCTATAGGCAAATCGGAGCGGACGATAATAGATGCCCAATGCGGCACGCAACTGGTTCTCAAGGAAGCTGTTTTCAGACACGTTAGCGAGTTTTTCTATCCACGACTTAGCAGCGGGATAGCCCACGGTGGCGAGATTTTCCATTTTTGCTCTACGTGTGGCCTCTGCCACAGCATCAGCCAGTGTGCCGAGTTTATCAACAAGTCCTATGCTGAGTGCTTGGTGCCCTGTCCACACACGTCCTTGCGCGATGCTGTCGATTTGCTGTGTGGACTTCTTACGTCCTTCTGCCACGCGGCTGAGGAAGAGACCATAACCACGTTCCACGTAGGCTTGCAATGCAGCACTCTCGCCGGCATTGAAGCCACGCCTCATAGCCCCCATATCGCTCGCCTCGTGTGTCTTCACCACGTCGAAGTGAAGCCCTATCTTTTCGGTGAGTAAACCGCTCACGTCGGGAATAAGACCGAAGATGCCGATGCTACCCGTAAGCGTGGTGGGTTCGGATATGATATAGTCTGCACCGCACGAGAGGTAGTAGCCTCCGCTGGCCGCTAAACCACCCATAGATACCACGACGGGTTTTTTTTCTCGGAGCACCTGAACGGCGCGCCACATTTGTTCGCTGGCATAGGCACTGCCACCGGGTGAGTTGACACGCAACACAACAGCCTTTACATTGTCGTCGTTTGCTAATTCGTCGAGGTCTTTCACCACGTCGCTTCCCACAATTTCGGAGGTGTTGGAAAAGCCGCTTGTTGTTCGCTGGTCAACAATCTCGCCCTCGGCGTAGTAGATGGCAATGTGCGCCGAGGAGCGTGCCGATAGTTCGTCGGTGTCCGAAAGCAGGTCGGACGGTGAAGCGAATACCACTTTGTCGTGTGTGGTGAGCGCGCGCAAGCGGTCGCGTAATTGGTCGGCATACAGCAGCCCATCCACCAGGTGGTTTTCTACCAAGTCTTTGGCATCCGCAAGGAGTACATAGTCGTTGATGATTTGGTTGAGCCTCGTCGTGTCAATCTTACGCGCTGCGGCGATGTCCTGGCCGATAAACGACCATATATCGGTGCAGAATGAAGTAATCTGCTCCCTATTGGCGGGACTCATCTCCGTGGCAATAAAAGGCTCTACAGCACTCTTATAAGTACCCACGCGGAACACCTGCATCTTTACACCGACCTTGTCGAGCAATTCCTTATAAAAGATAGGTTCGGAGGCTATGCCGTGGAGGTCAACCATGCCGCTGGGGTTTAGCAATACGGTGTCGGCGGCGGTGGCAATGTAGTATGCGAGTTGTGAGAACTGCTCGCCGTAGGCAATGACGAACTTCTTACTCTTCTTGAAATCAACGATTGCTTTACGCAATTCTTGAGCCGAGGCGTAGTCGGCAGCGAGTGTGCCGCCTTCGAGGTAGATGCCGTCAATGTTATTGTCGGTGGCTGCTTTGTTGAGTGCAGAGAGAAGAGTGTTGAGCCCTTGTTGCTGAAGCTGGTCTATGCCAAACACCTCGGCTAAGGGGTTCTCCTCGATACGCTCCGAGAGAGTGCCCGTGAGTTCTATCTTTAATATGGAGTGTTTCTCCACTACTCTCGCAGACTTAGCAGTGCTAATGGAGCCGAGCATGGCGAAGAACAAAAACAAAGCGAAGAACCCCATCACCACAAGGCCGGTCATTGTGGCTAAGACGTATTTGAAGAATTGTCGCATAGTAGTAAAAAAGTGATTAAAAAGGGTCAGTCAATGTGAAGCGAAAGTTCCACCGGGCAGTGGTCAGAGCCGAGGATGTCGGTGTGTATGGCTGCGCCGGTGAGAGCTGGTATCAGGCGGTTGCTGCATACAAAATAGTCAATACGCCATCCGGCGTTTTTCTGACGTGCTTGGAAACGATACGACCACCAAGAATATACGCCCGCGAGGGTAGGGTAGAAGTGGCGGAACGTATCGGTAAAGCCCGCTGACAGGAGTTCGCTAAACTTACCACGCTCTTCATCGGTGAACCCTGCGTTGCGGCGGTTGGTCTTCGGGTTTTTGAGGTCTATCTCCTCGTGTGCCACGTTCATATCGCCGCAAGCCACCACGGGTTTCTTTGCATCCAACGTCATTAAATATATACGGAATGCGTCCTCCCACGCCATACGATATTCCAAGCGGCGCAACCCATCTTGGCTGTTTGGCGTATAGACCGTGACAAAAAAGAACTCGGGAAACTCCAAGGTGATGACGCGTCCCTCGTGGTCGTGCACGTCTTGGCCTATGCCATACGACACGTTGAGCGGCGCGCGACGTGTAAAGATTGCCGTGCCGCTATAGCCTTTCTTCTCGGCATAGTTCCAATACGACTGGTAGTTGGGAAATTCAAGGTTGAGCTGGCCTAATTGCATCTTCGTTTCTTGTAGGCAAAAGATGTCGGCATCGAGCTGTAGGAAAGCGGCTTCAAAACCCTTATTCACGCAGGCACGCAAGCCATTGACGTTCCAAGAGATAAATTTCATAGTATTTGTGCGATGTAGGTGGCGTGCTTGGAGGCTTCTGTACTTACTAAGCGGCAAATTTACGCAACTTTGGCTACAAGTGCCAAGGTATATGCTGAAAAAGTGCTACTTTTGCCCTGCACAAACTTAATAATACGTCTTGTATGCGCAAACTCTATATCTTGGTTTTGTTTCTTCTCGTCGCCCAATCTTTTTTTGCACAAGGCAATGTGCATTTCTTTGAGAACCGTGTGGATTGCGGCAATGTGAAATGGAAACAACCTGTTACTGCTACGTTTACGATAACCAACGCAGGCACGCATACTATGAGTATCACCCAGGTGCGTCCCGACTGCTCGTGTACTGCCGTGAGTTGGACACGAACACCCGTGCCGCCCGGCGGTAAGGCACAGGTGCAGGTGACTTATGATGCCGAGCTGCTCGGGTCTTTTCAGAAGCAGGTGGCTGTTTTTACCACTCTTTCCAACAAACCCGCCTACGCCACGATGTACGGACGTGTGGTGATGCGCCCCGAGGCAATCACTGAAGAGCGTGCGCCACAAGTGGAGCTTAGCGAGGAAGATTTTAATTATACGATAGGCGATATACATTTGAGTAGCGACAATGTAGAGTTTGACGATGTGCAGTTGGGCGATACGCCCATTGTGACGCTCCGTATATTAAATACGAGTGATACGCCCTACGCGCCACAAGTGATGCACCTGCCGCTGTGGCTTAAAGTAGAGGCCGTACCCGAGGTGGTACGTTCGGGGCATACGGGCGAGTTGAAATTCCTTTTACGCTCTAAGTATGTAGGGGATTTCGGCTTGACACAACGTAGTATTTATCTCTCGCGCTACCCGGGCGATGTAGTAGGTGCCGACAACGAACTCGTCGTGTCGGCTACTATCCTGCCTCATACATTAGGCAATATAGCTGGGCCAGTACCCGTTGTGCAGTGTGACACGCTGATAAATCTCGGAGCGTTCAATGGTAAAGAGCAACTGAAATACACGTTGTTGTTACGCAACCAAGGGGGCGCACCGCTTGATATCCGAAAGATACAAGTGTATAACCCCGGCATGCTTGCCAGCCTTTCCTCTACACGCATTAAAAGCGGCGGGAAGGCGAAACTCACCATTACCGCCACGTCGTCTATCTTCGACCACCACGGACACCACCGCATTCTGCTTATAACGAACGACCCCAGCCGTCCTAAAATTCTTATCGAAGTGCGGGCTGAAAAGTGAACTATGCAAGCCATTAACGACTTTTTCTCCTTAATAAATAGTTATCTATGGGGGTGGCCGATGATAGTCCTCCTTCTCGGCACACACCTGTTTCTCACCATTCGTTTGCGTTTTCCACAACGCAAGTTGCTCACTGCTTTGCGCCTTTCTGTAAGTAAAGAGAAGGGGGCAGACGGCGAGGTGAGCCAGTTTGGAGCCTTAGCCACCGCCCTTGCTGCTACGATAGGCACGGGAAATATCGTCGGCGTGGCATTGGCTATCACAACCGGTGGCCCCGGTGCCGTATTCTGGTGTTGGGTGTGTGGCATCTTCGGTATGGCCACCAAATATAGTGAGGGATTGCTCGCTGTGAAGTATCGCGTTCAGGACAGCGACGGACGTATGCTCGGTGGCCCGATGTACGCTTTGGAGCGCGGGTTAGGCCTGAAATGGTTGGCTGTACTCTTTGCTTTTTTTACCGCCTTGGCAGCCTTTGGGATAGGATGTACGGTTCAGGCCAATGCAATAAGCACACTATCGTTTGAGACTTACGGCATTACACGCTGGATGACGGGACTCGTTATTACCACGCTCGCTGCGGCGGTGTTGCTCGGCGGCGTGAAGCGTATTGCTACTGTCTGCGGCGCACTCGTCCCCTTTATGGCAGCATTCTACGTGATAGGATGTGTGGCACTCCTTATTATAAATCATGCCTACGTAGGCAAGGCGATTTCTCTTATCGTTACCTCTGCCTTTACGTCTCAGGCAGCGGGTGGAGGTTTTGTCGGAGCCAGTGTGATGATGGCTGCGCGTTACGGCATAGCACGCGGACTATTTTCTAACGAGAGCGGAATGGGCAGTGCCCCTATTATCGCTGCTGCAGCGCGGACACGCAACCCGGTACGTCAGGCACTTGTGTCGAGCACAGGCACTTTCTGGGATACCGTAGTGATATGTGCACTTACGGGTGTTGTACTCGTGAGTGCTATCCTCGCCTTCCCCGACGTAAGTAGTAGCGACGGTGCAGCACTTACCAAAGCCGCCTTTGCGAAATTACCCCTCGGGCCACACGTCCTTGCCGTTGCCATATTGACGTTCGCTTTAAGCACTATCCTCGGATGGAGTTACTATGGAGAGCGCGCTATGGAATATCTGGCAGGCAAACGTAGCGTGAGATATTATCGCTTGGCCTATGTCCTGGCTGTATTCTTAGGAAGTGTCGTGGGGTTAGAACTTATATGGAACATCGCCGACAGCCTCAATGCCTTGATGGCCTTGCCTAACCTTGTCGCCCTGTTGCTTCTAAGCGGTACTCTGGCACGCGAAACCAAAAAATACCTATGGCAAAATAGATTGGATGAAGAGGAATAAAGCTCACGTTTTTATATTTTATTCCTCAGCGCAGGCTTACAATTAGTTTTTTATTTATTTTTGCACCGCCATAATCAAGGAGAGATGGTAGAGTGGTCGATTACACCGGTCTTGAAAACCGGCGTGCTGAAAGGCACCGGGGGTTCGAATCCCTCTCTCTCCGCAGTCAGGTAACAAGGAAGTCAAGAGATTGGCTTCCTTAATTGTTGAGGTGGGTTCTATTAATTTCGGCGTTAAGTTTGACAAAGATGAGGCTTTAACCTTTTGTCATCTTTATGGCTCGTTGTGCTTCCTGCTGTAAGTTTCATCGGACGTGTAGCCCGCTACACTCATTCTTCAACAGACAGGCTGAAAGCAACCATAGCGCAGAAATCTGACAAAGAGAATTAAAACCCACCTTGAAAATATCCTATGTGCGTAACGTTGAGTCTACTCAGCCAATTTTCCCATCATAAACTTTTCGGCTTATTGGCCGTTACATAATCTGTGGGGACTGTTTTTTTCTTTGCGCCTTAAAGAATTCAAGGTGTGACTATATTTTTACAAATATAAACTATATCTGCATAAACATAGCCTATATCTGTATAAATATAGTCACACCTTGAATAATTCCTCCCACCTTGTGAAAAGTTGCGGCGTATTAGCTAACATTTTCGGCGGTGGCGGTTGAAACGTGAGGGCAGTGAACAATCAGCCGCAGGCATTGCCCCGTGGGAGGCTCGCCCACTATGATATTGCGCCCTGAAAGAGCTACAATTTTGCTACGCTTTTGCTCCTACAATGGTTTTTATACTACTTGCGAAACTTGATTTTAGGCTTATATGACCAGAAGAATGATGCAAGCGTCTTGACAGTATAATGACCGATTTGGGTTTAAGGACGAAGAAACCAAATAGCGCGAACAGCCATAAGCCATTCGCGCTATAAGGAGTGAAAGATGCTAAGTGTACTTACTTGTTTAGAAAGTTTTCAATAATTACCGCCGTGTTGTTTGGCTTACTGGTCGTAGCAATCTTTAAGTTTTCGGGTTTGATGCCCATTGTTGTAAACCATGTGGAAAGCACTTGCAATAATGGTTCGCGTTGTGTAACTGATTCGGGCCTCACCTCAAGCATACATACCTCTAAGTCATCCAACCCATCGCGTTTCACTTCAAGCCTGAATTGAGGATTGCTCAAACTGCTCGGCGTGAGGTTTGCGTTAGGTATGGCACTGTTTGGTGCATAATAGAGATAGCCATCGGTGATGATGAAAATGACATTGCGAAAGCCGCTACGTATGCAACTGTTATCTACATCAGCGTAAGAAAAGAAGCCCCACACATCACTACCTATCCATTTTTGTTCGCTGATAGCTCCTTCGTACAGCGGTTTTAGGTTAGCCCAGAAGGTAGAATCCAACTGTGTCAAGGTTTTTGTTTTTTCTATGCCTTCGTATTGAGTGATGTCGTAGTCCAGGTTCTTAGCATAGTTTAGCACAGCAGGATCTTTGGGATCGGGATGAAAGAATACCTTAATGCGGTTTTGGCTCTGCAAGATACCCGGCCCGCGTGTGTTTTTAGCAAACCAGAGTGTGATATTGCTAATGATGGCAGAGTCTAACACTTCTTGTGAATATACATCATCGGTTTGTGCTAAACGGTCGCTTAGGTCGAGGAAGATGGAGATGTTAAGTGGCAGTTTTTTTTCTACTTTTGTGCAAGGGCAAGAGGTATCGCTACACACCTTAGTGCTATCACCATCTACACAACAACAATCTTTGCAAGCGTTAGGTGCAGGACAGTTCTTGCATTTACAAGAATCACAAGATATCATACCAAAGAGTAGTATCGCTATGCCTACCGCAGTGGTAAGTACGGAGGAAATAAGTTTCTTATTCATAATACCCAAACTGTAATTAGGGAAAGGTGAGTCCTACAAATTTTGTATAAATTTGATTTGCGTCCTGCATGTTGCCGGGTGTTGCATTGAGTATCTTCATCTGTTGCATCCAACCGGCAAAAAAGTCATTGACATCGGTTTTAATCTGTTGAATACTAATAATCACGCCTTTTTGAATTTGGTTTTGTAACGATGCAATTTCTTTTTGTATGTCGGTGCAATCATTTTGTCTGGTTTGTATATTTATATTAGTCTGATTGATATTGTTTTTTGCATCATCTATTTTGACGTTAAGAGCCTTAATTTGTATTTTTCTGTCGTCTAATTCACCGTAGGCAGTATAAGCCATATCAAAGACCAAGCCCCAAATTATGTAAACAATAAAACCGCAGAAGATAACCGCCCAGGTGTTTACATCAGAAACTGCATAAGATATACTATAGTCAGGAGAATTAAGAGGAAGTAAACCTTGGATGATATCTAAATGATAGAGATTGCTACCAATCTTGTAAGCAAGGATACAGTCAAAGGCAAATGTAATAGCGACAATGGATCCAGACTTGAGCCATTTTGACCATGTTTTTTGTTCGTTATAAAAATGAAGCAAGAAACCTAATCCCATAAAGATGAAAGGAGCTAACATTACAAAAGATCCTTGGAAAAGAGACTGTGAAAATGATGACGATATGGCAGAGGCATCAAACATTGATTCTTTTAAACTTCCTCCACTTTGTGAAAAGTCTTTGAAGAAAGCGGAGAAAATAGTTGAACTATAGAAGAGTAAAAGATAGAAAGAGAGCGGAATAAGAATGAACAATCCAATAATCAACTTGGTTTTGGCATCTTTGTTGGTTTGATAGGTGCTTTCCTCTAAATCTGTAATTTTATCTTTATACCCTTTGATTTCTTTCTTGTCTGTTTCTATATCATTAGTCCATTTTTGGATTTGTTGTTGATAACTTTTAAGCGTAATTTGAAGCTGACTGACCTGTCCTACAAGTTGTTGAGTTCTTTGTTGTTGCAGGTTGACATTATTTGCTTGTTCATTATAGCTATTGTTGTATGCTTGTTGTAAATATATGGGAAGGACATGGTTCGACCCTGTGGCGGCAGCGCAGACTTGCGCGCCATACTGGCCATAGGTCAGTGCCGCAGCTTTTTGTATTCCACCGTTGATGCCAGGAATGGTTGGTGCAACAGGTGAAGGCGATACGGCGTTTGCAACAGGAGTGTTTCCTTGTGTTGATGCGATTTCCGTGTTATGCTTCGCAAAAAGTTGTCTAAAGAAACCCGTAACCTTTGATTGCGAAGGCATTGTGTTGTTTGTTTGTGAAGTAGGCATAATGTTTACATTTGTTTGAGAGTGTTGATTAATTCTTCTTCACTTGTTCCCTTTTCTGCTTCAGCAAATAGGATGTCGCAGAGAGGATCTATTGCGTCTTCTGCCACACCATAATATAAAGCATAGCGTTTCAAGAGTGTGTTTTCACGATAGTCTAATTTGGCATCGGACATGGCGATTATAGCCAATCGGTAGAGCATAGCAATTTTGTCTTCGGGAATCTCAGGTTGGAAAACACTCTTTGTGCCTGCTTCCCTGATGTAAGTGGACATCTCTTCGTCTGTTAGCCCGAGCGTGTCGTGCCCAATCTTGTAAATAGCCTCTAACTCTTTCGGGTGAATGAAACCATCAGCCAATACCATTTGGTATAAGGCAAGGAATTCGCTTTTTGTTGTTGTCATAATTTAATCTTTTTGCGACAATGGGCAAAAAGAAAGGTGTGTGGCATCGTTGTCGTCATTCCGAGGTATCGCCAAACACCTATGCATATACAACATTGAAGCCCACACCTGTAACGGTGTAAGCCTTCGCTGCGACTGGATATGCATCATAGAAAATTGGCGATTTTGGGCTCAGCGGATTTCCCCAGTTGATAAAGCCTGAGCTAATTAAGAATAAAGTTG
>ERZ842401.5682-NODE-5682-length-13678-cov-29.714821_pt1 | contig 13678 bp, 10 predicted proteins | sample MGYA00521270_ERZ842401 | MGnify/ENA primary metagenome ERZ842401 (study PRJEB31892, sample SAMEA3878208) | bioreactor metagenome | biome: Moose rumen | place: Sweden | collected 2011-10 | study: EMG produced TPA metagenomics assembly of the PRJEB12797 data set... | reverse complement strand
TTCTTGTGCAGTTTTTGTGTCGAGCAAAAAGTTCTCGTCCATAAATGCTTTCATCGTAATTCTCCCGCGGGCTTAGCCGACCGTAAAAATGAGCCGCAAACGCCCTCAATAACAAAATTATGCAGTATTATGTGTATTGTAGAGGTGAAATCGCAAAAAATAAATGAATAATAAGAAACAATCTTTGGATTTTTCGGCGGTCGGCGCATTTTCGCTCTGTATCACACGGAACTTTTTTTTATTTCCGCGCAAACCGTATGCAAATAAAGCGACAAACATATTTTTATATTGATTTTTATTGAAAAATATATTGCAATAAATATTTTTAATTTATTTTCAATGCAAATAGATAAAAAATATTTATTTTAATACTCTTTGCATTACATTTTAATAAAAAATATATTTTTTCATTTATTTTTCATAGAAAATTGACAAAAAAAATTTCCGTGATATAATTTTGCATAAGGAAAGACGGAGAATTTTCGATGAATAACGAAACAGTGCTTTTTAACGTAAAGAATTATGAATTGCTGGCACTTTCTCAAGAGTTGTGCAACCTTTTTGAAAGTATGGACGACGTTTTGCAGGACGAATCATTGCGGAATTTTTTTGCGGAATTGTCTGCTCTGGGCGAAAAAATGCAGGGTACGCTTTCTAAAGACAAATTCGTCTCGAATCTTTCAGAGGCAGACCAAAAGCGCGACGAAGAATGGCGCAGAACGCGCAAGGTCGTGCAGGGATTTGCGGCAAACGCGCTCCCTGACATTGCACAGCACGGAGCGACTTTGCTTTCGGTTGTGGAGCGCGCAGGAGCACAAATTGCGTACAAAAACACGCTGGAGGAATCAGGCGAATTGCGCGCGCTGAAAACGCAGTTTGAGCAACCAGAAATGCAAGAACATATTTCCGCTCTGCCCGGAATGCAGGAAACGTTGGACGCGCTTTTTTCTGCCGAGGACGCATTTTTTCAGGAAAGCCTAGAGGCGACCAAAAAAAGAACGGAGCAAAAACAGCAAATGACGGCAACCGAGCTAAAAAAACAGCAGATTGCGCTTTTGAATACCAAAATTTTGCCGTATTTGCGCGTGATGTCGGACGTAAAGCCCGATGTGTTTGCGGTGTTTTCGCGCGTGGTGCAAAAAAGCGTGTCAAAAGCGAATATATCTGCGTCGCAGCGGCGCAAAAAAAGCGCAAAAAAGGGCGACGAATCAGAAGCAAATAGCGCACAAGCCGCCGAAAACGAATCGGAGCAGACCGCACAGGAAAACAAAGCAGAATAAAAAAAGGGCTTCGCGACGCATATCGGAAAAGCCCTCAAAGAGGTTATGAAACGGATTAGAATTTTAACGGAATTTGTGCGGCGTTCCGTTTGCTACCGTTATTGAGAATTCTAGCGTTGAAAATCTAAAAAAAATATCAAAAATCTGCCCAAAATATCATTTATTTGCACATTTGTGATATACTTTTCGAGTCTGTTACAAACGCTATGCTGCTCTTATCTCGCCTTGCCCCGAAGAATGTCAAAACGGCGCGCATACGCTCTGTAACACACCACATTTCACAAAAAAACCGAGGCGGCTATGAATATTGACAGCGAACTGACGCAGACGGCGTTCAAAAATCGCGAATATATGGTAAATCACATTCCGTACAACAAGGAAGTTGCATTTTTTCAAAGCATTCAGTCGGGAAATCTGGACGATGTACACCGCCTTTTTACGCCGCTTTGCTCCATTCCCGGCTATGGGAAGCTCTCCGAAAATCCGCTCCGCAATCTCAAATATCATCTCGTGGTTTCCGTGGCGTTTATCACGCGCTATTGCATAGAAGGCGGTCTGGAGGAAGAAACCGCGTACAATATGAGCGATATTTATATCCAGAAAATCGATGTGTGCAGTTCCGAGGAAGAAATCCACTCGCTGCACAAAAAATTGGTGGACGATTTTACGCGCGCGATGAAAAACAACAATCTCAAAAAACTGTATTCCAAGCCGATAACGCGCTGCATTGACTACATTTACAACAATCTGCACAGTCCCATTTCGCTGGACGAACTCGCCGCAGAAGCGGAACTGAGCGAAGGGTATCTTTCCAAGTTGTTTCACAAGGAAGTCGGCGTTACCATCGTGCAATACATTATGAGCAAACGGATTGACGCGGCAAAAAATCTGCTGATATTTTCGGAATATTCCACGGTGGAAATCGCAAACTACCTTTGTTTTTCGTCCGAAAGCTATTTTATCAATGTGTTCAAAAAGCTCACGGGGCTAACGCCCAAACGATTCCGCGAGTTGTATTACCGAAATAAATTTTCTGCCAAATCATAACGATTTTCGCTCGTCTTACACCTCGAAATTATCGATTTGAGAACCGATTTCTTCGATGGAAGATTTCATTGAACTCACGATGTTGTTCAGCGAATTTCCCGTTTCTGTCATTCGGTTCGTGCACGCGCTCATCGTTTGCACACTGCTGTTCATATCGCTCGTTGCGTCTTGCAAGCGCTTTACATCGCTGAGAATCGCCGCATTGCCCACCGACATTTCCTTTGACGCGCGCTTGACTTCCGCCGTGCTGTCGCTCATTGAGTGCAATGCCTGATTTATCTGCACACTGCCCGTCCGCTGCTCTTCCATCGCGGATTTAATCTGCTTTACGATTTCGTCCGTTTCCCTGATTTTTGCCGCAACCGACGCAAACATTTTGCTCGTTTCATCGCTCGTTTTCACCACCGTGCCGATGGAATTGCTGATATTTTTGAGCTGTTCGCCGATAGTGCGCGACTGCGATGCCGAGTTTTCCGAGAGCTTTCGGATTTCGTCAGACACCACGGCAAATCCCGCGCCCGCCCCGCCTGCGTGAGCCGCCTCAATCGCCGCATTCATCGCCAAAAGGTTCGTCTGGCTTGCAATCGACGCAATGACCTTGTTTGCTTCAAGGAGCATTTCACTTTGGCTTTCGATAAGCGCAATCTTGGTGTGCATTTCGTTTTGTTTTTCGTTGCCCGACGTGGCAAGGCTTTCCAGCGTATCGAACGAATCAGACATTCGCTCCACCGAATTGTTGACCGCGTTGATGTTGCCAATCATCTCTTCCACCGCGCTACTTGCTTCCGAAACGCCGTCCGCCTGCTTCGCAATCATCTTTTCAAGCGAATCGATATTGGACGCGATTTCGTTCACAGCGCTCGCCGTCTCGTTCACAAACTGCGACTGACTTGAAATCTGAGTGGTAACGCTGTTGATGCTCTCCACGATTTCCGAAATCGATGCCGATGTTTCCGACAGCCCCGAACCCAAATCCAGTTCGGACTCGCCGAGCGTTTTCCGCGAATGTTTTATGCCCTGCATAATCGTCTGCAATTTTTCCACGAAACTGTTGAACCCGCTCGTCACCGAACCGATTTCGTCTTGGGAGCGCACCGCAATGCGCACCGTCAAATCGGCACTGCCCGACGCGATTTCGTGAATGTTGCGCTCGAGATGCTTGAGCGGCTTGAGCGTGCGGCGGATTCCCAAAAACACCGTAATGACCAAAATAAACGTGATGAGCAGAGCCGCTCCAATCATAAAATTACCGATTTCCTGCGCTGAACTATACACCGCCTTGTCAGGAACCGAAAATCCTAAGCTCCACGCCGTGCCGCTCACAGGCGCATACACGAGCAAATCTTTGCCGCCGTTCGCCTCTACCCACGCAAAGCCGCTTTCGCCCGCAATCATTTTGCGCGCCGCCGCCGATACGCCCATAAAGCCTTTTTGGTCTGCACTCAAAAAATTTTCTTTCATCAAAAGCTCGGTCTGCGGGTGGCACACGACAACGCCGTATTCCGAAAGCAACATCGCGAATCCCTCGCCGTTTATGCTTTTGCCGTTCACCGCTTTTGCCAGCGTTTCGTGCGAAATCGATGCCGCAAAAAATCCCACGCTCTTTTTTTCGCGCGTAATTTGCTTGCACACCCAATACACCGTGTTTTCAGGCGATGTGCCGATAGGATTTGAAATATATTGCGAAAGAGAGCCTTCTTTCATTCGCTTAAAAAACTCGGTCTGAGACGCATCAAACACGCTGCCGTCATCGCCGTACGCCGTGCCGTCCGCGTAATCGCAAAAGATAACCGACACAAAATCGCCGCTGCGGATTGCTTTGTGCTCGCGAAGCCAGCTGACAATCGACGGAATATCATAATCGTCTGCCCGCACGATGTCGCTCATCGTGTAAAGGCGCAGTTGCTGCATAAATTTGGAATTGCGCTGATTGAGGTTCGTCGCAAACGATTTCGCGATAGTTTCCATAGACGCGATAAACGTATTTTTGTTTGCGACATACGTTTTTTGCATACACAACAGCACCAACACCAAAAGCATCGCCACGATTTCAATACCGACCGTAATGCCGAACCGTACCGATATATTACTCTGTTTGCCTGACTTGTTTTTCATAGAAAAGACTCCTGCGCCCTCATTTTACCGCAAAGACGGCGTGCGTATCTATGAAAATCCCGTCTAAAAACATAAAAAATCGGCAGTGTTACGGAAAAAAAATGCTCGTATTTTGTCATTCTGCGTACTTGATACGGCAATCTTTTTCCGCAAAAACACCGTGCGCTCGGTAAAAACAGAAACAGGAAAACGTATTTTGAAATATGCAAAAAAGCCCTTGTCAAAATTTTTGCAAGGCTTTAAGATTTTGGAAGTATTGAGGAGAATACCGATGAGATTATCAAATAAATTTACGTTGGTGCGCGTGGTTTTTGCGCCTGTTTTTTTTGTTTTGTATTTTTTGCCCGTGTGGACTGGACGGTTTCAAGCGGTTTCGGCGGCTGTGATGATTCCGCTGTTGCTTTTTGCCGAGCTGACGGATTATCTTGACGGCAAAACTGCCCGTGCGCGCGGAGAGGTCGGCGATTTCGGCAAGTTGTTCGACCCGTTTGCCGACGTGGTGCTGCACTTGACGATTTTGCTGTGTTTGACGCTTTCCGGGCGAATGCCTGCGGTGATTTTTGTGCTGTTGTTTTATCGCGAGTTTTCGCAGAATTTTTTGCGAATGATTGCGGCAAAAACGGGCACAGCGATTGCGGCGCGAAAAGGCGGCAAGCTCAAAACGGTGCTCTACATTACGGCGGGATTTTTTGCCCTCGCACTTGAGCTTTGCACACGGCTTGGCGCACCGCTTGAGCCAAGCGCGCTTTCTGCGGCAAACACGGCGGCGCTGGTGCTGTTTGTGCTATGCGCAGTGTCGTCTTACGCAAGTTTTGTGGATTATCTCGTGCATTTTTTGCCCGAGCTCAAAAAGAAAATCGACATCTAGGATTTGCGCACTTATTCCACCAGACTTGCAGGAACAAAGCCGTCGCGATAGGCGGCAAGCAGCGTTTCAAGCTCGGCAATGTTTTCGCTCACGATTTTGCCATTTTCCGTGTCGGCAACATAGCGGCGCGTTTTGAAGCGCTCCACCTCCTGCGTGTCAGAAACGATGTCCGTTTCGTCCTTAATCGCCTTTTCGGTGGACTCAAATTTCTCGTGCACCACCAGCCTCATTCCGCGGCTGTTCGACACAAGCGTGTAGCCCGCAATCCCCGTTTTTTCGTGATACGCCGCACTAAAGCCGCCGTCAATGATGAGGAGCTTTCCGCCGCATTTTATCGGAGTTTCGCCCTTTTTGATTTCCTGCGGAACGTGCCCGTTGATGATGTGGCTCGTCGCGGGGTCAAGACCGAATTCCATCATTATGCAGTCAACCGTCGTTTCGTCTTCCACCAGTTTATAATACTCATTTTTCGTTTCCGCTCGCGCCGCTTTATCGTCGATGAAAACGGTTTCAAACGTCGCCATTTTGTCCTTGCCAAAAATGGGCGAATACGGTCCCGCCCACAAATACCACAGAATATTCTGCCCGCGCTCCCGCTCCGCGCTTCCCTGCGGACTAAAATACCCGCGCCGCGCCCACAATTCCAGCGCGTCGAAGAGCTTTTTGCCTGAATATTTTTTCCCGTACACGTCCACGAGCGCAAACCGCCCGTCTTTGTCCAGCGGCACACAGCCGTGATACAACAGATTGCCGTTGTAGACCTTGTACAAATTGCCCTTGGAAAACAAAAAGCGAACGTGTTTCTGCAATTTTTCGCAGTGCACAAACGATTGCTGCAAGCGCGAAACAACCGCCTCTTCCGCCTCCGACAGCGCAAACACATCGCTTTTGCCCGTTTTGTCAATCGTGGGAAACGCCGTGTAATTGAGCGTCCACGTTTTGCCGCCGATTTGTACCGTGCCGCTCTCAAAATCAATGTTGTCAAGAATCAAACGGTCGTCCATCAAAAAACTCGGATTTTCGCGGATAATCTGCCCCTCAAGTTTCATCTGAATCACGGTAATTGCGCGGTGCACATCTTCCGCGCTCATTCCGCCGTATGTCTGGAGCGTGAACGCAATGAGCGGCGTGAGATTTATGCCGTAGCCTTCCTCAAGCACCTCAAGATTCTTGTACCGCGCGCACAATCGAACCACATTCGCAATGCTAGCCCTGTGCCCGCTCGCCGCGCCCATCCAGATTATATCGTGATTGCCCCACTGAATATCAACCGAATGATACTCAAGGAGCGTGTCAAGAATAACGTGCGGCTCAGGACCGCGGTCAAAAATGTCGCCGATAATGTGCAGATGGTCAATGACGAGCCGCTGAATGAGCAGGCACATCGCTTCGATGAGCGCGTCTGCCGCACCGATTCGGATTATCGTTTGAATAATTGCGTTGTAATACGCCTGTTTGTCGCTGATTTCTTCTTTTTCGGTGATGAGTTCCTCAATGATGTACGAAAAGCCTTCGGGGATTGCCTTTCGGACTTTGCTGCGCGTGTATTTGCTCTGCACGCGGCGCACCACAAGCACAAGACGATGAAGCGTCGCCGTGTACCACGAGGGCATATCGCTTTCGTGCGCTTTGACGATTTCGAGTTTTTCGCGCGGATAATAAATGAGCGTGGCAAGACTGCGCTTAACGACGGGCATTTCTGAGCCGCCGAAAATTTCTTCGATTTTTTGGCGGATTGACCCCGAGCCGTTTTTGAGGACGTGATTAAATTGCTCGGCATTGCCGTGAATGTCCGACAAAAAATGCTCCGTGCCTTTGGGAAGCGCAAGAATTGATTGCAGATTCACGATTTCGGTGATAACAGCGCGTTCCGACGGATACTGCCGCGAGAGCATACGCAGATATTTTTCTTTGTCCTTTGTCATATTTTTGATTATACCACGCTTTTCTAAAGACAATGATTTTTTTTGATATGAAAAAAACGTCATTTTTCTCATTACAGAAAGCCTTTTACAGCGTTAAAATACAACTGTTTTTTCCGTCGAAATTTCCTTGAAACTTTTTGCTATTATTTGGCGGTGCTTAAAAGCCTGTCGATGTCGTCGAAGGCGTTTTCTATGCGTTCTTGGTGATATTGAAAATAGCCGTCGTAAATCTCTTGGGTTATGCCTTTTTCGTCCCATTCTTTTAGCACATCGCCCGTTGCTCTATCTTTGTACGCGGCGTAATGCTCTAGCAAATAAATAAAGAACCACATTTCTTCATCAAGTTTTTTTAGCATATTAACCTCGTATGTAAACGGAATTGCGAGGATTGCCAGTAACAATTTCATTTTCCCAAATGTCAAAAATGCCGTCTTGTCCGATTGAATTAAGTCCATTGTCCACATCTTCTAGCATTTTGTGCGTGTCTGATTCAACGAATTTACGAAGCGCATTCATTCGGTCAAAGCCATATTTTTCCACAATTAAATCGGTAACAGCGTGGTCGTAATAATATAAAGATTCTGTGGATAATCGATTCATAAAGCGATACACTCCTTAAAAGAAATTGCTTGTATTGCGTTTTGCGTTTTCATAACCCATTAGTCTTTTAGTTTTTGCGGCAAAAGCAGTTGTAACGCAATGGATTCTGTATAATTTCCCGCGATGTACTGGTTTATCACATCGATTGTTCTATCATTTGCCACAGGACCAATGATTACATCAAAATCATCTTTGACAATCTGGTTTGTGCGATGATTTGCTACGAACTTTAGCCATTCAATGTTTGCGCTTTCAAACTTCAGTATACTCAATTTTGACCATTCATTTTCGTTTATCTCAAACACAGAAACACAAACTTTTCCCTGCTTTCGCAAATGCGTTGTTCTGCTTGCCCATTTTGCAGCTTGGTCAAAATCTGATGTTGTGTAAAAGCCTGCGCCAAAATCCAGCGATTTTCGGGAATAATTCAGCACAGGCGTTTTAATCTCAACATTGCTTCCGTGATACAAAATCATTTTTACTCCACATCGACATCACGCATTAGAAAAAACACGCCCCGAAAATGAAGCGTGTTTCTGAAAAATCAGCCTAAACCGATTGAAAAACGTCCCGAACGATTAGAACTCGTAGCGGACACTAGCCTGCACGAATGACTTTGTGTGCCACTTTGTGCTGTCTGCCGTAAAGTTGTAGAACTCGCCGTTTTCGTTCCAGCAGTAAATCACGCCGCCAGACACGCCCAAGTTCATACCGTCGAACACATTGTAATTCACCTTTGGCTGTACGCACCATTCATTGTTCTCGATGCCCCAAATCACCGTACATTCAGGCTTGAGCTTTTCATACAAGAACGTATCGCTAATATTCACCGCAAGACGATTGCTGATATAGTTACCATCGCTGTTGTAATCCACATCAGAAACGCCAAGGTCTGCAACGCCAGCCAATTTGAAGATGTCCTGATTATCTTCAATCTTGTCATTCTTGAGAATGTACTTACCTGTTTCCTGCACATTCAAGTTCACATTGTGGAACAAATTGATGTCGAAACCGCCGAGCCATTCAATCGAGTTGTTGCGTACCCACGGGTCATCGCCCGCTGTATCCTTGGTGAGATTGTAGCCGAGTTCCCAGCGTGTGTTGAATTTCCACACAACAAACGCCGCTTCAAGACCGAATGTCTGCTTCTGGTCGTAAGCAAGAGTTGGAAGGTCAAGTTCCAGTCCGTTTGCAATAGCAACAGCCTGTGCCGCTTCAAGCGTATCTTTGCCAGATTTTACAAGCCCTAAGAAAGTTGAATTTGTGCTAAGACTCTTTACTGAATCAACAAGGCTTGAAAGATTTGCATTTGGCTGCTTGTAATGACCGTAGTAATAACTTGCGCCGATGTCAACAGAACCAACTGTACCGAGAACACGCAAACCAGCCTGACCGTAGCGAAGCTGTGCTGTATCAGGATATAATTCATCAGCAATACTTGTTGCGCTGCTCAAATATTCAAGATATTCAGCATCTGCTTCAATTTTTTCTGCAAGAGCACTTGCAATCTGGAGTTGATTATTAGAAGTAACCGCAGTTTGATATGCTATTTGCTTGTTATCAGCAGCAACCTTTTTTGCTTCAAGATTTGTTGAAACAAGTGTTGTAACCATCTTTGTCAGTTTTGTCTGCTTGTAAGGAACGAGAGCGCCGCTTGAAGCGAAGCGGTCGGCGGTCATCATTGGGGTATACACGCCTTCAATGCTCCAGTTTGTGCCCGGCACGTTATACTTTACGCGGAGCATCGGCTCTGCAATGCGGCGGTCGATGTAATCGGGGAAGATAAAATCCGTGTAGTCGTTCGCGTTGAAATTGTCAATAACGTGGAGTTTATCGCCTTTGCCCCACACCACTTTCATTTTTCCGCCTTCAATCACCCAGTTGCCGAGGAACAATCTAGCCGTGGCTTCATCAAGAATATCCTCTTTGTAGTCGCCGAGCGAATTGCTGTCAAACTTGAGTTTGAATTCCATCTCGCTATTCTGCGCCGTGTAGCCCAGCGACAAGTTTGCATACGGGCTTGCGTCCGTAGCAGAATCAAACACTTCCGCCTGACTTTTTGTCTCGTAGCCAGACGTAAACGCACCGTTTGAGTATGTACCGATATATCCGCGCATATCCACGCCTGTTTCCGCATTGAAGAAATACGTCGGCGCGCTATCCTCGCTGCCGAAGTCGTCAAAACCGCCGAAATCGTCTGTTGCGCCCCAGTCATCGCCTGACGCATAATAATCGTCGCTTTCTGCAGTTTCCTCAGGAATCTCGCTTTCCGCTTCTGTAATATCCGCCTCCTGCGCAAAAAGGGCGGGCGTTGTCATCATAAGAGCAGCTGCTCCCAGCGCAAGTTTGTTAATTTTCTTCATGTGTTTCTCCTAAAAACAAGATGTAGAAAGATTGTACCTTTATTCTAGTTCACTGAAAAGCCTTTTTCACGTTTTTCGCGTTTTTTTTCCTTTTTTTGCTCTTTTTCCGCCGTTGCTGTACTTAATACAGCAATCTATTTTCCGCACTGCCTGTTGAAACAAGGGGCTTAAGCCCCTTGCTGCCTCCGTTTTTCCTTGCATATAAAATGAGATTCCAAAACCAGTTCGGAATGACGTTATATTTTTTAATTGAACGTCAATTCTTAAAAGCGCATTGAAAAAAAATGTTTTTAAACGCCAAATCCATTTCGCACAGGCTTCAAAAATGTTTTTGAAGGTCAATTCTTAAAGGCGCATTGAAAAAAAATGTTTTTAAACGCCAAATCCATTTCGCGCAGGCTTCAAAAATGTTTTTGAAGGTCAATTCTTAAAGGCGCATTGAAAAAAAATGTTTTTAAACGCCAAATCCATTTCGCGCAGGCAAAATAAATATTTACGAAGGCTGATTCTTAAAAGCGTATTGAAAAAAATGTTTTTGAAGGTCAAAACCGTTTCGCGCGCTGTTTTGTCATTGCCGTACTCGATACTGCAATTTTTTTCCGCTGTCTGTTACAACAAGGGGCTTAAGCCCCTTGCTGCCTCCGCCGTGTCTAAAAAAAATTATTCACGTCAAGCCCTGCAATGACACACATTTTTTTTACACCACCCAAAAAACCGTTTCGCGCGCCATTCGAGTGATTGCGCGAAGGACAAAAACGAAAAAAGGCTTTGACAAAGAAGTGTGTCGATATATAATTAAAAACAGAGTTTAGAATAAAAAACGAGAGACACAATAGACCTGTTCGGAAACTAAAAATTTTTGCTGTAGCAAGGGGCTTAAGCCCCTTGTTAAAACTATATTATCGAATAGGTCTAATGGTCGCAAAAAAAAGATTCCGAATCACGTTTGGAATGTCTGAAATACAAAAGGAAGTGTTATGATTAAAGGTAATAAAATGAGAAATAGAACGCTAAAAGAAAAAACAGTGCTGTTTTCGCTTTCATTTTTTGCGGCGGTGGTGCTCATTGCGGCATTTATGACGGTTATCGGCACGCGGCGCGTGTTTGATATGCAAACTGCCGAGAAACTCGAACAGCTCGCAGGCAAAAAAACGCTGGAGTTTGAGGGCGGCTTACAGAGTCAGATTGCGCTGGTGCTGCAAATGACAAAATCGCCCGCGTTCCGTCGGTATATGGAGCACCCGAGCGATGCCGCGGCGGCAGAATACGCACAAGAGGAAGTTGCGGCGTATCAGGATTCGTTTTTGGCTCATTCATCTTTTTGGGTGTCGGACGCGGATTTGCAGTTTTATTCCAACGGTGAGCGCGTGTACACGCTCGACCCGAACGACAGCGCGCAATATTGGTACAAAATGACGCTCAACGGCGAGGACGATTACAATTTTAATATCAATTATAATCCCGATTTGCAGAACACGAATTTATGGATTAACGCAGTCGTTCGCGCTGAAAACGGCAAAGCAATCGGTGTGGCGGGCACAGGGATTCCGCTCGACGGCTTTTTTGATACCGTGTATGCCGATTTGGACAGCCGCATAACGATGTTTATGTATAACGACGCGCTTGAAATTACGGGCACGACGGACAAATCGCTTTTGGAAGCAAAAGTGAATGTGGCAGAAAAACTCCCCGAGCTTTCACAGCACGCTATTGCAGGCGCGCTCAGAGAAAGCGTGATTTCCACTCGGCGCGGCGTGTATGTAACGGGCGAAATTGCTACGGTGGGCTGGCACATTGTGCTGTTTATGCCGTTTACGTTTGCAGATATCTTGTCGTCGTCTCTGCTGTCTTCGGCAGCGATTTTGATTATCGTGGCTTTATTGATAATCCTTGTGTTCGCGCTGTTTGTGCTGAGCATTTTGAAGTCGATGAAAAAAGTGATTTCCGACACAAAAGAAAGTGCGACCGAGCAGGCATTTTTTATGAAAGGCGTAAAAAACACGGTCGCCGAGAACGTCGGTTCAATCGACCGCTTGGGAGAACTGATGCAGCGGCAAAACGCCACGATTAGCCAATCGCAAGAACACATTTCCGGGCTTTCGGCAATGATTTCTTCGGTGGACGGCATTCGCCGCGATTCAATCCAAAATACGCACGAGCTGGAAAACAGTTCGGCTGAGGGCGAAAAAATGCTTGCCGTGCTGGAAGAGAAAATCGCGGGCTTTGAAAAATGCACGCAGCACCTCGTGCAAACCAATAATCTCATTTCGGGCATTACGGGAAAAACAAACCTGCTGGCAATCAACGCGGGTATTGAAGCAAGCCACGCGGGCGAAAACGGCAAGAGTTTTGCGGTGGTTGCAAAGGAAATCCGCGAACTCGCCGAGCGCAGCCGAAGCCAAGAGCAAGGCGTCGCCGATTCGATTGACGAAATGCTTGTGATGATGAAAGAAATGACGCAAAGCAGCGTGGCGGTCAAGCAGAGTTTTGCAAAAATCGTGGAAAATTCAAAGCGCGTTATGAAAAATTTTGAGGAAATGTCTCACGCGATTGAAGAGCAAAACGTGATGGAGCAAACGGTGGACGCGAATCTGCGCGAATTGATGGAAGATGTGCGGCAAACAGGAGAATCATTCTCAAAAATGCGCGGTGAAAACGAAACGCTTTCGGAAAACATCGAAAGCGCATCAACAAAGGCTGAAGGGCTTTTGGAGGCTGCAAACAAAGTTTTGCAGTCAACGGGAATCTAAAAATTCTGCCTAAAGAGTTGTTAGAATGAGCTTTTTTGTGTTAGAATTGAAGAATAACGGTCATTTTCCGATATTTAAAACTGAACACAGCAAAAATCAGAGGTCATAAATGAAATCGATTGGTATAAAATTAGCTGACGGTTCTTTTTATCCCGTCATGGAAGACGGAAAAAGCGGAAGTAAAACGCTCCAACTCACTACCGTCAAGGACAATCAAACGACAGTCAAAGTAGATTTGTACCAGTCAGAGACGGGGTCTATGGCAGACGCGGAATATTTGGATACGCTACAAATTGAGGATTTGAATCCACACCCGAACGGCGAGCCAGATTTTAATCTTTCGCTTTCGCTCGACGACGACAACAATTTGAGCGCGCAGGTGAACGACCCCGAAACAAATCGAAGCGCGTCAAAAGATGTGCCGTTTATTAAACGCAGTGCAGACGAGCGCGCGGCGGCGTCTCCGATTGCGCAGGCGGACGACATTACCGACATCGATTTAAATGATTTTGATGAAGTTACCAATACTGATGATTTTGAGCCGACCAAAGTTGAAGATACCCCGCTAGAAAGCGCCCCTGCCGAAACGGAAAGCACCGATGATTTTTCGGATTTAGGCGACCTTGATTTGTCGGGCATTGACGAAGTAAAAGCCGAGGACGAGGGCGCGCCAACCGAAAACGCAAGTGAATCCGATGTTCCCGAAATGGACGATTTTGATTTGTCGGGC
>ERZ842401.5681-NODE-5681-length-13679-cov-3.582355_pt1 | contig 13679 bp, 9 predicted proteins | sample MGYA00521270_ERZ842401 | MGnify/ENA primary metagenome ERZ842401 (study PRJEB31892, sample SAMEA3878208) | bioreactor metagenome | biome: Moose rumen | place: Sweden | collected 2011-10 | study: EMG produced TPA metagenomics assembly of the PRJEB12797 data set... | reverse complement strand
TCTGCCACCATTGTAGATGAGTATTCTTTAATGGAAGTGGCTGGAACTTTTTTTGGTGATAAGGCCAAAGACAAAAACAAAGACTTTGTAACTAAAAATATTGTTATTGAAGATTCATATTCATATTTTTCTGTTCTTACGCCTTTTGGAAATGCTTGTGGAGTCTCAATTAAAAATGCCAAGTTCCCTTTGGAAAATGCCTTACTAAAATCTGATTTGTCTGCATAATATACTGTCTGATCTGTATAATCCTGCTGGCAAGCTTGAATCCATGTTGTACCAATGTTAAGTTGAATTTCTTCACCAGAATTCAAATCATAATAATGAGTGATATCTGTGTCGCCATCCTTAGACCATACGATATCAATCATCTTGCCGTTTGTAATATACTTACCTGTACCTGTATTGTATGAAAGTAAGTATCCAAGATACTGTGAGCCTTCATATGTCCACCATTCTACATCTTGAATAATGATATTTTTAGCTGTTAACTGCTCTCCAGTAATAGCATCAACCTGCTTTTGATTAAACTCATATCTGTAATATAAACCATCATCTTCATTATATACCCAATAAGGCTTATTGGTGTAATAATATAGCTGGATTGCCTCACAGTCCTCGCCATCTGTTAATTCATTTCCATCTTCTGCAAATGAAAAATGTGGCTCATAATTTGATGGTAGTGACTGATCGTAATTCATTTTTTCAATACCTATATCGATACCATCAGAATTTGTATACAATGTATGCTCGCTTGTTCCTGTTCTAAAAGCAGCACTCTTGCCCTTTGTGCCTTCTAAAGTAAGAGCATTTAGATTATCAACAAGATTTTTATCATCGATTAATTCGAATGCGGCTGGATTTCCACCTGCGTGCATGTAAATAGCATCATATTCGCTGGCAAAATATACATAATAAGGGCGTGAGCTTCGGATATTACCAATCTGACTTAAACCGCTGTAATCGTCGAAAATGGCCATCATACGAGTGATGCCGCCCTCAACAACGCATTCATAAATAATTCCTGCATTACCAATACCATATTGAGGTAAACAAGCCTTTGTGTTTTCAATCATAATGGCTACTGGTCTTTGTCTTCCATACTCTGGGTCAACCCAATCTCCAGTTAAATAACTTCTTACTTTTCCATCCTCTGAAGTCTGCTCCCAGAAAGGTGCCGACTCATCAACTGGCTCTTCAATAACCTCAGATGTCTCTACAGAGTCATCCTCTGCTTCGTCCTTTTTGCCACATCCAAACAATGCTAATCCCATTGTAAGAACAAGCAATGCAGATACTAATTGTTTTTTCATAGATTAGTGTCTCCTTTTCATTAGTCTCGAGAAATATTAAGTATATTAAGTATTTCTCTTTGTTTTTCTTCCATAACTGAAGCTTCTTCTTCTGTCATGTGATCAAACCCAAATAAATGTAACATACTATGGGCTATAAGAAAAGCATACTCCCTCTTTACAGAATGTCCGTATTCTTCAGCCTGTGAATGAATACGATAAACATTAAGTATTATATCTCCGAGAATAACTTCTCCTGATTCAAAATTAAATAAATCATCATTTTCCTCAATGCCAGAGAAATCTCCAGCACTCTCATATTCTATCATAGGAAAAGATAATACGTCAGTAGGTTTATCAATATTTCTGAATTCATTATTGATAGTCTGAATACCTTCATTGTCCGTCAACGTTACGCTAACTTCTGCTTCAAATGGGAATCCCATATAATCAATGGCTGTATTTATTACATCCTTTGCAACTTTTTCATAGTCGAAATCAAAATCAATTTCACATTCACTCTCAATGTAAATTGTCATGCTAGTATGTCCTCATTCGCTAATATTTCTCTAATAATTAAAAATTGGTTCATCGAAAGTCCGGAATTATCGTAAAAACCTTTTTGAGAAAGTTCATTTATTGTTTGGTAAATAACCATATTTTGATTCCAAGAACTGCTCATGGAATCCGAATCGAATAATTCTACCTTGGTAACAACCGAATCAACCATTTGAACTATTGCTGATTCCTTAGAACTTGGCAAAAATACAATAGCACCAAATTCAGAAAGAATTTGGATAACATCAGCTGGAAAGCCATGATTATTAGCAATTTTGATTGCATTATCAATGACTGGCTCTCCTTCGATTTTACCAAGTCTATAATAAAATCCAGCGCAAGCTGCTAAATCAGCATTGGCGTTAATAGCTTCGGCACATTTTCTAGAAAGTCTGGAAATTCTACTAGCATGCAAAAATTCCACACTAGAAAATTGCTTAATCTCATTATATAAAGAATAATCAGGATCTAAAAAATCCTCATAAGATTCAACCTGAGCTCGTTCTATAAACCTATTTAATAATGAAACTAACCCCCCTGTTAAAATACAAGCCGATAAGCCACTTAAAATTCCGTAAATAAGAACTGCAAAGGTGAGCTCTATATAATTAAAATAATAAAAAACAATAGATATAAGTGTATTAATGGTAAATATTAATATCAAGGCATATAGCTTTTGAATAGGCTCACTTTTTTTGAAGAAAGGAATTAAAAAACCTCCAAAAGCTAATAAAGTCATGTAACATAAAATAATATAACTACTATAGTCCCAAGCCAAAGCTGATATCACAAGTAAATATAAGCTGAAAATGAATGACAAACTGTCATCAAACACTGTACTTGATACTACAGGTAAAATTATAAAGGGAATAAAAAAATCTAACGCTAAATTAGTGCTAACAATAATAAATGCCCAATTAATCAGAACAACTAATGCTATTTTTCCATAGGTAATATAATTAAACTCAGGAAGCTGCCCTTCAAGTCTCTTTCTCGTTAATAGTAAAAAAAACAGACATAAAAAACAAATGTTGATAGCAAATATGCAAATGTATTTATCGATTAGCACTGAAGCAAGGGAGCACATTAATGTATTAGATAAAATAAAAATTAAAGCAATCCCGATAGCATATCCAACTCGTAAGCTGGAAAACCTGTTAGTCCATTTCATTTATTTTGACCTTTTATTTTTTCCCTCTAATTTTTTGTCGTGAATCTCATAAGCATTAACTATTTTTTGAACAAGCGGATGTCTTACAACATCCTTTGAATCTAAGTTGCAAATCTTGATGTCTTCTATATTTTTTAGAACAGACATAGCATCATCAAGGCCAGATTTAACGCCTCCAGGCAAATCTTTTTGAGTCTTGTCTCCAGTAATTACAGCTTTTGACCCAAATCCTATTCTCGTAAGGAACATCTTCATCTGAGCTGGTGTTGTATTCTGCGCCTCGTCTAAAATAATAAATGCATTATCTAAAGTTCTACCTCTCATATATGCTAATGGCGCAACTTCTATTAAGCCTTTTTCCATATTTCTTTGGAAGGACTCTGCCCCCATAATTTGATATAAAGCATCATACAATGGCCTAAGATAAGGATCGACCTTGCTTTGCAAATCTCCTGGTAAGAATCCTAGTTTTTCTCCAGCTTCAATCGCCGGTCTAGTCAATATAATGCGCGATACCTCTTCATTTTTAAAGGCTGTGATAGCCTTTGCCATTGCCAAATAGGTCTTACCTGTTCCGGCAGGTCCCACCCCGAAAACAATCATGTTATCAGAAATGGCATCAACATATTTTTTTTGACCCAGAGTTTTAGGCGCAACAGGTTTTCCTGTTGTAGTATGACATATAATTTCTCCACGAGCCTCTGAGACATCATGGTTTTCTATCTTTTCTTTTTCTATAGACATAATGTAATTAATATCCTGCGTGTTAATAATATTTCCCTTTTTAGAAAGAGATAAAAGCTCATCAACAATAACTATTGCATGTCTGACATGTTCCTTGTCGCCAACAACCTTTACAGAGTCATCTCTTACAACAAATGAAACATCCATGCCCTTTTCAATAAGCTTAACATTCTTATCAAATTGGCCAAATATATTGTTAATGTGGTCTGCAGGAATAGAAATGTTTAATGTAAAATCATTCATTTTATTCAACAATATCAATAATCAATTCCATGTGGTTGCATTTATCTGGTGATACAGTTATAGCTTTTTCAAGCATCAAGGCAGCCTTTTTAGCTTTAGCTTCGTCATTAGCATGAATATAACAAATCGGCTCGTCTTTTTTAACTGTATCTCCCACCTTTTTGTTAAGTACTATGCCAACTGCCATATCTATAACATCTTCAAATGTCTCACGACCACCGCCCAAAGACATAGAAGCTAAGCCAAATGTTTCAGCTTTAAGGCTATGAATGTAACCATCTGAAGTAGCTTTGACTGGGATTACGTACTTTGCAGGCTCAAACTTAGATATATCTTTTGCATAAGATGAATCACCACCCTGAGCCTCTATAAATTCAATAAATTTTTGTAATGCTTTTTTGCTTGAAATAGCTTCTTCCATAAGCTTTCTAGCTTTAGATTTATCAGTTTCAATACCTGAAAAAACAATCATTTGAGAACCGAGAGCATATACCACTTCCATTAAATCTTCAGGTCCATTTCCATTAAGCGCATTAATCGCTTCAATTACCTCAAGATTGTTGCCGACAGCATATCCTAAAGGTTCATCCATGTTTGTTAGAATAGCTGCTATTTTTTTATCAGCTCGTTTTCCAATTTCAACCATTGATTTGGCTAATTCCAATGCAGATTCCTTATTTTTCATGAACGCCCCATCACCGACTGTCACATCCAAAACAATAGCGTCTGTACCTGCAGCAAGCTTTTTAGACATGATAGAACCAGTAATAAGAGATACTTCATCTACAGTAGCCGTTACATCCCTAAGAGCATATAATTTTTTATCAGCTGGTGCCAAATTTTTAGATTGCCCTGTGACAGCTATTTTTATATCGTTTACTTGCTTAATAAACTGTTCTTCAGATAAGGCCACATTAAAACCAGGAAAAGCTTCTAGCTTATCAATAGTTCCACCTGTATGGCCTAGACCTCTTCCACTCATTTTAGCAACAGGAACACCTATAGATGCAATTATTGGTCCCAAAACCAATGTGACTTTGTCTCCAACTCCACCTGTTGAATGCTTATCAATTTTAATGCCATCTATAGATGATAAATCTAGAATATCGCCAGAGTCTCTCATGGCCATAGTTAAATCATATCGTTCCCTAGTATTCATTCCCTTAAAACAAATTGCCATTAAAAGTGCAGAAATCTGATAATCAGGAATTTCACCATTTGTATAGCCATCAATAATATGATATATTTCCTCCGTACTGAGCTCTTGCCCCATTTTTTTCTTTTCGATCAAATCATACATTCTCATAATAAAACCCACTCCTTAAAATTTATTTATGATATGGCTCATTATTTTTAATTCTCATAGCACGGTATATTTGTTCAAGCAAAATAACCCGCATTAATTGATGAGGAAAAGTCATTTTTGAAAAAGATATCTTAAAATCGCTCTTATTTAAAACTTCATTTGAAAGCCCTAGCGAACCACCAATGATAAATATAATATTACTGTTGCCTGATATAGTAAGATTTTCAATATATTTTGAAAAAGAAACAGAATCCATTTCTTTGCCTTCTATAGCAAGTGAAATGACAAAGTCCCTTTCCTTGATATGCTTAAGAATTCTCTCTCCCTCTTTAGCCTTTATAATGTCAATTTCAATATCCGAAGAATTTTCACTCGTTTTTTCATCAGCAACCTCTACGATTTCCAATGAGCAATACTTAGAAAGTCTTTTTTTATATTCTGAAATTGCATCTCTATAAAAGCTTTCTTTTATTTTTCCAACACATAGAATTTTTACATTCATAAGTTATATTTTAGACCATTTATTTAATTTAAACAATAATAGAATGATTAATACAAATAAAAAGACACGCCTGCGGTGACGTGTCTTTCAAAGGGAGAATAATGTTATGAAAAATGTATCTCTTAATGAGATGATGTTATGATACAAATTAATTATGTTTAAAAAAAGTATTTAATGTGAAAAAAATGTTAATTTGTATTCGGCTGATAAATATAATTGCCACGATAAACAGGTCCTACATTTCCATCTTCATCAATTAATACCGCAGACAAGACGCTAGAACCTTCTAAAATAGCGAATGGTTCGGTATAAAGAATGCCATTAGTAGCAGGGTCTGTTCCATCCCAAGTATAATAAGCCCTGCATCCTTCCGGAACTTCAATAGAAATCATAACCAAATCAGTGTAAACACCATCCGTAGGCGAAACCACCGGCATCCCAAGCTCTGGATATGAAATTATATATTCCGCCTCTGCTATTTGGGAATACTCCCCAGAATTATTTTGTGCCACAGCTTTGATTGTTGTAGTACCTTCTTTTATTGTGATTGGCTTCGAATATAATTTCCCGGAGTTTATAGGATTCTTACCGTTTATAGTATAGAAAATCTTGTAATTTCCACCTGAAGTCAGTTGTATGATTTGATCTGATTCATATTCTCCTGCAGGAACGCTAAATTCAGGAGGAAGCAAAATATATTGGCTAATTAAAGTCTTTATTTCTTCTGTTGAAGAAGTCTCATATAAATCATATATTGCATCTGTATCGCCTAGTTTATTCAAGCAATCAAGCATATATGTATATATATCAATATTATCAGGGTCCATAGATACTGCAAGCTTTAGCATAGATAAGGCATTTTCATAATCATTTACTTGATAATACATCCTACCTAGGCCAAAAACCGCTTCCAAAGAATCTGGATCAATATCGTATGCTTCCTCGTAATAGCCTAACGCCTTGGCATATTCCTCTTTTGATTCAGCAGTCATTGCTTCATTTATTGAATTATCATAGGTATGAGAACTCACATAAGGAACAATAAGTAATACAGATAATATACCAACTGCAACTATCGCAATAATAATCAATGTTATTATTTTCTTGGTGAAGACTAATGGTTCTTTTACTGGTCCCACTTTGGTCTGAGGTACTGGTTCTTTATCTTCTTCGTTGACTTGATAAACACCATTAGCAAATTTATCGTCTTTGCTTTTTCTTTTGTCTTCTACTACTTTAGATAAGAGTTCTTCTTCTAATACATCATATTCAGGTACAAGCTGAATAGGCTCCCCACATTTTGGGCAGTACATTAATCCATTTTCAATTTCAGCTTGGCATTTTTTACAAATCATAATCAGAATAATCCTGTAATTACTCCATCATCAGTAACATCTATGTTGTTGGCAGCTGGCACTTTTGGCAAACCTGGCATAGTCATAATATTTCCAGTTACCGCTACCACAAATCCTGCGCCAGCAGAAGCATAAACCTCTCGAACATTAAGTACAAAGTCCTCTGGTCGGCCTAACTTAGTAGGATCATCGGATAATGAATACTGAGTTTTAGCCATACATACAGGGAAATCTTTCATTCCAAGGGCTTCAATTCTCTCCAACTCTTTTTCAGCTGCAACTGAATAAGCTACATCCTTAGCACCATAAATTTCAGTGGCTACCTGTTTAATTTTATCTTTTAAAGAAAGCTTGTCTTCATACAAAGGCTTAAAATTGCTCTCTTTGTTGTCTAAAACATATAGAACTTTTTCAGCAAGTTCTACACCGCCCTGACCACCTTTTTCCCAAACCCTTGAAAGAGCAAATTCACAACCTCTTTCACGACAGAAGTCTTCCACATATTTAGTTTCAGCATCTGTGTCTGTTATAAAAGAATTAAGAGTTACAACAACAGGTACATTATATTTTTGAATATTTTCAATGTGTTTTTCAAGATTTACTATGCCAGCTTTCAAGGCATCTAAGTTTTCTATAGTTAAGTCCTTCTTATCAACTCCACCATTATATTTTAAGGCCCTAATAGTGGCAACCAAAACTACTACATCAGGTTTTAAGCCAGCCATTCTGCACTTTATATCGAAGAATTTTTCAGCACCTAAATCCGCTCCAAATCCAGCTTCTGTAATAGTTATATCAGCAAGCTTCATAGCAGCTTTTGTAGCTCTAACTGAATTACAACCATGAGCAATATTAGCAAAAGGACCACCATGCACAATCGCTGGGGTATGCTCTAAGGTTTGAATTAGGTTAGGCTTTAAGGCATCCTTCAACAGAGCGGCCATGGCTCCTGTGGCCTGTAAATCATCAGCAGTAACGGGTTTACCTTCAAAATTATAAGCCACAATAATACGACCCAAACGTTTCTTTAAGTCATACATGTCATTAGCCAGACATAAAATAGCCATAATTTCAGATGCAACAGTAATAACAAAATGATCTTCGCGAACCATTCCATCTGCTTTAGCACCTAGACCAACAACAACGTTTCTAAGCACTCTATCATTCATATCGAGACAACGTTTCCAAACAACTTGTCTAGGGTCTATTTGTAAAACATTGCCCTGCTGAATATGATTATCTAGCATTGCAGCAAGTAAATTGTTTGCTGATGTAATAGCATGAAAATCACCTGTAAAATGCAGATTTAAGTCTTCCATAGGAACAACCTGGGCATAACCACCGCCGGCAGCGCCGCCTTTTATACCAAAGCAAGGCCCTAGGGAAGGTTCTCTCAAAGCAAGACAAGCCTTTTTTCCTAAAACCCCCATAGCTTGGCCCAAACCAACAGATGTAGTTGTTTTTCCTTCACCCGCTGGGGTTGGATTAATTGCAGTCACAAGAACAAGTTTACCAGACTTGTTGGATTCAATCTTTGATAAAAGTTCATCAGATAACTTAGCCTTGTATTTTCCATACAATTCTAAATCATCCTCATTAATACTCAAAGATTTAGCTACATCCTTGATGTGATACATTTTTGCTTCCTGCGCGATTTGAATGTCTGACTTCATTAAATTGACTCCCTTTTAGTGTGCATTTAATAGTTCTTCAAACTCCGAAATTGACATGCGAATTTCTCTAGGTTTTGTTCCCATTTCTGGTCCTACAACCCCTGCTTCCGCAAGCTGGTCCATGATTCTTGCTGCTCTATTGAAACCAATTCTAAAATTTCTTTGTAAGTATCCAATAGATCCCTTTTGATTTTCTATAACAAGACGGCCCGCCTCAGTAAATAATGCATCTCTAGAATTATCTGGTTCTCCAGAAATAGCAACTGAGCTCGAACTCATCTCGGAGTTTTGAATTTGAGTTTCTATATCAGAATTATAATCTGTAGCCTCATTATTATTTTTGAGGAAATCAACAACTGCACTAACTTCATCATCACTGACGAAGGCACCTTGAACTCGTATTGGTTTTGACAAATTCTGAGGTGCATAAAGCATATCACCATTGCCTAACAAATCTTCAGCTCCATTCATATCAAGAATTACTCTAGAATCCGTTCCAGAAGAAACAGAGAAGGCAATTCTCGATGGAACATTTGCTTTGATAAGACCAGTAATGACATTTACAGTAGGTTTTTGAGTTGCAATAATCAAATGAATCCCTGCCGCTCTAGCCAACTGGGCCAGTCTAACTATTGAGTCTTCTACATCCGCAGCAGCAACCATCATAAGGTCTGCCACTTCGTCAAGAATAATGACTATTTGAGACATTCTGACACGTTTTTCTTCAGCTATCTCATCTGGTAAAGCGTTACTTTCAACTTTTTCGTTGAAGCCTTCTATATTACGTACACCAGCAGCAGCCAAAAGTTCATATCTATCAGTCATTTCTTTAACAGCCCAATGCAATGCGCCAGCTGCCTTTTTTGCATCTGTAATAACAGGAAGAAGTAAATGCGGTATGCCATTATAAACCGATAATTCAACCATCTTAGGATCTACCATTATCATTTTAACCTCTTCAGGATTAGCATGATAAAGTATGCTCATGATGATTGTGTTGATACAAACTGACTTACCTGAGCCGGTAGCTCCAGCAATCAGCAAGTGAGGCATTTTTTCGATATTTCCCACAACAACACTACCTGAAATATCTTTACCTACGCAAAATGATATTTTGGATTTTGCTGCCTTAAACTCCTTAGAAGTAACCAATTCTTTAAATGAAACCATGGATTTCACCTTATTAGGAACCTCAATACCTATAGCTGACTTTCCGGGAATTGGCGCTTCTATTCTTACGTCTGTTACAGCCATATTTAGCTTAATATCATCAGAAAGGTTAACAACCTTTGAAACTCTTGTCCCCTCTGCTATTTCAAGCTCATATCTAGTTACTGAAGGACCTAGAGTAACTTCAGTTACATTAGCTGAAACGCCGAAATTCCCTAGAGTGCGTTGTAGCTTTTCAGCCATCTCTTTTAAGTACTCTTTGGAATCTCCACCACTATTCTTTGCATCCTTAAGAAGAGAAATCGGTGGAAATTTATATGGTTTCTTAGGCTTTTTCTTGTCTGATTCAATACTATTTCTAAGACTTTCAGAATTCTTTTCAATCTCCTCAGGCGTAGACGAAGAAGCTTTAGCCTTTCTAGCTGAAGAAATATCTTCTTGAACTAAAATATCTTCCGCTTCAGATGAAGTGTCTTTGCTAGGTAGTAAAGCATTTGTAGGAGTAGGTTCTGGAGTGTTTATCTTGAAAGCGACAGAGGCTGGTTTTTCAGCAATGTCAGATAAACTTTTTGAAGCATCAGCGGTAATCTCATCAACACTTTCGTTTTTAAATAAGTGAGTGCTTTGGGATTTTTTATCCCCAGAGCGTAATTTATGACGACTGGTTTTTGTGATTTCTACATCTTCCCCGCCATCAGCCAGATTAAACTTAATTTCATTAACATCCCCTGTTTGAATGCCACCATCAGAATAATCAGGCAATATAGTGGTATTAGAAGTTACACCTGTTCTTTTCCTATCTCGTCTATTTCCCTTTGTTAGACTAGATTGTTCTAATTCCAAAGCCCTTTCTTCGTTTATTTTATCTATAATAGCTTGTCTATCACTATTGTATCTAGTTTGATTTGCCTCTCTTTCCAAAAGCTGTCTTTCTCGTCTGGCACGCCTTTTTGCAGCAGCTAAATCAGCATGATACATGGATGATTGTCGGACCTTATCAAATGCGAATTTTTCAACGATAATAATAGTCGCAACAATCATAACGATTATATCAATAAGATATGCCCCTAAAAGTCCAAAGCTATCAAAAATACCAAATACAATGGCACCACCAAGAAATCCACCGCCATTGTGATTTTCTTTGGAAAATTCAAAGGCGCCAATAGGTCCTAATATATCTTGTCCATGCATAATCAATTCGACAAAGACTGAAACAAATATCAATAGAACTGATGCAGCAACAACCTTAGCAACAGCAACTTTATTACCATAGTTTGAAATAATGAAAAATGCAGAAAAAACAACCATAAACGGAAGTATAAATTGAATAATGCCAAATACACCAAATAAAATATCAGCAATTGCATTACCAACCATTCCGCCAAAACCAAAATTACTTATGCAAAGCAAGATACACAAAATCAAAGATCCCCAAAGAACAATTTCTTTAGAAGAGTCTTCAAAAAACGGGTCTTCGTATTCTAAGTCCATTTTCTTGCTAGCAGATGTTTTTTTTGTTTTGGTAGTATTCTTATTATTTCCGCGGGAATTATTTGATTTTCTTTTAGAATTATTCGTCCCTTTTGTAGCCAATATATAACCTCTTACAATCAAAAGAGAATAGTCAAGCTATTCTCTTTTGTTATCATTTATTAACCAATTAAATAGTTATAAATATTTTCATATTTTTCTTTTTGGACAGACCAAGAATAATTCTTAGCCATGCCTCTTTCAATCATTTTATTCCACTGTGTCTTTTTATCAAAGAATACATGCTTACTATAATTAACTGTATTAAGGAGTTCATCACCATTGTAATTAGTAAATGAGAAACCATCTCCAGTTTTTTCGTATTCATTGAATGCTTCAACAGTGTCGTATAATCCACCCGTTTCTCTGACAATAGGTACTGTGCCATATCTAAATGAGATGAGCTGTGTCAAACCACAAGGCTCAAATCTTGAAGGCATTAGAAACGCATCCGCTGCTGCGTATAGCTTGTGTGCTAAATTATCATCATAACAAATATTTGCAGAAATACGCTCAGGATATTTCCATGCATAATGTCTGAACATATTCTCATATTTTGATTCACCAGTACCTATTACTACCAATTGGGTATAATCATCAACTATTCCTTCTATGCAATAGTTAATCAAATCTAATCCTTTCTGGTCAGTGAGTCTAGAAATAAGGCCAATCATATATTTCTTAGAATCAACTTCAAGCCCAAGATCAGCTTGAAGTTTGATTTTGTTGACCTTTTTATTTCGACGGAAATTTTTCGCATCGAATGTTTTATAGATTTTGTCATCAGTTGCAGGATTGTATATCTCATTATCGATGCCGTTGATGATACCCTGCATATCGTAATGACGAGCCCTTAGTAATCCATCTAAGCCCTCGCCGTAATAAGGCATTTGAATTTCATCGCAGTATCTAGCAGAAACGGTAGTAATGTAATCAGCATAAACTAAACCGCCTTTTAGCATATTTCCGCACTTTTTATATTCCAACTTATCAGGGGTGAACAGATTCATAGATAATCCAGAAATACCTGCTACAGTTTTTGTATCCCACATACCTTGAAACTTAAGGTTATGGATAGTAATAACAGATTTCATTCCCCAGAAGAATTGATCGCCCTGGAAATCATTTTTTAAATAAACAGGAATAAAGCCTGTCTGCCAATCATGACAATGAATTAAATTAGGCTGAAATCCTATTAATGGAAGCATAGATAGAACAGCCTTATCGAAATAAATAAATTTCTCTAAATCCCATCTATCCTCAGAATATGGATAAAAACAGTCAAAATAATCATGATTATCAATAAAATAGTAAGTAACACCATCGTATTCATATTCAAAAACGCCTACATACTTAGTGCCTACAAGAGGTCCCATATTCATCTGAAAGCTAGTTAAAAATTTAAAGTCCTTCTTGTATTTTTCAGGAATAAAGGTGTAATAAGGCAAAACCACCCTCACATCAAAATATTCCTTTGAAAATTCCTTTGGTAAAGCACCACAAACGTCAGCCAAACCGCCAGTTTTAACAAATGGTACACACTCACTTGCTGCAAAAAGTATTTTATTCATTATTTATCAACCCCTCAAATTATTTTTACATATCCCAATTATGATATACATTTTGTACATCATCATCCTCGTCAAGAAGATCAAGAATCTTATTTATTTTGTATAAATCTTGCTCGTCTGTAAGCTCAACATAAGTCTGAGGAATCATTGTAACCTCAGCATCTGCCATTGGGATATTCTCGGCCTCAAGAGCCTCTCTTACAGTAGAAAAATCCTCTGGTGTAGTATAAATCTCGAAGCAATCATCCTCTTCCGAAAAGTCCTCAGCACCTGCATCAAGAGCTATCATCATCAAATCATCTGCTTCCATTGAGCAATCCTCTTTAGAAACAATAATCTGACCTTTGTTGTCAAACATAAATGATACACAGCCTGGTGTACCAATACTTCCGCCGCCCTTTGTAAATGCATTACGAACATTGGCAGCTGTACGATTACGATTATCTGTAAGACAATCTACAATGATAGCTGTACCGTTAGGACCATAGCCCTCGTAGCTAACAGACTCATAGTTAACAGCATCTATATTACCAGCAGCCTTTTTTATACTATTTTCTATTGTGG
>ERZ842401.5680-NODE-5680-length-13679-cov-4.485100_pt1 | contig 13679 bp, 8 predicted proteins | sample MGYA00521270_ERZ842401 | MGnify/ENA primary metagenome ERZ842401 (study PRJEB31892, sample SAMEA3878208) | bioreactor metagenome | biome: Moose rumen | place: Sweden | collected 2011-10 | study: EMG produced TPA metagenomics assembly of the PRJEB12797 data set... | reverse complement strand
CATTATGGGGCCTGGTACGGGCGCGGGGGCGGTGCCGATGTCGCAGATTTTTGAGCAGGTTGGCATGGGCCCGCCAGCGTACAATCTCCCCTTGCCCAGGATCATCATTCTTATAATAATTGACAGGCTTTTCAATAGGTAAGCCCTTGCCCAGATCGCGACGATATTCTGTATCGAGCGTCATGGGAGAATACTCCGAATGGCCGGTCACGAAAAACTCCCTGCCTTCACGAGCCATCACCATGTGCACACCAGATACGTCTGATTCTGAGAGCAGAGTCAACTCTGGCACCTTAAGAATGTCCTCTTTGCGAATTTCTGTATGTCGGCTGTGAGGCACGAAGAACCTGTCGTCAAATCCACGAAAGATAGGACAAAGAGGATCAAGAGTGTGATGTTGAAATATCCCGAACATCTTCTTGTCCAAAGGGTATTTCGGTACGCCGTAGAAATGATACAACCCAGCTTGCGCTGCCCAGCAGATATAGGGGGTAGAGGTGACGTGCGTGCGTGCCCAGTCGAATATCTCAGTTATCTCGTCCCAATAGGTCACCTGCTCGAAGTCGAGGTGCTCAACGGGCGCGCCGGTGATAATCATGCCGTCGAACTTCTCGTTACGCATGAGCTCGAAGTCGCGGTAGAAGGCCTGCATATGCTCGATGGGCGTATTCTTGCTCGTGTGGCTTTTAATCTTCATAAAAGAGATTTCGAGCTGCAGAGGCGAGTTTGAGAGTACGCGTACGAGGTCTGTTTCCGTCGTTATTTTCAACGGCATAAGATTGAGAATCACTATCTTCAACGGACGGATGTCCTGCGCGGAAGCGCGGGACGTATCCATCACAAAGATATTCTCCTGCTTGAGCAGGTCGATGGCTGGAAGCTTGTCGGGAAGTGTTAGAGGCATTTGACTAATTCATAATTCAAAATTCATAATTCTCAATTCATAATTCATAATTAGCTGTTGCTTGTTAATCCACGCGCAGATGAATTATGAATTGAGAATTATGATTAAATAAAAACTACCAGATGTCCACACGTTCAGCTTTGGGCACGAACATGGGATCGTTCTCTGTGATGCCGAAAGCATCGTACCATGCATCGATGTGAGGCAGAGCTCCGTTGACGCGCCAGCGGCCCAGCGAGTGTGGGTCGGACTTGGTGCGCTTGCGGATTTCCTCGTCGCGGATATTACCGGCCCATACGCCGGCATAGGCGAGGAAGAAGCGCTGCTCGGGCGTGAAGCCATCCTGATCGGAGAGGGGAGCATCCTTGGTGGCGTTCTTGAAAGCCTGGAAGGCTACCTGCAGTCCTCCGTGGTCGGCCATGTTCTCGCCCAGAGTGAGCTGTCCGTTGCCGCAGAGGCCAGGCAGGACTTCGATATTGTTGAAAAAGTCGCGCATAACGTGGGTCCGCTCCTCGAAGTTCTTAGTATCCTCGGCTGTCCACCACTGGCGCAGGTTGCCGTCCTTGTCGAACTTAGCGCCCTGGTCGTCGAAGCCGTGGGTCATCTCATGACCGATGACCACGCCGATGGCACCATAGTTGAAAGCATCGTCGGCATTCATATCGAAGAAGGGTGGCTGCAGGATGCCAGCGGGGAAGCAGATCTCGTTGGTCGTGGGGTTGTAGTAGGCGTTGACCGTCTGGGGTGTCATATACCACTCCGTGTTATCGACAGGCTTGTTGAGCTTACGCTCCACCTCGTCGAAGTTGTTCCATGTGGCCACATTCTTGATGTTCGCCCAGTAGTTGCGGCCTACCTTCAGGCGGCTGTAGTCCTTCCACGTGTCGGGGTAGCCGATCTTCACGATGAACGCCTCCAGTTTCTCGTGAGCCACGGACTTGGTGCTGTCCGACATCCAATCCTGCGCATCGATGCGCTCGCCGAGGGCGACCTGTAGGCTGCGGACGAGCTGCATCATGCGTTCCTTGGCTTCTGCGGGGAAGTACTTCTCCACGTAGAGCTGTCCGACGGCCTCGCCGAGGGCTGTCTCCGTCGCGCTGACGGCACGCTTCCACCGCGGCCGGTCCTCCTGACGGCCCGTCATGACTGTTCCGTAGAAGGCGAAGGTCTCGGCGCGCATAGCATCGTCGAGATAGCTGGCCGCGGCATCGATGAGCTGCCAACGGACATAGTCCTTGAGCACATCGAGGGAAGTCTCGTTCCAAAGAGCCTCGACCTCCTTCATGAACTCCGGCTGGCCGACACTCACCTCGTGAGCTTCCCTGGCACCGTGGATCTCGAGGTAGTGCTGGAGCTGGAGCATGGGGTACTGGGCGAAGAACTGCCGAGTGGCCATCTTATGGTAGTTGGCCTCGTCGTCACGCAGCTCTGTCCGGCTCTTGGAAACCCGTGCCAGACGCGTCTCCAGGGCAAGCACCCCTGCGACGCGTGCGGGCGCCTCCTCTTCTGCGACAACCTTGCATCGCACAAAGAGCCGTCCCATGTATGCCTTGTACGCCTCGCGGATGGCGACGGTCGCCGAGTCATCGTCGAGATAGTACTCGCGCTGCCCCATGTGCAGGCCGCTCTGATAGACTTGCAGGAGGTTGTTCTTGCTGTCCTTGATGTCTGCATTGATGTAGAAGCCGAACATTCCGGGGATGCCTTTCACCTGCAACGAAGAATAGAGGCGGAAGAGCTCATCCTTGTCGTAGCACTGGCTGATCCGCTGGAGGTCCTCGCGGATGGGCTCGATGCCCTGCTTGTTGAGGTTGATGCTGTCCATGGCGCTGTTGTACATCGCCGCAATCTTATCGGCAATGGAGCCCTCCTCGTTCTGCCGGCCTGCAATCTCCTCGATGAGGTCGCGCAATTGCTCTCGGTTGTTCTCGGCCAATTGGTCGAAGCTGCCAAAGCGGGCATACTCCGGTGTCAGCGGATGGGAAGCACTCCAGCCACCGGTGGCGAAGCGGTAGAAGTCGGTGCCGGGGGCGGCAGTGGTGTCGAGGTTGTTCAGGTCGATGCCTGTCGTGAGGGTGGCCTGCTGTCCGCCGCAGGATGCGAGGAGGGTAAGGGCCATAAGGGGGAAGAGTTTTTTGAGAGTCATTCTATTGAATAGGGTTAATGGATCTTATGGGGTTCATGGGGCGGAGGAGAGGGACTCTGAGGCGGTCATCCATTCCTCCTCTGCCGCTGCCAGCTGTTGCTTGAAGCGGGTGTATCTATCGTAGAGCGTCGTGTCCGCAGCACCCTCCGGGGTGGCCAGCTGATCCTCGATGAGATGGATGGCAGCCTCCAGCTGAGCGACTTTCTCCTCGGCATCGGCTACCGCCTTCTCCAGCTTCCTACGCTGGCGCGCGGCCGCCTTCTGGGCTGCCCATGAGGAGGAAGCGGACCCGCCTACGGACCCCGAAGGGGCTTCTGTTGCCTTGCGGGCGGGAGACGATGGTGCGCTGCCCCCCTCGGGAAGCGAATGAGAGGCCTTGCCCAACCAATCATAAATGCCTCCTAAGTGCTCGCGGACACGACCGCCGCCGAAACTATAGACGCGCTCCACGAGGCCGTCAAGGAACTGGCGGTCGTGGCTGACGACGATGACGGTACCGTCGAAGGCGGCGATAGCCTCCTTCAGAACATCCTTGGAACGTATGTCCAGATGGTTCGTGGGCTCGTCGAGGATCAGGAAGTTGACGGGTTCCAGGAGGAGCTTGATCATGGCCAAGCGAGAGCGCTCGCCGCCAGAGAGGACTTTCACCTTCTTGTCGGATGCCTCGCCGCCGAACATGAAGGCGCCGAGGATGTCGCGGATGCGGGTGCGTATGTCGCCGCGGGCCACGCGGTCAATGGTGTCGAAGACCGTGAGCTCCGAATCGAGCAACTGGGCCTGGTTCTGGGCGAAGTAGCCAATCTGCGCATTGTGCCCCACCTTGAGCGTTCCCTCAAAGGGAATCTCGCCAAGGATGCACTTGACAAGCGTGGACTTGCCCTCGCCGTTGCGCCCCACAAAAGCCACCTTCTCACCCCGACGAATGGTCAGGTTGACGTGCTGGATGACCGGGTGGTCGTAGCTCTTGCTCAGCTCCTCCACAATCAGGGGGAAGTCGCCGCTGCGCTGGCAGGGCGGGAACTTCAGGTGGAGCGCACTGTTGTCAACGTCATCGACCTCGATGGGCACGATGCGGTTCAGCTGCTTGATGCGCTCCTGCACTTGCACGGCCTTGGTGGGCTTGTAGCGGAAGCGCTCGATAAAGTCCTTGAGGTCGGCGATTTCCTTCTGCTGGTTCTCATAGGCGCGCAACTGCTGTTCACGACGCTCGGCGCGCAGGCGCACATAGTCGTCGTACTTCACCTTATAGTCCCAGACACGCCCGCATGAGATTTCGAGCGTGCGCGTGGTGACATTGTTGATGAAAGCGCGGTCATGGCTGACGAGGATGACGGCTCCGGCCCGCTGCTGGAGGTACTGCTCCAGCCACTGGATGCTCTCGATGTCGAGGTGGTTCGTGGGCTCGTCGAGAAGGAGCACGTCGGGAGCGCGCAGCAGGAGCTTGGCCAGCTCGATGCGCATACGCCAGCCTCCGCTGAGCTCGCGGGTGGGGCGCTGGAACTCAGAGCGTTCAAAGCCGAGACCCAGGAGCATCCGTTCCACCTCGGCATGGAAATTGAGGCCGCCCATCATCTGGAAGCGCTCCTCGGCATGGGTGTAGCGCTCGACGAGGGACATATATTCCTCGCTCTCATAGTCGGTGCGCTCGGCCATCTCGAGATGCATACGTTCGATGTCAGCCTGCAACTCGTGGATATGGTCAAAGGCGAGCAGCGCCTCCTCCATCACCGTGCGGCTGCCGGCAAGTTCCATGACCTGCGGCAGATAGCCCACGGTGCAGCCCTTGGGCAGCGCCACGACGCCGTCTGTGGGCTGCTGTTCCCCTGCGATGATCTTGAGCATGGTACTCTTGCCCGCACCGTTCTTACCCGTGAGGGCGATGCGGTCGCAGTCATTGATGACAAAGCTCACATCCGTGAAGAGGGGCTTAGCACTGAACTCAACGGAAAGATGTTCAACAGAAATCATTCTCGACAGACACAATCATTTCAACTCTACCCTATCTCTTCAGCTTCAAAAGGGCTTCGATGTAATAATAGTCGGCGTAGATAATGCTGGCATCGACCTCACTGCCGGCGGGATGATTACCCACGGAGTGCATGAGGAATGCCACGTTACGCTCGCGGCTCTGATAACGTTCGCTGCTTAGATCCGTGAGCATCTGAACGGCCGCATCGCGATAGTAGTCACCCTTGAAGCCACCCACATAGCCGGACAGGTCCAGCAGAGCCGATGCCACGATGGCGGCCGTGGAGGCATCCTTGGGCGCATGTTCGCGCATATCATCCATGTCCCAGCGAGGCACCCAGTCGTCACTGGTTTCATGGAGGCGCTTCAGGTAGGCATCGGCGACACGCTGGGCGAAGGCGAGGAAGAGCGGGTCGCGCGTATAGCGGTACATCATCGTGTAGCCATAGACGGCCCACGACTGCCCACGCGACCAGGTGGAATAATCCGCGAGTCCCTGGTGGGTCTTGCCGCGCAGGAATTCTCCGGTGAGTGTATCGTAGATGGCGACATGATAGCACGTGCCATCGGGACGGAAGTGATGGCGCATCGTCGTGACGGCATGGCTAATGGCTATGTCACGCAACAGGCGGGAGCCACCGTTCTCTGAGGCCCAGAGAAGGAGCTCCAGGTTGATCATGTTGTCCATGATGGTATTGTGACCGCCGAAGTCCGTCACGTGGCGAGGCCAGCTCAGAAGCGTTCCCACCTTGGGGTTATAAAGATTGGCAAGCGTGTCGGCACATATCAGGGCAATGCGCTTGTAACGCTCGTCACCTGTTTGCTCATAGCCCTTGAGGAAGGAATTGATGACAAGGAAACCCAGGTCATGGTCGAAGACAGGGCGCTCGGCCAAGAAACTCAATACATCGGTGTAGCCTTCGGCAGCCTCACGGACGAGGGCGGCCTCGGCCTTCCTGGCGTTTCCCCCCTGCTTCAGGTAAGCATAATCCATCCAGAGAATCCCCGACCAGAAACCGGAACACCACTCCTCGGCGACAGCCGGACGACAGTTCCAGCCCCTGCCCGTGTCGGTCGAGAGGATGTTGCGGGGCTCCTGATTGAACTGATAAGGACGTAACAAAGCCAGCGCCCGCAGAGTCTGTTTGGCACAATACTGCAACTGACGGTCAGTATCGAAAGCCTGAACAGAAAGGAGGGGGATTGCCAGGCACAAGAGGGAGAGAACTGTTCGCTTCATGATGGTCAAGGATTGAAGTTTCAATAATAGCTTGCAAAAATACGCATTTCTCGCTTCTGTCCATAAACCATCGCATAACACTTAACATTATTTAACCGCACGCGTGCGTAGCATCAGAAGCGTCCACCCGGACCACCGGGGCCGCCACCGAAGCCACCACGACCGCCGCGGTCACCACCTCGTCCGCCGCGGTCAGGGCGTTCGGCACCGGGGCCTCCGGGGCCATCGGGGCCGAAGGCTTCACGACGTGCTTCTTTGTTTCCGAAGAGATTCAGCTTGTAGATGACATGAACCATCACGTAGGAGTGAATGGCGTTGGACCAGCTGTCGCTACGCTGCATGGCGCTGATGGCGCGGCTGATGCTGGAGCGCTGGCGCAGGATGTCATACCACTGGAGAGAGACAGTCAGGGCGTTGCCCTTGAGGAAACTCTGCGAGAGCTGTGCATTCCAGATGAGCTCGTTGGTGTTCATCGTGGCATCCTCGTAGCCACGGCGACTCTCCTGCGTGATGTCGGTGGCGAAGCTGGTGCCCCAGGGGGCGTTGATCTGCAGGTTGCCGCCGTAGTTGAAGTTCCACGTGTCCAGGTTGGCGCTCTCGCGGATGGCGTTGCGGGCATGGTTGAAATTGAAGCCTCCGTTGACACCCACTTCGAGCCAGTCGTTGCGGTAGTTCAGGCGCATATTGTCGCCCACGGAAGACTGCTTGGTGGTCGACTTCACCGAGGTGGATGCCTGATCCAGGCTCATGTATCCGACGCTGTTGCTGTAGTTGTAGTTGACACTGTTGCTGAAGTTCCAGTACTTTCCGGGATCGAGGGCTGTATTGAACATGGCGAAGGCTCCAGCGTTCCAGTTGCCGTTGATATTCTCGGGCGTGGTCTCGCGCTTACCGGTCTCTACATCATAGACCGTGCGGTTGGAAATGCTATTAAGGGTGTTGCTGAAGCGCACATTGGCAGCCCACCCCATCTGACGTTCCACGAGGTAATCGTTGTAGAATACGAAGACGTTGTTCGTCCACGAGGGCTTCAGACCGGGGTTGCCATGACTGACGTTGAGCGGGTCACTCGTGTCATCGACGTCGAGGAGGTTGGTCATCGAGGGCTGACTCATACGGGCGTTGTAGCGGGCACGCACTTGGCTGGTATTGGTGCGTTTCCAGCGTAGGTCAATGCGCGGAGCCCAGTTGAAGACGTGGCGCACGACGGTGGTGTCGAGGTGATTCTTCTGGTAGTCCATGTGGGTCGTCTGCGGCTGGAAGCTCACACCGGCATTGAGGTTGAAGTCTCCGAATTTATAACGGAACATGAGTGAGGCATTGTGGTTGTATTCGTTGTAGGTGGCATACTGCGAGTTCTCCAGATTACGCAGCCCCGCAAGGACTTCCTGCGAAGGTTGGTAGCCGAGCACGAGGAGCTGGATGAGCTCCGCGTCGGTCATACCGCTGAAAACACCGTACTGATCCTTGTTATAGAGCAGGGAGTCGATACTGTAGAGGGAGCGGTCACTGTCGGAAAAACGGCGCTGGAACTGATAGCTGAGCTGCAGGTTGGCGCCCTTGAAGAGGGGCTCGCTGTAGCTGGCACGGGCGCGCCAGTTCCAGCTCTTCGAGGGATTATCTGTATATTGGTTGGTAAAGGTGAAGGGGTCGAGGCTGCGCTGGTAGTAGTTGACGAGGCTACGGCTGTAGCTCTCGCTGGCGCTACGGCTGATGGAGCCGCCGAGATCCAGCGTCACGTTACGCCCTGTGCCGAGTTGCCGGTTGACCTGCAGGGAGCCGTCGAGGTTGTAGTTGTGGCTGTCGCCCCGGCTCTGGCGGTGATTGTCGTTGACGAGGATATTCTGGTACAGAAGCTGGCCGTCATCGCCTGTGGAGCCAAACTCGGTGAGAGGATCGTCCATGCCGGCATCGTAGGGGCTGTTGTTGAAGGTGACAGTCTGGCTGGTGCTCTCGCTGTCGCTGGTGCCGTAGGAGAAGTTGGGACGGAAGATGATGTTCGTCATGGAGTCAGGTTGCCACTCAAAGCGGAAGTCGGAGTTGACATTGGCATTCTTCGAGAGACTCTGGCTCAATCTATTGACGAACTGCGACTGGGTCGAGGTGAGGAACGACTCGCTATTGCTCTTGGTCTGTACATCGTTGGATGTATGACGATAGCGTACATTGCCACCAATCTCCATGTAGCCAGCCTCGTTCCTCTTCAGTCCATTGGTCCAGGCAAAGTTGGCACCGGGGTTTTTGATGGTGGTGATACCGCTGCCGCCACGTCCCCAGCCACCGAAGCCACGGTCGCCGATATTGTTGATAGATCCCATGACGGCCAAGTTTAAGTTATCCGTGAAACGGCTAAGATTGAGCTTACCGGAGTAGAGGAAGGGGTACTCGTCGCGGACGCCCGATTCCATCGGCGTGCCGCCAGCCCCATCGAGGTTGAGGTTCCAACCCTTCGTCATGCCCTTCTTAACGGTTAGGTCCAGCACGGTCTCTTCTTCACCGTCATCGATGCCGGTGACGCGACTGTAGTCACTTTTCCGGTCGTAGGCCTTCACCTTGCTGACGATGTCAGCGGGGAGGTTCTTGAGCGTCATCTCGGTGTCGCCACCGAAGAACTCCTTCTCGTTCACCAGGATCTTCTTCACTTCCTTGCCATTGATCTTGATGGTTCCCTGCTCGGTAATCTCCGCACCGGGGAATTTCTTGAGAAGGGCCTCAAAGTTGGAACCCTCAGGGATGCGGAAGGCATCGGCATTATAGACGAACGTGTCGGCCTTCATCTCGACCTGTGCAGCACGGGCGGTCACCTCGGTTTCCTTCATCAGCTGGGCATTGTCGCGCAACGTGATTTCGCCAAGCGCTATCGTACGCTGCTTCTTGGAGAGGGAGATGGGACGGAAGACTGTCTTGTAGCCTACGAAGGAGGCGCGGAGAAGATAGTCACCCACCTTCACGGAGGAGATACTGAATGTGCCGTCGGAGCGCGTCTGTTGTCCCGTCACCTGTGTGCTGTCGGGGCTCATAATGACAATGGTGGCACCTGGGAGGGGCTCACCGTCAGAATCTACAATGGTACCGCTGACCGTGCCCTTCTGGGCACCAGCCGTCAGCGCGACAAGGAGGAGAATGAGGGATGCGAGCAGGTGTTTCATAATGTGCTTGCTGGTTCAACGGAATAAAGCGCCGAACAGCGATGCCACCCGACACTACGATGTCAGACAAAAGAAGGAACAAGTCGTTTAACAGCTGTTCCTCCTTTTAACGTTTATTTAGAACACGGAAAGGACATACAGGAAGGTGACCACTGCGGGGATGGCCAGCAGACTGCTGTCGAAGCGGTCGAGCATACCGCCATGTCCGGGCAGGATATGACCGCTGTCCTTGATGCCGATCTGCCGCTTCAGCAGGCTCTCACACAAGTCTCCCCACGTGCCGAAGACAACCACGACAAGAGCGAATATCGCCCATTCCAACGGCGCGAGCAGCGGCAGATACTGGGCGAACACCTGCGAGACGGCGAGACACAGCACGCCGCCGCCGATGCTTCCTTCCCACGACTTACCCGGAGAGACACGGGGGAACAGCTTGTGACGGCCCAAAAGGGAACCCACACAGTAGGCACCCGTGTCATTGCACCAGAGAAAGATGTAAATGGCGAGTACCAGCCACGCGCCGCTCTGCACGCCACCCTGCCCCACAGCAACCAGGTCGTTGCCGGGAAACTCCAGCAGACACAGGAGAGAGAAGGGAAGAGCGACATAGACCTGCGACAGCACCGAATAGGCCCAGTTGTTGAGCGGGCTCTCGCGCTGCAGATACAGCTCGGTAACCAGCAAATAGAACATACTCAGCAGCCAGGGTACGAACAGCACGCCGGCACCGGCGATGCCGGCAGCGTATCCGAAGAAGCCGACGAAGAGGCAACCACCGGCTACGGTGGTAATCAGGCGGTTCACTTCGACATCGGCACGCAGGTTCACAATGCCTGTGAACTCCCATACGCTCAGACAGGTGACAACGGTAAACAACAGGCCGAAGGTGAAGGGGCTGTACAGGATGCCGCCTACCATGGCTGCGACAAAGAGGACACCCGTGAGGGTGCGGATGATGAGATTCTTCATGCTTCTTGTTCTTCTGAAGGTTCTGTTATGGGTTGTTCCGTTGCGGGCTCCTCTTGACTGGTCAGCAGTTCCTCTGTGCGGCTCACCCAAGGGCGCTTACCAAAGATCCTCTCGACATCCTCAGCATAAATCACCTCACGCTCTACGAGCAGGTTCGCGAGGGCGGCGTGTCCCTCTTGTTTCTCCAACAGGAGTTGCTTCGCACGCTCATACTGTTCGTTAATCATGCGCTTCACTTCCTGATCAATGAGCTGTGCGGTAGCCTCGCTATAGGGTCGTTGCCACGAGTACTCTTGTTGATTGTAATAGCACAGGTTGGGGAGGGCATCGCTCATGCCCATGTAGGCTATCATGCCATAGGCTTGCTTCGTGACGCGCTCCAGATCGTTCATGGCTCCGCTGGAAATGTGGCCGGTAAAGAGCTCCTCTGCCGCACGGCCACCGAGGGTGGCACACATCTCATCGAGCATCTGCTCGCGCGTCGTAATCTGCCGCTCCTCGGGCAAGTACCATGCGGCACCCAGCGCACGTCCGCGTGGGACGATCGTTACCTTAATGAGGGGGTTGGCATACTGCAGGTTCCAGGAAATGGTGGCATGGCCGGCCTCGTGGAGCGCGATGGTGCGCTTCTCCTCTTCGGTCATCACCTTGGTTTTCTTCTCCAGGCCACCCACGATGCGATCCACGGCAGCGATGAAGTCCTCCTTTGTGACGGCCTGCTTGCCGTGGCGTGCTGCAATGAGGGCTGCTTCGTTGCAGACGTTAGCAATGTCGGCACCGCTGAAGCCAGGTGTCTGGCGCGCCAGCAGGTCTATGTCAAGTGACTTATCTACCTTGATGGGTTTCAGATGCACCTTGAACACGGCCTTGCGCTCGTTCAGGTCGGGGAGATCCACGTGAATCTGGCGGTCAAAACGGCCTGCACGCAACAGGGCCTTGTCGAGGATGTCAGCGCGGTTCGTAGCAGCCATGATGATGACACCGGAGTTGGTTCCAAAGCCGTCCATCTCCGTGAGCAGCTGGTTGAGGGTACTCTCGCGCTCGTCGTTGCCGCCCATCATAGCGTTGTTGGCGCGGGCACGGCCCACCGCATCAATCTCGTCGATGAAGATGATGCAAGGTGCCTTCTCCTTAGCCTGACGGAACAAATCGCGCACGCGGCTGGCACCCACGCCCACGAACATCTCCACAAAGTCGGAGCCCGACATGGAGAAGAACGGGACATCGGCCTCGCCCGCTACGGCTTTCGCCAACAACGTCTTACCCGTGCCCGGAGGGCCCACGAGCAACGCGCCCTTGGGAATCTTACCGCCCAGGTCGGTGAACTTCTTGGGGTTCTTCAGGAACTCAACAATCTCCTGCACCTCCTGCTTGGCCGAGGCCTGTCCCGCGACATCCTTGAAAGTCACCTTCGACTCGTTCTCGCCGCCCCTCTCTACGAGTTGTGCGCGCGAACGTCCCACATTGAAGATGCCGCCCATACCTCCGAAGCCGCCACCGCTATTGCCCATACGTCGCATGATGAACATCCACACGAAGATAATTAGCAGTAGCGGGAACACATTCCAGAAGAGCTGCATCAGCGTGTCATTGGAACGCTTGTAACTGAGCTCTCCCGTGAAATTTCCCAGCTCCTTCTGTTGCGCGATGAACTCCTCCAGCTTGTCGGGGGAGCCGTACTCCGTCTGCACGTAAGGCTGCTTACCCGTCTGCTCAACCCCTGTCTTGAATACATCACGGATATGTTCGGGCTTCACGTACATACGCGCGGTTCCTTCATCCTTATTGGCCACAATCTTGTTGGCATAGCCGTTCTCCACGTACTCCTGGAACTGTGTATAAGTGATATTCTTCGATGCTGTGCCACTCTTCTGCAGGTCGTCACCCGCAAAGAAGAGATAACCCAGCGCCAGGGCAATCACGATATAGACCCACGTGAAGCTCATGCGCGGCTTCCGGTTGTTGCCGCCATTGCGCGACGTATTCTGTGACGTAGCGTTTTTCAAGTGATCTTGCGCTTCCATATAAAATCCTTCAACTTTAATCCCTAATCCAGATTGGGTATCTCTGTGAGCTCCGCATCTGCCCAGAGGTGCTCGAGGTCGTAGAACTCGCGCACATCGGGCAGGAAGATATGCACGATGACATCCGTGTAGTCCATCGCCACCCACTGCGCATTGCGCAGTCCATCGACGGCCATGGGGCGCGCGCAGGCTCCTTTACGTGCAAACTCTCCTACGCTCTCCGCCAGCGCCTGCACATGGGACGGTGAGTTGCCGGAACATATCACAAACGCCTTGCAGATGGTGTCATCCAATTGTGAGAAGTCGGCCACAACGATGTCGCGACCTTTCTTCTCCGCAATACCGGCTTGAATGTGCTGAATGAGTTGTTCTGTCTGTAAATTCATCTTTTATGTTTTATTCGGGTCGCAAAGATACGATGATTTCCGCGAATAGAAGGAAAATGAGAGATAAAATTTGATTTTTTTAGGGAAAAGCTTGCACGTTTCCGAAAAACTCCCTACTTTTGCACCCGCAAATCAGAGATGATATCTCTGATATTGGGCTATGGTGTAATGGTAACACTGCAGATTCTGGTCCTGCCTTTCCTGGTTCGAGTCCGGGTAGCCCAACGCACAGAGTGAGGCGGTTCACGGGAACCGCTTCACTTATTTTCTGTAGCTCCATCTCATAAGGAAGGGCGGCTCTCGCGAGTCGCCCTTCCTTCTGTAATATGGGTCAATAGAATTATTCTGCAGCTTGCTCTGCGGGTGCGGCCTCCTCCGTGGCAGGAGCCTCCACAGCGGGAGCCTCAGCAGCAGGAGCGGCCGACTTGCGGCTACGACGGGTGCGGGTAGCCTTCTTCTGTTCCTTGGCCATCTTCTCGTCGAAATCCACGAGCTCGATGAAGCACATTGCAGCCTGATCACCCTGACGGAAACCTGTCTTGATGATGCGGGTGTAGCCACCGGGACGATCAGCAATCTTCGGGCTGATGACCTGGAAAAGCTCCGTGACAGCATACTTGTTCTGCAAGTGGCTGAACACGACGCGACGTGCGTTGGTGGTATCCTGCTTGGACTTGGTCAGCAGGGGCTCTATGAACTTCTTGAGTTCCTTGGCCTTGGCAAGGGTCGTAGTGATTCTTTTGTGCATGATCAGAGAAGTGGCCATGTTGGAGAGCATGGCGTCTCTGTGGGATGCAGTACGGCCCAGATGGTTGAATTTCTTACCGTGTCTCATTGTTTATTCTTTGTCTAATTTATACTTTGAAATGTCGGTCCCAAACGACAGATTCAGA
>ERZ842401.5679-NODE-5679-length-13681-cov-23.416850_pt1 | contig 13681 bp, 13 predicted proteins | sample MGYA00521270_ERZ842401 | MGnify/ENA primary metagenome ERZ842401 (study PRJEB31892, sample SAMEA3878208) | bioreactor metagenome | biome: Moose rumen | place: Sweden | collected 2011-10 | study: EMG produced TPA metagenomics assembly of the PRJEB12797 data set... | reverse complement strand
CATAATCATGTAGCCCGTCCTTTTGCGGGGATCCCATAGTGGTTGCATGTTTCAGACAACCGTTGTTACTAATCATTTATCAACTCTGCTATTTCCTCTGCTATCTCCTCAACAGTATATGAAGCTGTATTACGAGCCACTTTGTCAGCCAAAGATGGCGAGTACTCTAAAACCTCCTTTTTGGTGATGCCATGCCAAATGGGCAGCATGACTTGTTCACCGGTATTGGCTTTAGAGATGATGCCATCCAACTCATAGTTGGTCCAACCTTTTTTGATGAAAGCCGGTGAAAGTACAACAATACCAAATCTGCTCATTGCTAAACCCCTATCAATCTTTCTTCTCAGGCTATCACCAATCTTGAGTTCAAACTCATCATACCAAACCTTTAGACCTTGGGCGACAAGGGCCTGCGCCAAAGGGCGCACAACACTATCCTTGTCCTCTGAAGCATGCGATATGAAAACATCATACTCCATACTGCAATCTTCAGAGTCACCAAGGAGGATGGAATCTTTATTTACCAAGGATGGTACAGTTGACAATGGCGGCTCCCTATATTCTGGCAGTGGTGAAGGAAGTTTGCGAACAGATGATCTTACCGTACCCCTTAATCCACCAAGGTCAATGGTTACATACCAATGGCCCGTCCTAGGTATAGTTAGCACAGCCGGAGAGCGTCTCATAAGCCCGCCATAGAAGCTATGTCGGCGCCCATATTTGTAATTGTTGTAGTTGGAACTATCCATCAGTCTCACATTGGCAGCACTGCCGCTGAGCGTTACCTGAACTCTTTCTCCCCTACTACACTGGTGTAGATCGTAAACCTGATACTGCATAGCTATTACTCTTTAGTTGTGTTAGTAATCTCGTAACAGTACACATACACACTATCATCTGTGCCTCCACCAGTATCGCCCTTCATGCCTTTGCCTAGATAATATTCTTCCACCTTTTGGGCAGTAGCCTTATCAGTAGCAGTGCGGTAAATCCACCAGGCATTGTCCTTACGCACATTGTGCTCGGTAAATAACCTGCGTTCAATGTCATTGGTTATTCCAACATAGAAATTAGAATAATACTGTTTAGAACTCTTCTGCAGATGAGCATCAAAATCTGCAACAATCTCTTTTGCCGTCAATCTCATAATTCAAATCTTTTAAATTGTTATTAATTGAAATTTATACCGCAAAAGTAGACCTTAACATTGCAGCCTTACTTCATTGTTTTGGAAATTACCATTTTATTTGCAATTTTTAACCATCTCTTCTGCTCTTTTCTTAATTTTGTTCTGTAAACTCTTTGGCTCTATTATCTGGCAATTATTCATAAACCCTAGCAGTGCTGTCTCGAACTCGTAGTTAAAGATTAGGTTCATCTCGATCAGAGCATAGTTTTCGTTCTGCTCTATTATCTTCTGGCTATTATGCAGAGGTTTTGATATCATGTACTCTGCGTCTGGATATCCCACCTTTAGCACAACTTTTTCTCTCTTTGCATTGATATTGACAGATATCCCTACTACTTGACTAAAGTATTCGTCCAAGTTCATGCCTTGATAAGTTTGGTATACCACATCTTCTGCTATCTCAAATCTATCTATACGGTCAAGAGGCAAGTTCACTAATGGCAACTTATCTGCCATGTCTGGTTCCATTCCTATTAAAAACCATCTGTTGTTGAATTGTCTTAATTGGTAGGGGTGTATCTCTCTAATCTTAATGGTTTTCCTATACTTATAATAATATGTCTTTAGAACCTTTTGATTCACGATTGCATCCATCAGTGGCTCAAAATGCTTCATGCCTCTTAGATATGGATTGTGGTCGAAAGCAACAATGCCATCAGGCCTTTCACCCAGATGGAACGTGTTCTCCAGTCTAGCCAACGTTTCTTCTATCCAAAGGTAGTTGGGCAAGCCCTTAAGTCGGCCAAGCATCCTTATCATTTCTTCCAATCTCCCCATATCCTCTTGAGTTAAGGGCATGTTCATAATCGAAAAGTCTGGATCAGAATAGTAATAATAGGCCTTATGTCCCTCCATGCCTTTCTTTATGGGGGCTGAATAGCCCTCACTATCCATCATATAGCTGATGTCTTTTCTGATGGTTCTATCTGACACCTCAGTACCATAATAATAGTAGGTATCCTCATTGACAATCCTGATCAGATCATCCATAAAATACCTCTTGCTCCGGTCTCTGAAGCATCTATCTAGCACCTTATGCCTCTCAAAGGCATTCTTTGTTGCTGGCATATTCTAAATCTCTTCTGTACTAACACTATTTTCTCCTTCTTTAGCAACTGGTCGCATCATCATTTTGTAATGCTCCAACTGATTCATTTTCTCAAAGATCTTTTTGAAAACAGCTTTTTGTCGCTCAAGCTGCTCATCTGACAGTTCAACAAATATATCATCAGGAAAAGAATGAGAACCATCATTAACCCAACTTAGTAATGATCTGCATATTTTTCTTTCTTCTGGAGCATCGAAGCGCTCAAGAATATATTCGGGACTAAACCCACCTAAAATCTGGAAGTAGTTCTCTATGATTCTACGCATAATATTTTGTATTACAACATGCGACTTGACATCCTTAGAGTTCTTGAATTCATGCCAAAGCAAGTCATATGAACTCTTGATAGGATTATCCTTCATAAAAGGCTGAATCATTGATACATTATTATTTTTTCTCAATATCCAGAAATAAACATCATCCCTCCATTTGCAATATCTATCAAGAAAAGAAACTTCTTTGTGGAAGTAAACATTGTGAGTAAGCAGTATAACCTGCTTAATATTGGTATTTCCCTCATGAATAGTTGTGAATACCTCCCTAATCAACGTGCTTACAACAAAAAGGACACTGCTATCCAAACTTGAAACAGGATCATCTATAACCAACACCCTGCTACTGGTAATACCACTATCGCTAAAACTACCTTTCACTAGCTGCATATAATACAAGAAGGTCAGGAAAGTGATTTCACCCTCACTTAGTGTATTATACGCCAGATCTCCATTTTCTCTTACAACGTGGTATTGATTATGGCCTTCAACGGTTTCTTCAATGTGAAAACCAGTGAAGCCAAATCCATGCAGCATTTTATTCATTTCTATGACTGTAGGCTTTATGCTAGTCATATTTGTTTCAAGTGTTCTGATTTCATCTCTTAATTCCAAATACCTCTTTCTTGCATCTTTAATCTTCACGTCCAAAGCAGATACGCCCTTATCAGTGTCCTTACACAATTTATCGTAGGCTTCCAGTTTTGCATATTCTGATTTCACGAAAAACCGCCATATACTCTTTATCAGATTATCCCTCTCGCTATTAAAGTTATTCACAAGATTATTATGCTTAACAATTTCATCATTTGCATTTTTGATAAGAGCATTTATTTCCTCAATTATATTTTTGGTAGAAGGTAATACAATCTGCCTGCTTGGCTCCTTTGCCTTCTGAGTCATAATCCCGGATATTTCTGAAATCGTCGCATTAAAAGCTTTGATTAAAGATTCTATCTGAATTATATCAAGAAAGCTCTTTAGCATACCTTTTTGCCCCTCCACCATAACTTTTAGTCTATAAATAATATCGTCGCAAGATGCTTTATAGTTGGCTTGCATGTTGTTTATTTCAGCAACATCCTTCTTATATCCCTCATCAAAGAAATTATTCAGTTTATTCCTGAGATCTCCATTAATAGTATGGTGCTGGCAGAAAGGACAGACATCACTTCCATCTTCCACGAACTGCAGTCCTTGGCTAACCCAGTCAGACATCCCCAATTTCTTAATCAGAGCAGCAATATCTACATCCTGTTTACCCACTACTACCTTTCTCCACAATTCAGATTCCTCAATACCGAATAAGACAGAAGCGTCTACAGTTTCAATATGAGTTTGTGATAATGGAGGTTCACCAAAAAGCTGATTTGCCTTTCCCCGTAGGACTTCAACCTCCTGTACATTATCTTCAAATAAATCAAAGCATTTTACTAGTTCATCTTTAAATGTTTTTTTGTACTTAAATCCTTTACAAGCATCAGAAAATTCTGGATATTTCTTATAAACATTATCCCATAGGTACAATATTAAATCATTTTCTTCTGCGTTTTTCTTTTCATTCAGCTTATCGATATTCTTCTGATAATTTTTCCCTTCTTCCTCTATTTGGTTGAGTTGCTCATTTTTTCCCTTTATAATTTTTTCTTCTTCTATAGTTGCTTCACCTAGAGTAAAGATTCCAGGCATATTTTCAACAAAGTTCCGATCCCGGAAGTCCTTGTTGTATGCCAAAACATCAAGCGGAGTACCATCTACCCAATCGACAAAACACTCAGGATATTCACCCTTTTTGTCACTCAACACTTTGCTAATAGTACTTTTCCCAGTACCATTAGCGCCATAGATAATATTCACCTTTTGAAGGTTCTCAATTAACACCTCTTCTTTGAAAGAGGCTTCATTTAGGATTTTTATAGACTTTATCATGTTTCTGTCAAATTTTTGGCAAATATAAGAAAAATATTCGAACAAGCCAAATATTTATTCAAATCTAAGTAAACATCTAAGATTTTATAAATAAAATAAACGACTCTTATTTCCCTAAAAACAGTAATGAGTTTCAATGAGGATTTCTTTGGCAACTAAAAAGTTTGGCACTTTCTCTCTATATCCTACTACGACTCTTTAATCCTCAATAGTTCCCTGCCAATGTCATTTAATCTATGTATAGCAGGACCAAAGCCCATTCCCTTCCATTCGCCATCATCTTTTTGATACACACCACCTAAATCCCGTAGTAAGCCCAAAGAATTCAGGTTGTCACGTATGTAGTCATAACTATCATTGTCTTCTACATACTCAGCCAAGTGATCCAAATCAGGCAAGAAAGCTTTATTGACAACAGAGCAAAGTCTAAGCATCATGTCATTATCAATCTCACCCAATAGCCTACTTCGGTATATCTTTCCCATCAAAGACGCTTTTGCGTCCTCTTCAGAAGAATAGAGCAATTGAGTGAGGTAGCCGCTAATTCTTTTATTATCTGGTTCAGACAGACTATCAAGAAACTCTTTTTTCTGTTCTGGCCCAACCTGCTCTGATGGTTCCAGAAAGAAATGTAGCTTTCTTACGAATCTGTAATCCATATAGTTTACAGCCACTTTTCCCAACTTAAACAAAGAACCAATATAAGGTAAGTCTCCGGCTGTATTTAAGATGTCTGCAAAAACCTCGAATTCCAAAGAGCCGTTTTTTAAGACGAACTCTTTGTCTTGTGCTGATTGCTGTAGTTCAAATATATTCATGTAGAGTACAATTTTTGATAGCTTAGAGTGGATTTACCTCTAAATGGCTCGCAAACTTTATTTGTAATACTGTTGAATGAATTGTTGAATGTATAGCTGTTGTCGTTGCTGATTCACCAGCCACTCATCCCATTCTATCAAGAAGCGTTTAAAATGCTCTGCTTTTTCCTGACAATCAATAGCATTGCACATCCTATCCGCTATTTGTGGCGGAAATCTGTTCCTAATGAGAGACTTTTGAGCCTCATTGGTAATCTTATTCTCAATAATATCGTATAAATCCTTAGTTGTTATCATTCTGATTCTCATAAATTTTGAGGCAAATGTACAAAAAATAATCGAACAGACCAAATTTTTATCCAAATCTAAGTAAACTTCTAAGGCCTTATATGTAAAACCCTCAAAAATAGCCATACCTCACCCCAATTAACAAAGAAATCAGCCCCAAAGACTGATTTCTATCGATTCTGTTGAATTACGTTGTTAACTATTCAAAAAACTTTCGTTTTTTAAGCTCTATTATCAAGTCTTTTGTGAATTCATCGGCCCCACGAGCATTTAAGTGAGTTCCGTCTTTGAAGTATTCATTGTGGTGTACGTATTTGGGACTATTAGAGAAATCGATGATACATGTATTTCTTTTCTCACAAATTTGTTTGATCGGCTCTAGTACTAATGTGTCTTGACCATACCACATTGGTGATACCACAAACACAAGTTTCATGTCTTTTGTCTTCTCCATAAATTTGTTAAGATAACGAATCTTCAGGGAGTCATACACATAACCTTCTTTAGAATCATATTGCTTTTTGTCTGCCCTGATTTTCATAGTATCCATTTCTTCATTAATAGGTCTGAAGCCTTTGATGCCAGTATCAGTTGACATTCTAAGGAAATACACCATCAGATTCTGGAGAAAAGATGAATTATGACGATACATCCTGCTTATCATCTTGTATCTTTCTGTTGGGTCAACATCCCAAAATATACTATCAACACCAAATCTGTCATATTTTTGTTTTAACCTGCCGAGATACTTGTGATTGTCATCTCCATATAGATAATCAAAGCCAGGAGTTACCTCGTATATTATGGTTTTGGGCGTACATCTTTCAAGAATCATCAATAATCTACCGTATGCAAGAATAATACCACAACCACCTTCTCCTGCATTATAGCAGGAGACCCCTAATGAATCGGAAATCATCTGTGCATTATAATGGTGTTCCGCTCTTGAAGAGCCAAATATCAACACATCATCCGTCATTTTATCACAAATATAGTTGTTACGACCAGCACCACCAATATCTATACGTTTTGTAATTGCCCCCATTGTATATCCAAAAACAATGTCAACTATGGCAATGAGCAAGAAGAACAATCCTACTTTACTTATAAACTTTTTCATAATCATCAGAAATTAGCATAAATAAATTGATCTGCACCGAATACACCTGTAATCATAGTCATCACAAGAATAATAACGTAGGTAGCCCAGCGTATGAACTTTGACGGGTTGTCCATCAGCGTAAATCTATTTGGCATATATTCATCTCTCAAATCTTTGAGAAGCAGAGTTCCAACACCGAATATTGTGAATGGCAGATTAATCAAATCTATATAAACGGTCAATGGTAATGATGGATCAAATATTCTTGTTATAACGCAACATGCATCGGTCAATGTCGGCATACGGAAGAATATCCATGCGAAATTGACTATCAGAAACGTGATGACAATTTTGATTGTTTTCCCCAACCAGCCATAATTGCATTTCTGCTGACCCAAGATTTTCTCAATGATTTGGCAAATGCCGTGCAGACACCCCCAGACGATGAATGTCCAGTTGGCACCATGCCAAATGCCACTGACGAGGAACGTTACAAAAATATTCCAATAGTTGCGTAGCTTTGAGCAACGACTGCCGCCCATCGGGATATAGACATAGTCTTTCAGCCATGTGGAGAGTGAAATATGCCAACGATGCCAGAAGTCGGTGACGCTGACGGCAAAATACGGACGACGGAAGTTCTCTGTCAATTCAAAGCCCAGAACCTTGCCTACACCAATAGCCATTAGCGAGTAACCCGCAAAGTCTGCATATATCTGTACGGTGTAGAAAAGGCTGGCAACAAAACACGATGTACCAGTATAGCTCATATAATTTGGCAATACAGTATCAACATAAAGCGCTACTCGGTCGGCAACAACCACCTTCATAAACATACCCCATAGCAACATCTTTAATCCCTCAACAGCCTTGTAGTAATCGAAATATGGACGTAGGCTCTTCAACTGTGGAATGACGAGAGAAGCTTTATTGATGGGACCAGATAGGATGCTAGGAAAAAACGATACGAATAAAGCGTAAGTTAAGAAATCGTTCTCAGCACCTTGCCTCTTATAATAGACATCCCATAAGTAGCCCAATGCCTGAAACGTAAAGAACGAAATACCGATAGGAATCGCCCAGTTAAGGCCTTGCAAATGGAAGTTCAGCCCGACAACGGATAAAGCATTGCTAATGCTGTCGTTGATGAAACTGAAATATTTGAAGAAAGCCAATGGCAATAATGTCAGCAGTACCCCAGCTGTCAGAATCCGCTTGGGTCGTTTCCCCTTTTCTATGAGCAACGACGAATAGTAAGACACTGCCGTCACCCCTAGCAATAATAGCGCATACACTGGTTTCCATTGTAGATAGAGCAAATAACTCACAAGGAGTAGAAACATATTCCTCGCTTTGCAGTTTTTTGCTGGTATGACATAGTACAGCAGGAAAATGAGCGGGAACAGAACGATGAAGTTGAACGAGTTAAATATCATCCGTTGCATCTCTTTTTTGCCTGATGACACCCTCGGTCAGACATAGTTCTTATTCTGTTTATTATAACTACAAAAGAAAAGCGGGGTATCTGGCTTCTGCCTGTTTTGCAGTTCGAGGCCTTCCACAGCCTTAGTTGTAAACAGACAGAGTGATACCCACGCCGTTGGTATATATAGTACGCCCCAAAAGGTGTGCGTGATGGCATGGTTAGCCATCGGCACACCAACGGGAACGGTATATACCTACCCGCAGCATCTACCTCTGCAATGTTCTCGACAACTAATTCGATTTGTGGAAGTTCCGAACTGCCAAAAACAAAGCGTCAGCGACGCATCTCAAAATGTAGTGCTCCCTCCTCATAGCCGCTCCGACATTCCGAAGAAGCCGGCTCGGCGTGAGTTTGCGAGTGCAAAGGTACAAATTCCCCTGCAATTATTAACAATTCTTCTGCAAATCATAACATTTATTAGAATATCTATTATGGTTGCCTATACTATTTATCGTGATGGAATCGGATTAGCATAGACAGAATCCAGCACTTCAAAGGTTCGCTTGACTGCAGGGACATGGCCATACTCATCACGGATGACTTCCAACTTCACGTTGGCCTGCTTTGCTCTTTCCTTCATCTCAAAGAATCCATAGCCAAACAGCCCCAGGAAGATTAACATAAAGGCCATGAAGGTAAAGAAATAGCAACCTGCCATGTGCTTGCCATAGATGTATACTCCATGCATATCTATAGTATTTCCTTTAATGCTGACCAATGTCTGCTTGATTTCGTTAAGCTCACTCTTGATGGTCTCTCTTGACTGATGTGAATCTTCTAATGATTCGACAACTTTATTATACAAGAAAACAACCTGCTCAGAGACCTTATTGCAGTATTCTGCACAGTTGTTATACAACTTGGTGTACCATCCTTCGCGAGTCATTTTGCCTTCTTCCCTCATCTTCTTATTATATTCTGCCTCTGCCTTATACACGTCGTTGACGATTTTTCGTGCAAGAGTTTCGAACAACTCTGGATCGATGAGAATTAATGGCTGACCATCCCTCTGAGTAAATCCAGCAGGAATAGCCACATTCCCCTTTGGATCCTTTGGCAGAGAATTCTGGTTACATACTTTCTCGTAGGCTTCCTTTAGGCGTGCCTCAAACTTTTCTTCGACACTCTCAATCTGAGCGTCTATGTACTCTTTGTCTGTCTTATTCATTATCGTCTAAATTTGAAGGGTTTATAATTCTCATTCTTCTTACGTTTTTTATCGTTATCATTCCAATTTCTATCGTTGTTGTTGCCCCCACCGATTCCAGAGGAAATACTCTGCTGTTGTGAGGGAAGGGCAAGTTCCAAAAGTGTATCAAGACCGATACTGATAACCTTAGCAACGCCTTCAGCAGCAGATGCTGTAGTCACAAATGCTGTCAGAGTGGCATTATAGGCAATATCTTCTGCCAAGTCGCCAAAATCCTTGCATAGTATAGGGTAACTGGCATTTAGCTTCACACCTGTCAGATGGCGGATACCTTCTGTAAAAGATACACCATGTATGAGGTGGCTCCTTTTGTGATAGAAGATGTTCATACAGATGCCTCTTTTCTTCAGCTCGGTGTTGAACTGTTGCCAGTTCTTTGATGCTGAGCGGGCTTCACGTATTTTATCCTTCATACGGTAGCGGGTTTTGTCCTTGCCTTTAAGACGATGGCGTTTTACCTCTTGATCTTGTTCCTTGTTGGCCATGTACAATCCATGTTTGACTGTGAGGTCATAGGCTATCTTGCGGCTACGCTGGAAGTTGCGGCTATCGCTGATGGTCTTACCATCGTTACTGACTCGGTTATAGACAATATGGCAATGCGGATGCTGCTTATCGTTATGTCGTACGACAATGTACTGCGTGTTGCGAATACCCATCTTCTCCATGTACTCCATGGCAATTTGTGCCATAAAGTCATCAGTCATTCTGCTCGCATCGTGAGGTGAAAAACTCAACGAGATATGCTTACAGGGATTTTTGACTCTCTTGTTTGTAGAAGCTTGGGTCTCAAAACTGTCAGTAATGGCCTGATTATTCACTATGCACACATCCTTATGTGCGATGATTCTTGCATCCTTTTCTTTGTTGTTGGTGTAATCTGCCAACACAGCAAAGGTGCGGTTTGGATTAATTTTCGCAATCATAATTCTCCTACTTTTTTAGTTGATGTAATAATGATAGTATCTCAGATAGGGCATTGGTCGCCTGAGAATAAATGTCCGATAAATGACCAATATTAGCCACATAAGCAATCTGGTTTACATTGTTGGCCATGCCCGATAATTTCCTAAGAGCATCGAGCTGACCAGGTGTGAGAACAGGACTAATCTTGTTATCGAGAGAGGCTTCCCGACAGTATTCTGATACACTAATTCCAGCCTTTTTGGCTTTGTATTCTACCAGATTATATTGGCCTTTGTCAAGACTAATCTTGACAATAAAACTCTTTTTCTGGCTATCTGCCAGACGTGGTCTGCCACCTTTTTTTGTTTTTGTTTCCATTGTAAAACCTTTTTAATTTACCCCATGTTATTCTTATTTCTTAGAGGATTTTCAGGGGGCAAGTGGCTGACTCATGGGTTAGAGGTCAGCATTCGGACTGCCTTCCGGCAGGCGTTTTGAGGTACTCAAAACATACACTTGCAACCCCCTGAAAATACACATGACGCGTAGCATTATCAGTATACTCCAGAAGATGGCGAACGGATGTGTTCTTCATTATCGCAAATCTCCAGATTAAACGTGTTAACAAGTAGCTGAACGGCAGGATTCCGTCTTATCATGTCTGCCAGAATTTCATGAGCCGTTGGTTTCATCAGAAAGAAGTCTGCTATATCAAGGCCTTCTTCCCGTTGTTCGTCCGTAGCGATTTTCTCTATCACGTCAGACATGATTACACGTTTGCAAATAGGCTTCAACATCTGAGATTTCTTTTGCCATTTCTCCCACCCACCAAGGTCAGGTATCAGGATAACAGTTCTTCCGCTCAGAACTTGAACGGCATTCTCGTTAAAGCTGCCATCCTTTCCACCTGTTGACAGCCATAAGAGATCAGGCATGAAATGGGTCATGATGATGGCGGTCTTTTCACTCTCAACCAAGGCGACAGTCATTGCTGGCTTTAAGGGAAGAAGATGTTCACCAAAAAGGCACTGCACAAGATGGTAGTCTGACATGCCCATAACCGAGTGTGCCCAAGTTACCTGCTTAACTGGCTCTTTGATGCGGTGGCCAGTATCAGGATTATATCCCATGAGTTTTCCCGTCCTGACTCGTCCGTTGATGTCAATCTGCCAGAATACAGTACATCCATTCCACTTCTTTCCTGTTCCAACCTGATAGAGCAGGAAGATACGTTGCGTCTCTTCTGCACCAATGATGCCGCATAGGTAACGATAAAACGGATTTGTGTCATACTTAGCGAGACTTTTCTTCATAACCTCGACAGGAATAAGTGATGGAGTAACAGGCTCCGGCTTTCCTGTAGGTTTGTTCACCACCTTATTATATATAATAGGTGTATCGTCTTTCCAATCCGCTGGTTTCTCATTAGGGTTATCATGGAAATAGTCCTTGGGAGTATAGTGATAGCCACAACTGTTCTCGTGATCGCATCTGCCCACGTTGTTAGGGAACTTAATTTTCCCTTCTTCATCAACGTAGCGTACAAAGCAACGAGTCTTCTTACAACTAGGACATGTGAGCTTGCTGCCCACGTGATATTTCTCCAGATGGAATCTATATTCACTCATCTGTACCTCCTTTCTGTGCATCGCTTGCACTTTGCACTTCTGCACTTTGCACAATAGTGTCTGCTTCGTTGGTATCGTCCTTGGACTGCTCAGATTGTGCAGTTGTGCATTGTGCATTTGTGCAGTCATGCACTTTCTTCAGATAGAGACCTTGTTTCAGCCTGATAATAGAGGGTGCAGGCGATTTGCAAAGTCTATCGAGCTGGTTGTATACCGTCCGTCGTGAGATACCCAATGATAAGCCAGCAATTTCAGCATCTTTGGAGCTGAACGTGTCACCCAACATGTTTAACAGGTCATCGGGCTTACCTCTAACGATGCAAGAATCAGTAACGGCTTGTATTCGCTTATAGGAGTCTTCATAATATTCTATCAGTCGGATGGCCCCCTTGACAGATTCGATGTCGATACAGTTTAGCTGACCTTCACCCACTGACCATCTCATCGTCTGGAGAATCAGAGCAAGACGGGCCGCATTGCCGTTGACCTTCATGATACGACTCTCCACATCGTTGTCATTCTCGATACCATTGACAATCTTGATGATGCCATTGTTCCATGTGAAGAAATGAGTCATGGCATTGTCGGTGAACTCCAGCACCTTTGGGGTAATTGTGTTCCCGTCCTCCTTGACATCGAGAGGAAGATCTATCACTTTTCTGATGATGCGATTCCAGCGGCTTATAGTGTCAGGACGTTGCTTCTTGTCGATCCCAAGTTGCCACTCAGGAATCTTTGTGTTTTGGGGATAGACAAACAAGAAACGGTCTATCAGGCCGTTTGATACATACTCCCTTGTCATCACATCACTAAGCAGCCCCGTTTGGATACCACCAATGATGTTGATGCAGGGAACAGGTATCGTCAAGGGAAAGTCTTCTGTCTTGCGAACAGCTTTCAGTGACATGCCACTATAGGCAGAAAGCAAATCCTGTATCAATGTACTCTTGGCACTATATCGCTTGACAGAGTTGAAGAGTCCCATAATCTCATCTACTACGATGGCGATACCGCGAGGATTGTCGTAGTGGATGCTCAGCATGGCTTCTTGGGTGAAGTCGGAGATGATGGTCTGAGGGAAGCGAGGTCTCTCCATCTGCTCTGACGAGCCATTCTCCTTTATCCCTACCGTCAATTGTTTGTACTGCTCGTATTCATACCGTGCTTTGTCGAGCATCTGCTGATCAAAGTCACGGAGAGGGCTGTATAAATAGTTGAGCGGTGGGGTCTTGCCCAGTCCGGGTCTGCCGACTAACATCATGTAGAGGGCGCAACTGGTTACCCACTTTCCCTTAATGTTCACACGATGCGTATTACCCAGAGCTGTAGCAAATACGGAAAGGACAACAGAAGCAGTGTACTCCAGGTTGAAGTTCTCGTAAGTCACCAGCTCGTACACGATTTTCTGAATCTCATCAGGGAATACATCGAGGGGGAAACCTGTCTCGGCAACCCCTTCGATGTCTGCATGGATCTGATTAGTTAAGCGATCAATGTCAATCATCATAGTTTACCCCCTTTCATCTTCTTGCGATTGATGAACTCGCCAGCTTCGCGCTGCAATTCCTCGGTACTCTTTCTGTGCCCTTGGTGCAGCCAGTCATCAATCTCCGACTTCTTGAATGTCAACTTCTTTGAAGTCTTATAATAAGGTATTAACTTGTCATTAACCCAACCATAGATGGTCTGTTTAGCAGGATGAGATGGAAGATACTGACGCAAATCGTCAATGTTCATCCATTCCG
>ERZ842401.5678-NODE-5678-length-13682-cov-28.186982_pt1 | contig 13682 bp, 9 predicted proteins | sample MGYA00521270_ERZ842401 | MGnify/ENA primary metagenome ERZ842401 (study PRJEB31892, sample SAMEA3878208) | bioreactor metagenome | biome: Moose rumen | place: Sweden | collected 2011-10 | study: EMG produced TPA metagenomics assembly of the PRJEB12797 data set... | reverse complement strand
GAACCGGCGGTTTTTTGCCGTTCAGGCTGCCGTCTGTCGGAGGCGCAGCCAAAGCAGGCTTTGTCTCCGCCCCCGCCATCCGTCACCGGCTTTCTACCGTAAATCACCCCGGACCACCCGGAAAGCCGCCAAGAGAAAACAACGCGAAAACGCAAAGATTGTGGGCGGTTCGCCCCCGATTGTCTTCTCCTTACGGCTGAGTCGTGGAAGTCCGCTTGGATTTCCGAAAGCTTGGCACGCTAATCGGCCACAGAGATGCCTCCAGGGCGGATTGTTGTGCCAAGCGAGCCCGAAAATTGGGGAAGTCCGCACAGCAATGTGCCACCGGATGCCCTCAATGCCACTTTCGTGTGCCAACCTTTCGGAGCGGGAGATCCCTCGGCAGGCTCAGAATGACAGGAAGGGTGCGCCGAATAACAGAAGGTGGACACCAGGGGGCGAATTGGCCTCCCTTACCCACTCAACCCGCTTACAACCTACAACCTGAAGGTTGTGAATTGCTTTCGAATTACTATCTTTGACAGACACAACACAGCGCAAAACGCCATCATCACCCCAAGGATTAGGTTGTGAATTGCTTTCGAATTACTATCTTTGACAGACACAACACAGCCCTACCAGCATTAACGACGGCTCGGTCTGTGTTGTGAATTGCTTTCGAATTACTATCTTTGACAGACACAACACAGCTCTTCACTATCTTTGTTATGCAAAAGGAAGTTGTGAATTGCTTTCGAATTACTATCTTTGACAGACACAACACAGCAAACTCAACAACGGCGAACTGACTGCGAAGGTTGTGAATTGCTTTCGAATTACTATCTTTGACAGACACAACACAGCTGAGTTTTTAAGTGTTTGTCCTTTTGCTTGGTTGTGAATTGCTTTCGAATTACTATCTTTGACAGACACAACACAGCCTGAAGCGCCAAATGGACGAGACTGACGCAGTTGTGAATTGCTTTCGAATTACTATCTTTGACAGACACAACACAGCGAGGCAACCGACACCCGCGAGGCCGGTTACGTTGTGAATTGCTTTCGAATTACTATCTTTGACAGACACAACACAGCTAAATTTTCTGCCAATCGTCGCAATTAGTGTTGTGAATTGCTTTCGAATTACTATCTTTGACAGACACAACACAGCTGAACTGCCAAGAACAACAAAGCATACTGCGTTGTGAATTGCTTTCGAATTACTATCTTTGACAGACACAACACAGCATACTGAAGGCCAACCACATCGATATTTTCGTTGTGAATTGCTTTCGAATTACTATCTTTGACAGACACAACACAGCGTACTTTCCCGCCACATAAGTCTTGTAGTAGTTGTGAATTGCTTTCGAATTACTATCTTTGACAGACACAACACAGCCAGCCGGCACAGCTCGTGCAGATTCCGATTGTTGTGAATTGCTTTCGAATTACTATCTTTGACAGACACAACACAGCGACATCTACATTGACGGAAAGCGGAGCTATGTTGTGAATTGCTTTCGAATTACTATCTTTGACAGACACAACACAGCGAATAAACATTGAAGCAATATGAACTGCGGGTTGTGAATTGCTTTCGAATTACTATCTTTGACAGACACAACACAGCATGTCCGCTATGGAAGAGCGCACGACTTCGGTTGTGAATTGCTTTCGAATTACTATCTTTGACAGACACAACACAGCGTGGATGTCATCGAGCGCAGGAGCGCGGGCGTTGTGAATTGCTTTCGAATTACTATCTTTGACAGACACAACACAGCTTTTCCATTATTCAAGACATTTACGGCACAGTTGTGAATTGCTTTCGAATTACTATCTTTGACAGACACAACACAGCCGTCACGGAGATGGGCAACAAGCCCGTGGAGTTGTGAATTGCTTTCGAATTACTATCTTTGACAGACACAACACAGCCTACAGTGACACAGGCCTGCCGATGTGCAAGTTGTGAATTGCTTTCGAATTACTATCTTTGACAGACACAACACAGCGAATGGGATCGCAACAAACTAAGCTGGTACGTTGTGAATTGCTTTCGAATTACTATCTTTGACAGACACAACACAGCAGAGGCAGACACATCAACCAAAACAAATAAGTTGTGAATTGCTTTCGAATTACTATCTTTGACAGACACAACACAGCGCTGAGGAGCTCAGGGAGAAAGACCCGGACGTTGTGAATTGCTTTCGAATTACTATCTTTGACAGACACAACACAGCTGAAAGCGTCAGCAAATAAAACAGACCCCAGTTGTGAATTGCTTTCGAATTACTATCTTTGACAGACACAACACAGCAAACACGAAAACAGCAACAACGATGATTTAGTTGTGAATTGCTTTCGAATTACTATCTTTGACAGACACAACACAGCACATTCCACGCAATTGGTTGAAGGTCAAAGATTTATCAGCTGTCACAGAAATGAAAAAATCCTGGTTTTACCCAGGATTTTTTCGTTATCGCCATGCTTTTCAGAACAATTCGAGCTGTTGCTCAACCTGCGGTTTGTCTGACTTCTTTTTCCCGACGTACAATTCCATGTCCGAATACTGCTTGTCTGTAATGGACATTATCCCTATCTTTCCGAGTTCGGGCAATGCCGCCTTGACTCTCGCCACGTGGACTTTTGCATTTTCGAAAGATGCACAATGCCGGACGTAGATGGAGAACTGGAACATCGAGAAGCCGTCCCCCACAAGGTCCTTGCGGAATTTGGCAGCAACCTTCCGTTCCTTCTTAGTCTCCGTCGGGAGATCGAAAAAGACCAGGACCCACATTACCCTGTACTCAGAATACCTGTCATCCATTGAACTCCGGATATAAAATCTTTCTGGATTCCCCGCTGAAGCATTTGTACAGGGATGAAGTCGTGGTGGTTGCCGCTATCAGCAAGGGACTTCGCTTTCCGTCGATTACAACATCCTGAACAGGAAGACCGAGCAATCGCACTTTGGCGTCTCTGTCAAGGAAGGGGCTCCAATTCTCCCGCTCCTCGCAATAGTCATAAACGACCTTGTCCACATATGGACGGTACGGCTCCATGATGTCGTCTGCAAGACAGTAAGCATTGTACCTGTTGTGATGGTGGATTCCCAGAGTCGGCAGAAGACCGCTTCCCACAAGGGCTCTTGCAATGATGGCACGCAGAATCGCGTAGCCGTAATTAAGAAGGTTGTTCGGCGCGGCGCCGTCCCTGCCACGGGTAAAATCCGGCAAAACCGGAAAAACATTCTTCCAATAGAACGCTGCCGCCCTTGCCTCCATGTTTTCCGCGTCTCCGCTTCGGACATTGTTCGCCCAGACAAGCATATTTCGGGCTTCTGTCCCTCTCGTGTAACGGAGCATTGCCGCCTGATTGTTTATCTTGCTTTCGACAGTCTGCTGCCAAAGTTGTTTCTTCAGAGGAAGGGATGCCTCTATCTGGTCGGTAAACCGCTCATTCTGAAGAGTGTTACCATACAACGGGAGCAGGAGTCCGGTGGGCATCGAATGGGAATCACAGGTAATGACGGCCGTATTGTTCTCAAGCAGACTTTCGATGGCGCCGGAAGTGATGGTTATCTGCCTGTTATCCAGGATGGCGACGCCTATATCTTCAATGGGAATGGTCCTTTCGTTGTCTTTCTGGTCCGGAAACGGGATGTCGCCGTCCTCCGCCCTCTTGACAACCAGCTGGTTGTTCCTGAGAGAAAGATAGGCGGGATTGCCAAAGTATAGAGTACGTTTAATCATATTCGCCAACAGCTACTATTTGACCGATATTGTTGATACGGACTTTGACGGCTTCCGCCATTTTATCGACAGTTTGGATCCTTTTCCAATTTACATCCCTCAGTTCTTTTATTTCTTCAGCCCCCGTATCCTGGTGATGCCTGAAATTATAGTACTTGCTTGACAGTTTCTGCACCCTGAACAAATTCGGGCTTATCAGCGCATAATTCTCCGGGTTCAAAAGGTCGGTTTCATGAGGATCGAATCCTGTTTTCGCATTCGGGAAAACGAACATCTCATTTATCTTCATGCTGAAAATGAAGACCCAGCCTTCATCCTTACGGTAATTCTTATCCACCACGGGCAACCCCTGATTGATTCTGTCAAGAGCTTCATAGAAAGACACTACCTTCTCTTCATACTTGCCGCCGGGAGTCCTGTAGATGGCGACATGGTGGTTGTTTCGGAGATTCACATAATCGGACGCTACCGGCTGTCCATTATCGTCAAGAATCTTCCGCCCGCGATTATCCCGTTTCTCTCTGATTGCATCAAGGTCGAAATTCTCGGCAATCGTCACTTTCTTTACCGATATTCCCTTTTCTTTGTTGAGCCAGATGGGATTCTCATCCAGATTCGAAAAGGCTTTTGCCGCATTTCCTCCGAATTCTTCGAGCCGGGCCTTTAGCAAAGCACGCACATGACTGTCAATCACCTTGTCCACAGATAGTGTGGCATCAATATTCTTACGAACGGAGTATACCCTTTTGAGCCTGACGCATTTCACCTTCTCCCCTATTTGTTCCGAATGGGCGGCGTCAAGAAATACCGGCTTCCTGGCCGGAGAGTTCGGACCGGTGAAAGCCTTTTTGGGATCTCCACCAAATTCCGCCAGGCGGGCTTCCAGGGCGGTCCTCTCCCTTTGAGAAGCAACCTGCGCTATCGTTTCCGCGTTCATTTTCGCGCCCACGGGTACATAGAACACTTCATATACTGACCTTGCTCCATAGACCGTCTCCTTGTGCATCTGTCCCCTCGGGGTAAGAGTGACTGCAGTGTTATATCCATTCTTCTTCTTTGTCCTGTTCACATTTCTCGTCACCACCTTGTTCTTCGCCTTTATTGAAACAAGCGTGGATTCCATTTCCTTCCTGACGGCTGCCCTGAGTTCATCCAAAGGCATAGGCGGCACGAAAATGCGCTTGTTATCCTTGATTTTAACCGTTTCCTTCTGCCTTATGCCGTATACCGGCGAAGAAGGATCATTTTTGTCTCCGGTATAATTCAGGTACTGAATGTGCGCCGGTTTGGTAAAAGCAATTGTCAGTGCATCCATGGCATGATGGCGATGATCCTGCCTTTTCGTCCAGTTATCAATCTTCTCGACAGGGCGGTGTTCCCCGTGTTGCTCGGAATGAGTAAGTCCGGCTTCTGAATATTTCTTGATATTCAATTCCTTCATGACATCGACCAGCTGCCAGTCCTCCCTGAGTTTTGCAGTCACAGCCCCCGTCGTCGGCATTACCACTCTTACATAAGATTCCAGGATTTCTCCCGCCTTTTTGGCGATGTACTGTGAATTGACGAGGTCCCTGTTCAGGAAATCCTTCGGAAGATCCTCCGCCGTTTTCAACAGATTCTTGCATTTGGCTGCAGAGATAGCACCGTTGGAAAGCAGATTTTCCACGGTTCCCTTGTATTGTTCGTATCTTTCCTGTCCCCACTTGGACGTCACGTAATCCCGCGCCGTCATATTGCCTTTCTCGATATTCACGTCCTTGTATTCCAAGGTCTTGTTGGAGAACGAATCATCGAACAGCACAGACTGCGGAATGATATGCTCAATGTCCACGCTGTTGGAGAACAGCAGTTCCTGGGGAATATACTTGTTGGAGTACAAGGTCTTGTATCCGTTTTCCTTCAATTCTTCGTAAAGCCGGTACCGCAGAATGTCGGATTTTCTCACATACTGGAGCCCGAACGGTGATTTGTGCAGAATCTCTTCAATCCGGAAATTGTCCTTTTCCCGAGCCGCTATGTCCGCTGACATTTTCTGTCGCTGCGCCTGGTTCTTCTTCAGTTCCCGCGCAAATTCAATATGGATCTCATCGGGCTTTCCGAATTCATCCGAGACTGAATTGACGACATTTATCATCTGGTTCAATATCTTCTCGACAACGGGGTTATGAAGAGAATTTTTTGGAAGGAGAGCCAGACGGTCGACAAGTTCCTTACTGTCAATCTGTTCTCTTGTCAGTGATCTTGCAGAATGGTTGTACCCTGCCAGCTGACAGGCCTCCGAATAAGAATGCCCCTGTTTCATGAAAGGCAGTATCCGCCGCATCGCCTTATGACTCAAAGATCCATAATCCTCCTTGAACGTAATGGAAGACACCATGCGCGCAAATTCTTCAGGCATTCCGGTGATCGAGCTTATCTTTGCCACAAGGCTTTCATAACCGGTGCGAGAATCATCCCCTTCGTAGGAATAGAGCAGATGCCACAGCTTGAACAACGGTTGACTTTCGAACCGGTCCTTTGGAAGAAGCGCATCGAAATCCAGCACCGCCGTGTTGAACTTCTCTCTTTCGAACACCTTCCGCACCAAATCCAGGGCATCTTCAGCCGACATCTTTTTGACATCATATTCCGTGTCGTCAATCAGGTTTGCGATTTCGACGAACTTTGAGACAAATGCCGCAAAGGTGACATTCCCCTCAAGGTTTTTGAAGTTCAGGTCCTTTCCGCGGACGGAGCGGAACAGGAGTTTGAGGGCTTCCGCCGATGACAGCTTCTCACGGTTACGGAGTTCTCCTGCAAGCAGATTCATTTCATCCGGCAAGAGATACCTTTGCTCCCCCGTTTCCTTATCCGTGATCACCACATTGTTAAGGACCTGCCAAATCTTGAACTCCTGAAAGACAAGTGAGGATTTCGGTGCGACTTTCGGCCCCAGGACCACCTCCTTCTCTTTTCCTTCAACTGTTATTGTCCTCTTTCTGCCTTCAAATTCACATACGGAAATGAGGTTTTTCTGGGATTTCAGCCTGCGCTGATAGAAAATGATTTCATCTCGAATCCTGTCCTTCAGTGCGGGTGTCAATTCCGGATGGAAGCCGGACTGGGTCTCCCACAGGCGATTGAATTCGGCAGCATAATCGTTTCTGTAGAAAACCAGATTCCTTGTGGAGAAATGGGGATCCGCCTTGATATGTGAGTACAGGTACTGTCCGACCGTCATCCCTCCTGACATCAATTCTTTGCTGCGGTCGCTGATAGCAGCCAGATACCCGCTTGATGCCTTTATCTGCCCGGACACGTCCGCAATGACATATGCCAGAATTGCAGGTTCAAGCCTTCCCTCAAGCGCTTCACTCCTCCATTCGTAAGACCTGTATTTGCGAAGCTGGCCTTTATTGTCCTCGGTATAAATCTTGTACACGGAATAGAACGCCTTTGAAACCTCATTCCTCCCGGCATCCTCAATCTTGCTGCGGAATTCATCTGTGAGGATGTCAGGATGGAATTCCTTCTGAAAATTCCATATACGGGAAAGTTCATCCTTGAGGTCCGAGCGGTAGAACTGAGGAACATATTTCTTTCCTGATTTCAAGAGGGACAGGCCATATTGTCCGGGAGTCAGGCCGGAATTCATCAATTCTTTCGCCACCGACATTCCGTCAAACAGCTGGCCTTCCTCATCTCCTCCTGCTTTCCTGTTGCTTTTATAGCCGCGTTTCTTATTGATCATCAAAAGAATGCGGGCGAATTCCTCTAACGATACCGCCTCATCCACAGCTTTCGCGCGAAGCATATAGGTTTCAAAAGTAGAGTGGTTGGAATGTTCCGCAAGAATCGTATTTTCGTCAATCCAGCCGTTCTCGACCAGCACGTTCTTCAGATTGGACTTTCTGAGTTTGTAACGCTGGAGGTTTCTCCTCATTGAGCGGTAAGTCCGCCGCGCAACGTTCGTCTCGCACGGTTTGCCCTTCTCGAAGTTATCGGCCTCGTTCGCACCGAGAGGTACGATTCTGACTCCTGCCTTTACTATGGAAGATTTCTCGTCACCACCTTCAGCCTGGTTCACAACTGCCCAACCTACACTTGCCACACCCAAATCAAGTCCCAAAACTTTTTTCATATCGAAAATTTTATTATTTTTGCAACAATTCGAAGCAATTCACAATAAGGATTATTCCGTTGTGAGAACATTCAAAGCGGGCTGCAAGGCTCGCTTTTTTTGCATAATCGAGTTATTGGTTATGTTGGCATAAAGTTATGAAATATTTTCCTCCATTCCAACTCCACGCTTCCGGAATCTTTCCTGCGGCTGTAGTGTGCAGAATGGGGTGATTTACACACGGGACCCCTCCGGCCTGCGGCCACCTCCCCTCGAGAGGGGAGGAGTTGACACATGGAGTCCCGGAACGAAGTGCTTGAATATAGCTGGCGGACAGGTGCCGATGCTATTTGGCGTAGGCGACGGAGCGGGTTTCGCGGATGACGGTGATTTTCACCTGGCCGGGATAGGTCATCTCGTCCTGGATCTTCTGGGCGATGTCGCCGGAGAGGCGGGCGGCCTGGTCGTCGGTGACTTCCTCGGCACCCACTATCACGCGGAGCTCGCGGCCCGCCTGGATGGCGTAGCTCTTGGTGACTCCGGGATACGAGGCTGCGAGGTCCTCCATGCCCTTGAGGCGCTTGATGTAACTCTCGATGACCTCGCGGCGGGCACCGGGACGGGCGCCCGATATTGCGTCGGCGACGAGCACTATGGGCGAGATGAGCGAAGTCATCTCCATTTCCTCATGGTGGGAACCCACGGCATTTACGATTTCGGGCCGCTCCTTGTACTTCTCCGCCAGCTTGGCGCCCAGAAGGGCGTGCGGGAGCTCGGGATCGGCGTCGGAGACCTTTCCTATGTCGTGCAGAAGGCCTGCTCGCTTTGCGACCTTGGGGTTAAGGCCGAGCTCCGAGGCCATGGTGGCGGCTATGTTTGCGACCTCGCGGCTGTGCTGCAGGAGGTTCTGGCCGTAGGAGGAACGGTATTTCATGCGTCCGATGAGCCTCACGAGCTCCAGGCTCATGCCGTGGATGCCGAGGTCTATGCAGGTGCGCTTGCCGGTTTCAAGCATCTCCTCTTCGAGCTGGGCCGTCACCTTTGCCACCACTTCCTCGATGCGCGCGGGATGGATGCGGCCGTCTATGACCAGCTGGTGCAGGGCCAGGCGGGCAACCTCGCGGCGGACGGGGTCGAAACCGCTGATGAGGATGGCGTCGGGAGTGTCGTCCACGACTATCTCGACACCGGTGGCGGCCTCGAGGGCGCGGATGTTGCGGCCTTCACGGCCTATGATGCGTCCCTTCATTTCATCGCTGTCTATCGGGAAGGTGGTAACGGCGTTCTCTATGGCAGTTTCAGTGGCTGTGCGCTGGATGGTGTTGATGACTATGCGCTTGGCTTCCTTGGCCGCGTCGAGACGGGCAGAGTCGATGGTTTCGTTGATAAAGGCCTGCGCCTGGCTGCGCGCCTCAGCTTTCATATTGTCAATCAGCAGGTTGCGCGCATCCTGCGCGCTCATGCCGGCGATTGTTTCGAGCTGCTTGTTCACCTGGGCGGTGAGCTTTTCGTACTCGGCCTCCCTGTGTTCAAGGGCCTCCGCACGGGCGGCCACCCTGGTTTCCGCGGCGTCGAGCTCGCGCTGCCTGCGGCCGAGTTCCGAAGCCTGCTGGCCCAGCTGGCTCTCTTTCTGGTGGACGCGGTTCTCGGCCTCCTGGACCTTGGCGTTCTTTTCCGCGATGTAGTTCTCGTGGTCGCTCTTGAGCTGGATGAACTTCTCCTTGGCCTGGAGTATCTTCTGCTGTTTTATCTTCTCGCCTTCGAGTTCGGCTTTCTCGATTATGGAGGAGGCACGTCCCTTGAGGATGATGCTCCTGATGATTATGTAAATGGCAAGTGCGAGGACTGCCCCGCCCAATGCCGCTAAAATGTAGAACATGGTTGTATATATTGTTTCAAAATGTCAAAAAAAGCAGCATCTGTGCGTACCAGATGCTGCCGTTAAAACAAACCGTTAGTCCCAGGGCAGAAAAATTTTCTGTAAGATTTGGGTTCCGTGATGTTTCAGGCTTCCCACTCAAGGGCCTGCCTTAGCCATTCGAGTACGCCCGGTTCCGAAGAACTTGTTTGTTTCGCCGGGACGGACTAACGGTTCTTTTCAATTCCTGCAAGATATGCCCCCAGTCTGTCGTCGAGGGCGTCAAGGTCGGCAGACAGCCTCGCGGCCGAACGCTGGGCCGTTATCTTGCCCACTGCCTGACTCAGGGTGACGAATGCAAGCTTGTCGACGTCCGACTTGTCCGGATAGCTGGCGTTGTAGTGGGCCAGCATGGCGTTCACGTCATCTGCGGCGAGGCGCATAACCTGTTCTGCCTCAGGTGTTTTTGCCTTCAGGGGATATTCCCTTCCGGCTATCTTGATGGTTATGCTCTGTCCGTCGTCCATTCTAGTCTTCTTCAAGCAGGGCTATGCATTTGTCTATCTCCCTTATGAGAGCTGTTATGCGCGCCTTGGCCTCGGGAGTGCCGCCCGCCGTGAACGCGCTTTGCAACTGCATGTTCTCTATCTTGTTTTTAAGTTCAGCAATCTGTACCTGCCGCTCCTGCAGAACCTTCCTGCTTTCAGACAATTCCGCCGCAAGGCCTTCGGCCCTTTGTCTTTCGCCCTCGTAGAGCGCGACTAGCTTCGTTATCTTGTCCTGGATGTCTTCAAGCATTGAGCTTTACAGTTTCGGTGTTTCGCAAATATAGTGATAATTTGCAATATATGATTTTTCCGGGAAGAAAAAATCTTCTTTTACCGGCCGGCATCCGGCTCAGGGAGGGAAACCTTGCGGTAGCGCTTCTGGCGCTTTCTCCAGCGCTCGCGGGCGAGCTGCTGCATGTCGGTCACCTCGTCCATCTCGTCGATTATCTCGAGGCCGAAGACGGTCTCGATTATGTCTTCGAGGGTGAGGATACCCTGGAAAGAGCCGTAATCGTCGATTATGAGGGCCATCTGCTCGCGGGTCTTGAGGAGCTTCTCCCAGATTTCGTCGAGGCTCGTCTCTTCGTTGAAGAAGGAGACCTCGCGCTTAATCTCGCCGAGGGTTTTGTCGAATTTGTCTTCGGCGAGGTCTTCGAGGGCGTCGTCCCTGAGGATGTAACCCGTTATGTATTCGGGACTTTCGGCATATACCGGAATGCGGGAGTGGTGCTCGAAATCCTCCCCTTCGAAATACTCGCGGAGCGTCATGCTCTCCGGAGCCACGGTACAGACCACGCGCGGGGTCATGGCGTCGTAGGCCTTTATGTTGTCGAGCTTTATGATGTTCTGGATGACCTTGTTCTCGTCTTTGTCTATCACGCCTTCCTCCTCGCCGACGTTTGCCATCGCGCTCACCTCCTCGCGGCTCACCGTTATGTCGTCGTCGGGGCGGGCGAGGCTCTTCTGCACCAGCTGGATAAGCTCGACGAAGGGCCACATGAGCACGAGCAGTGCGCTGATTCCGCGGGTGGTGAAGCCCATCAGGGACTTGTAGCGCGCCGTGCCTATGGTCTTGGGGATGATTTCCGAGCAGACCAGGATGAGAAGGGTCATGATGGCGGACATCCAGCCCACGCCCGAAGACCACACCTTTGCCGTTAGGACGCCCACCATGGAGGCGCCGAAGGTGTTGGCTATGGTGTTCATGGCCAGGATGGACGCTATCGGACGGTCGATTTCGGTCTTGTACTTCTTGAACTTGACGGCGGGCTTGTACCCTTCCTGCTCCTTCATGGTGATGAAGGAAATCGGCGTGGACATGAGCACGGCCTCGAGTATGCTGCAAAGGAAAGACAGCCCCACCGTAAGGAGCAGGTCAATTATCAGCAGCAATATGTAGTTGCCCGGAGCCATGAACGCACAAATATAGCAAATTCCTGTCAGGAAGCCGTACTATCCGCGAAAATTCTTGAGGCGTTCGCGGAGGCTGCCGTCCACCGCCATCTTCATCATCTTCCGGGAGCCCTCGAACTGCTTGAGGAGTTTGTTGACGTCTGCGACCGTGGTTCCGGAGCCGTCTGCGATGCGCCTGCGGCGGCTGCCGTTGATGGCCTCGGGATGCTCGCGCTCATACGGCGTCATGGAATGGTAGATGGCCTCGGTGGTCTTGAAGACCTTGTCGTTGTCTATGTCCACGTCCTTTATCTGGCTGCCCACGCCGGGGAGCATGGCGGCCAGGTCCTTGATGTCGCCCATCTTGCGGACCTTCTGGATCTGGTCGTAGAAGTCGTTGAGGGTGAACTGGTTGCGGGCGAGTTTCTTGCGGGTCTCGCGGGCCTCCTTTTCGTCAATCGCCTCCTGGGCCTTCTCCACGAGGGAAACGACATCGCCCATGCCGAGTATGCGGTCGGCCGCCCTTTCGGGATAGAAGACGTCGAGCGCGTCCATCTTTTCGCCGGTGCCGACGAACTTGATTGGCTTTCCTGTAACGGCCTTGACGGAGAGGGCGGCGCCGCCGCGGGTGTCGCCGTCGAGCTTGGTGAGCACGACGCCGTCGTAGTCTATGGCCTCGTTGAAGGCGAGCGCGCTGGCGACCGCATCCTGGCCGGTCATGGCGTCCACCACGAACAGGCTCTCAGTGGGCTTTACTGCCGCATGCATCGCGCGGATTTCGTCCATCAGCTCCTGGTCCACCGCAAGGCGGCCGGCGGTATCGACTATGATCACGTTGAAGCCCTGCTGTCCGCCCTGGGAGATGGCGGCCTTCGCCACCTTTATGGGGTCCTGTTCGCCGTCTATGCTGAACACCGGCACCTCAACCTGGGCGCCGAGGGTCTTGAGCTGCTCTATTGCGGCCGGGCGGAAGGTGTCGCAGGCTGCCAGCATCACCTTGATTCCCTTTTTCTTCAGGCGAAGGGCCAGCTTTGCGCTGAAGGTGGTTTTACCCGAACCGTTGAGGCCGGCGACAAGCACCACGGCGGGATTGCCCTTGATGTTGATGTCGGAGTTTTCGCTGCCCATGAACTCCGCGAGTTCGTCATGGACTATCTTGACCATCATCTGCTGGGGCTTGACGGCCGTGAGCACTCCGGTGCCTATGGCCTTGGCCTTTACCCTGTCGCAGAATTCCTTCGCCACCTTGTAGGAAACGTCGGCGTCGAGCAGGGCCCGGCGGATGTCCTTGACGGTTTCTGCTACGTTTATTTCGGTAATCCTCCCTTCTCCCTTGAGGATTTTGAAGGATTTTTCAAGTCTTTCCTGAAGATTCTCGAACATTTTGAAGAGTATAAGTTTGCAAAAATAGGAAAAAATCGCGATTAATCCGGGACATTAACAATAACCATAAATTATCAGAGAATGAAAAAAATTATTCTGCAGGCGATACGTCGCCTGGAAGCCGCTTTCGCCATGCGCGCAGGCAACGATGACTCCGTCTATTTCAAGAGCGCCATCCGCAAATTCGACGAATGGGTCGAAGCCAAGGGATTCTGTTCCACCGACACTACCATACCCAGGCTTTGTTCGGCCCTGGGAATCTCCCGGTACGAGCTGTCGTGGGTATGCAATACCGTCTATGGGGACAGTTTCACCTCACTCCGGAAGAGGTTCCGCATCGCCGAGGCCGAGAAACTCCTCCTGAACAAACCGGAAGTGCCTTTCTCCCACATAGGGGAGCAGGTAGGGATTCCCGACCGCACCAATTTCCGGCGCCAGTTCATGGAAATCACCGGCATGACGCCCAGGCAATACAGGGAAACCCACCAGAAGTAATCACTGCCCGAAAAGCAGGGCCATGTCGCTTTCAATGCCCTTAGTGTCGGGAATGAAGCGCCAGCTGCCGAGTTCCTTTCCCGAGAAGCCGGAAGGATCCAGGCCGGCGTTCCTCTCGATGAAGGCCTTGAGGCATTCCCGTATTTCAGGATAGCGCCCGGTAA
>ERZ842401.5675-NODE-5675-length-13693-cov-5.089823_pt1 | contig 13693 bp, 7 predicted proteins | sample MGYA00521270_ERZ842401 | MGnify/ENA primary metagenome ERZ842401 (study PRJEB31892, sample SAMEA3878208) | bioreactor metagenome | biome: Moose rumen | place: Sweden | collected 2011-10 | study: EMG produced TPA metagenomics assembly of the PRJEB12797 data set... | reverse complement strand
GGGCCAGCAGATACATCGGGGTGGAGGCGCGGACGGTGGTCACATCGTAGGTCTCGATGTAATAAATCACGTCACGGATAGCGTCCAGCCCCTCCTGGATGGTGTAGTTGATCTCGTGGTGAACGGTGCCGATGTGGTCGGCCACCAGCTTGGCCTTTGCCAGGTCCGGGGCTCCCTTCAGCCCGACGGCAAAGGAGTGCAGACGGGGCCAGTGGGCGCGCGTTTGGCCATTGTCCTCTATGCGTCTCTCACTGAATTTCTCGGCAATGGCAGAGATGACGGACGAGTCGAGACCTCCGCTCAGCAGCACGCCATAGGGTACGTCGGACATCAGCTGGCGACGGACGGCATCCTCCAGGGCATCATGGATGGCGGTGACGCTGGCGGGGTTGTTTTTCACGGCGTCGTACTGCATCCAGTCGCGGCGATAATAGCGCTGCATACACGACTCGTGGCTCCAATAGTAGTGGCCGGGCAGGAAGGGCTCATAGTGGTCGCACTGTCCCTCAAGGGCTTTCAGTTCAGAGGCCACGTAGACGGTGCCGTCCTTGTCGTAGCCAATATAAAGAGGTATCACACCGATGGGGTCGCGGGCTATTAGAAATTCGTCGTGTTCCAAGTCGTAGAGGGCTAAGGCGAAGATGCCGCTTAGCTGTTCTAAAAGAGCCTCGATGGATGTGTTGGGCGTGGAGCGCCATTCTTGGTAGAGTGCCAGAATGACCTCGCAGTCGCTGCCTGTCTGGAAGTCGTACTTGCCAGCGTACCTCTTGCGAATGTCCTGATGGTTATAGATTTCGCCATTGACGGCAAGTACCAGTTTCCGGTCGGGCGAATAAAGAGGCTGCCCGCCCGATTCCGGGTCTACGATGCTCAGTCGCTCGTGCGCCAAGATAGCACTGCCGCCACAATAGATGCCGCTCCAGTCTGGGCCGCGGTGACGGATTTTCTGACTCATGCGCAGCGCTTTCTGTCTCAGCTCCTGCGTCTGTTCTTTCACGTTGAATAAACCTACAATTCCACACATAATGCTATTTGTTTTTGAGTTGTTTTTTCTATTGGGTTATTACGCTTTCGTCTTTTCCATGTAGTTGACAAAGGCCTGATTGACCAGACGGTTGCCGCCCGGAGTGGGGTAGTGGCCTGTGAAGTACCAGTCGCCGAGATGACCGGGGATGGCCTTGTGCAGTCCCTCAATGGACTGGAAAACCAACTGGATGGGCGTTGTCATGCCGTCGGGGCGTAGCATTTCCACTATTTTGCAGTTGATGTCATCAACGGTAAAGGGGGCATAAAGGTCGCGCACGCAGTTGCGCATCTCTGTCTTGGGCTTTAGCAATTCTGCCTTGCATGCTTGGTAAGTGTCGCGTACAAGAGCCTCCATGTTCCTTTCCTGCAACAGGGCCATTGCAGCCCTGAAGGCACAGAATTCTTCCAACCGCGCCATGTCTATGCCGTAATAGTCAGGATAGCGAATCTGCGGCGAACTGCTGACCATGACAATCTTCTTGGGGTGCAGCCGGTCAAGAATCTTAAAGATGCTCTCCTTCAGCGTTGTGCCGCGTACGATGGAGTCGTCGATGATGACCAGATTGTCTTGATAGGGGCGCAGGCTGCCATAGGTGATGTCATAGACATGAGAGGCCAGGTCTTTGCGGGCACCAGCTTCGGTGATGAAGGTGCGCAGCTTGATGTCTTTCCATGCCACTTTCTCGCTGCGCACGTCCATGCCCCGCTGGCGGAATCCTTCCACCATGCCGTAGAAAGCCACCTCGGCCGTGTTGGGGATAAAGGAGCACACGGTGTTGTCAGTGTCACCGTCGATGGCTTTCAGAATGGAGTCGGTCAGTTGTCCGCCCAGTTTCTTACGCTCCAGATAGATGTCTCTGTCGGAGCCGCGGCTGAAATAGATGCGCTCAAACGAGCATTTGTGATTGCCTTGACTGGGGAATATCTGTTCAAGTCGGGTCGTGCCTTGGCGATTGATGATGAGCGCATGGCCTGGTGGCAATTCCACCACGTCTTCGCAACTGAGGTCGAATGTGGTTTGCAGGACAGGGCGTTCGCTGGCTACGGCCACCACATCGTCGTCGCGATAGAAAAACGCTGGGCGGATGCCCCATGGGTCGCGCAAGGCAAACATCTCGCCAGACCCCGTCAGACCACACATCACATAGCCGCCGTCGTAGTCGTGCATGGTGGTGCGCAACACGTTGGCCATGTCCACGTGGTCCTCAATGTAGCGGGTAATGTCTTGGTTCACCAGTCCCATGCGTTTGGCTTCCTCAAAGTTGCGCTCCACCTCGCGGTCCAACCGGTGTCCCATCAGCTCCAACATGATGTAACTATCCGAGTACAAGCGCGGGCATTGCCCTTGTTGGGTGATTTTTTCAAAGATGTCCTCGATGTTTGTCATGTTGAAGTTGCCACAAAGACAGAGGTTCTTGGCACGCCAGTTGTTGCGACGCAGGAAGGGGTGCACATACTTCAAGCCGCTCTTTCCTGTGGTGGAGTAGCGCAGATGTCCCATGTAGAGTTCGCCTGCCATTGAGGGGGTGACCCTTGAGAATATTTCGGTAATGGCATCTTTGCCTTCGGCTTTCTCGCGGAACATGTACTCGTTGCCTGGCTCTGTGTGCAAATTGACTGATGCAATGCCGGCCCCTTCCTGCCCGCGGTTGTGCTGCTTTTCCATCATCAGGTAAAGCTTGTTGAATCCGTAGGCCCACGTTCCGTACTTCTCCTGATAGTAGCTTTGCGGTTTCAGCAGGCGAATCATCGCCACGCCGCACTCATGTTTCAGTTGTTCCATTTCGTCTTTTTCTTATTTCGGTATAGTGCTATAGCGACACTTGACATCAGGCAATGCATGCCTTGACAAAACTCATAAACAGCGGATGCGGGTGGAGCACCGTCGAGGAGTATTCGGGATGGAACTGGGTGCCAATGTACCAGCGCTTTTCCGGTATCTCTACAATCTCCACGAGGTTGGCTGCGGGATTGATGCCTACACAATGCATGCCATGTTGCTCGTAGACTTCCTTATAGGCATTGTTGAACTCGTAGCGATGGCGGTGGCGCTCCTTGATGAGTTTCTTCTCACCATATATCTGATAGGTCCGACTGTCTTTGAGCAGTTCGCAGTCGTAGGCTCCGAGTCGCATGGTGCCGCCCATTTGCCGGATGTTCTTCTGTTCTTCCATCAGGTCGATGACGTTATGTCTTGTGGCCGTGTCCATCTCGCTGCTATTGGCATCCTGGTAGCCCAGAACGTTGCGGGCAAACTCGATGACCATCATCTGCATGCCGAGACAGATGCCAAAGGTGGGAATATCGTGGGTCCGGCAGTATTCGGCGGCAAGGATTTTCCCTTCGATGCCTCGCAGGCCGAAGCCGGGACAGATGACGATGCCCGCCATGCCGCAAAGCTGGTCGGCAATGTTGTCACGAGTGAGGAACTCGCTGTTGACGAAGTGCGTCTTCACTTTTCGGTTATGATAGGTTCCTGCATGGGCCAGACTCTCCAGTATGCTTTTGTAGGCATCTTGCAGGTCGTACTTGCCAACCAGTGCGATGTTGACGACCTCGGTAGCCCGCTTGCGGCGTTCCAAGAAGTCGCGCCAAGGGCCTAACTCTGGGGTGGGGCCTGCCGCTACACCCATCTTTTTCAATATAATAGCATCCAATCCTTGTCGTTGCATGTTGACAGGGACCTCATAGATGCTGGGCAGGTCTTGACTTTGGATGACAGCCTCCACATCGACATTGCAGAAGTGGGCCACTTTGGTGCGTAGCTCGTCACTCAAGTCGTGCTCCGTGCGAAGCACCAATACCTCCGGCTGGATGCCCAGACCCTGTAGTTGTTTGACACTGGTTTGGGTGGGTTTGGTCTTCAGCTCGCCGGCTGCAGCCAGATACGGAACATAGGTCAGATGCACGTTCAGCGCATTCTGACCTAATTCCCAGCGTAGTTGTCGGATGGCTTCCAGAAAAGGCTGGCTCTCGATGTCGCCTATGGTGCCTCCTATCTCAGTAATGACGAAATCCAGGGGCTGCTTCGAGGCGTTCAGCAAGATGCGTTGTTTAATCTCGTCCGTGATGTGGGGCACCACTTGGATGGTCTTACCTAAGTAGTCACCCCGTCGCTCACGCTCGATAACGCTCAGATAGATACGCCCTGTGGTGACACTGTTGTCACGGCTGGTCTCAATGCCGGTAAACCGCTCATAATGTCCGAGGTCGAGATCGGTCTCCATGCCGTCGGCCGTCACGTAGCACTCACCATGCTCATAGGGGTTCAGCGTTCCCGGGTCGATGTTGATGTACGGGTCGAATTTCTGGATAGTAATCCGATAGCCTCGCGCTTGCAGCAGTTTGCCGAGCGAGGCTGAGATAATTCCTTTTCCTAACGATGAGGCTACGCCTCCTGTGATGAAAATATACTTTGTCTCCATAACGATATGAATAAACAAACAAACCTCTCCCCTGTCGTCTGACAGGAGAGAGGGGATACCTGGTGAAGATTAAGGCTGCAGCGTAAAGCCAAGAACCAGGTAAGCATGCCCGGAGCACGGATTGGCCACTACCTGTCCGAAGACTGGGATGCTGAATGTGTCGGTCACCTTAATATCTTTGGTGGCTTTCAGCGCCAGATTGGTGATGGCGAATCCCGTTGTCTCGTATGATGTGGTGGCGTAGGGGACGGCACCTGCCGTTGCAGTCCAGTCGGCCCCGCCAAGGCGGAATGGGACATTGGCCTCAAGATAACTGCTGTAGGCGCGTTTGCCGTCCTTGTTCACACCGTCATTGCCGGCAAAGTTGGTTGACCATTGCAGGCTGGCAACACCAAAGTCGTAGCCGATGGTAGCCTCAAAGAGGTGGTTGGTCGAGTGGGCATCATACTTGAAGTAACGCCCTTCGGGGTCCAGCCCGTCATTGAACCAATAGTCGGTGATGCCGATACTGAAGCCACCAATGGTGTACGAGGCTGTCAAGTCAAACTCCTTCGTGTCATTTGAGTCGGTCAATCCTACTGCCCCCCAAGCGGTCAGGCTCAGCCCTTTCCAGGCAATGCCCAGCGTAGGCTGTAACGATACGTTTCCTAAATCTAGACCACGCCAGATGTACTGGCTGACTACATCCGTCCCGATGGTGGTCTCTACTTCCTCCTGAGCCTCTGCGGCTGTTGCTCCGAGGAGCAACATGCCTGCGAGGAACAATCCTTTTACCTTTTTCATCATCATAATAATCATCTTTTCCATTATAAAACTACTAATTATAGCAACTCTCTCCATGTTCATAGATGTCCAGTCCCTCTTCTTCTACACGAGCCTCGACGCGCAGACCGTGCCACTTCTTGATGCCGTAGAACAGGGCGAAACCACAGGCAGCAGCCCAGAGGTCGATGCACAGGATGCCGAAGCACTCAGCACCGAAGAATCCCCAACCGTGACCATAGAATGCACCGTTGGATGTAGATAGCAGTCCCGTCATGAGTGTACCTAAAATACCGCAGACACCGTGTACCGACGAGGCACCGACGGGATCGTCAATATGCAGCACGTGGTCGATGAACTCAATGGCATAGACGAGTACCAGTCCGCAAACCAGACCGATGATGACAGCACCTATGGGCGACACAAGGTCGCAGCCCGCTGTGATGCCTACCAAGCCGGCCAAAACGCCGTTCAGCGTCAGTGACAATGATGGCTTGCCGTATTTGGCCCAAGTCAGGAACATTGTAGCCACACCACCGGCCACAGCGGCCAGATTGGTGGTCAGGAAGACGTGCGAGATGGCGATGCGGTTAACCTCACCAGAGGCAGCCAGCTGTGAGCCGGGATTGAAACCGAACCAGCCAAGCCACAGGATGAAGACGCCTAATGATGCCAAGGAGAGATTGTGACCGGGAATGGCACGGCTTCGGTTGTCAGCACCATACTTGCCGATGCGAGGTCCTAAGGCCATGGCCCCAATCAGAGCCAGCACACCGCCGACGCTATGTACGATAGCAGAACCGGCAAAATCGTGGAACACCTCGCCGAAGGTTGTCATCATAAACGAGTCTGCAGCGTCGTTGCATAACCAGCCGCCACCCCATGTCCAGTGTCCCTCAATCGGGTAGATGAACAAGGATATAAACGCACTGTAGACGAGATACATGGAAAACTTGGTGCGCTCAGCCATCGCTCCACTGACGATAGTGGCGGAGGTGGCGCAGAAAACTGTCTCAAAGATCAGGAAGCCCTCTACGGGCAGATCGCCTTTATAGAAACTCAGGTCACCCCAGTTGGGCGCACCTATGAAACCAGCACCGTCGCTACCGAACATGAAGCCGAAGCCCACGAAGAAAAACAGCAACGAGCCGAACATAAAGTCTACAAAGTTCTTCATCAGGATGTTGGCCGTGTTCTTTGAGCGTGTAAAACCAGCCTCACACAGCGCAAAGCCCGGCTGCATCCAGAAAACCAACATGGCTGCCAATAGCATCCATACGGTATCGAGTGATAATGCAATTTCGTTCATCATAAATTTTGTGTTTGTGTTGTTGTGTTATCCTTTATTTCTTGTCTCTTAATACGGTGTCACCGTTCTCGCCTGTTCGGATGGACCATGTGTCAATCATGTCGCTCACGAAGATGCGTCCGTCACCAATTTCGCCCGTATGTGCTACCTTCAGGATGACCTTGACGGTCGGGTCGACAAACTGGTCACGGCAGACAATGGTCAGTGCCACACGCTCTATGACGTCTGTGGAGTATTGCACGCCGCGGTAGATACGCTCCTCACGGCTCTGTCCGATGCCGTGTACGTTGTGGTACTCAAACCAGTCGATGTCTGACTGTAGCAGTGCTTCTTTTACATCCTCGAACTTTGTCTTTCGGATGATTGCTTCAATCCTTTTCATACCTTTTACCTTTTTAATATTAATAACTACACTTTGAAACGTTTCGGGTGCAAAATTACGACATTTTGTAAGAATTGGCAATAAAATTGTGACGTTTTGTTTTGATTTTAAAAGCGATTATTTCTATTTGAAAACAAAACGGCTAATTCTAAAACAGATTGAAAGTAAAAGTAGGTTTTTTGCTTTCAATCTGTAAGTTGCCCGCAGGATGGGGCTGTAGTCCGTCAACTTACTATCCTTATATTCCTTAGGTTACAGACTTAATCCTACGATTTTGCATGTAAAAAGCCATTTTGATTTCAGATTGTAAGTTCTTGGGGTTGTTTTCCTTTCATTTTGTAATTTTGGAAAGAAAAGAAGCAGAAAATAGTCGCTGTTTTTATTGTTTTTCTTTCGTTTTGTATTAACTTTGCATCGGAATTAAAGCAAAACGTAAGGTAAAATAAGGATAATATGACAAAATGCAAACTTCAAGAATTGGAAAAAGGACTCTACCAAAACAGCTATGAACACGACGCTTGCGGTGTGGGAATGGTGGTAAACATTCATGGCAACAAGAGTCATGAGCTGGTAGACAATGCCCTGCGTGTGCTGGAAAACATGCGGCACCGCGGTGCAGAAGTAGGAAAAGACGGCGATGGTGCTGGCATCATGCTGCAAATTCCGCATGAATTTATTCTGCTACAGGGCATACCTGTACCAGAAAAGGGAAAGTACGGTACTGGCCTCGTGTTCCTGCCCAAGGATGAACAGGCGCAGCAGCAGGTTCTGAGCGTCATGATAGAGGAGATAGAGCGTGAGGGTTTGCAGTTGATGCACTTGCGCACAGTGCCCACCAACCCGGACTGTCTGGGTGAGGCAGCCCTGTCTACTGAGCCAGCCATCAAGCAAGTCTTCATCACTGGTGTGCAGGATGACCATGTAGACAGTTTCGCGCGTACCTTATATATTATAAGGAAGAAGATAGAGCGTCGCGTGCTGGCACTCTCTGAGCATAACCCGCTGCTCTCTGCATTTTACATCTGTTCGCTGAGCAACACAAATATTATATATAAGGGAATGCTGTCGTCCATGCAGGTGCGGCAGTATTTCCCCGATCTTACCAATCCTTATCTGACAAGCGGACTGGCGCTGGTGCACTCACGCTTCAGCACAAACACATTCCCTACGTGGTCTTTGGCCCAGCCCTTCCGCTTGTTAGCTCACAATGGCGAAATCAATACCATTCGCGGAAACCGTGGATGGATGCAAGCCAGAGAGAGCGTGCTTTCAAGTGAAGCATTGGGCGACGTAAAGGCTATTTCACCTATTGTGCAGCCCGGAATGTCTGACTCTGCCAGTCTGGACAATGTGCTGGAGTTCTTTGTGATGTCTGGCTTGTCATTGCCACATGCCATGTCGGTATTGGTGCCGGAGTCGTTTAATGACAAGAATCCCATCAGTGAAGACCTCAAGGCATTTTATGAGTATCACTCAATCCTCATGGAGCCATGGGACGGTCCAGCCGCATTGCTGTTCTCAGACGGGCGGTTTGCCGGTGGTATGCTTGACAGGAATGGCTTACGTCCTGCACGTTACACCATTACAAAGAACGATACCATGGTCGTTGCCTCTGAGGTAGGGGTGATGGATTTTGAACCAACCGAGGTCGCAGAGAAAGGGCGTCTGCAGCCGGGAAAGATTCTGTTGATTGACACGCAGGAAGGAAAGATCTACTACGACGGCGAGATCAAGCGGCAACTGGCTTCAGAGCATCCTTATCGGCAATGGCTGTCAACGAATCGGATTCAGTTGGAGAAGTTGAAGTCCGGTCGCCATGTGGCAAATAGTGTGGACAACCTTTTGCAGAAGGAGATGATGTTCGGATATGGTGCAGAGGATATTGATAACACGATAGCGCCTATGGCCGTAAACGGTCAGGAACCCACCGCCTCGATGGGCAATGACACACCGCTGGCTGTACTAAGTGACACGCCACAGGTGTTCTTCAACTATTTCCGTCAGCAGTTCGCCCAGGTGACTAATCCTGCCATCGACTCTATTCGTGAGGAGCTGGTGATGAGTCTGACGGAATACATCGGCCGAGTGGGTACAGGCATACTGAATCCGGACGAGACGAATTGCAAGATGGTACGTCTGCCACACCCGATATTGAATAATACTCAACTGGATATCCTGTGCAATATCCGCTACAAAGGGTTCAACACCATCAAGCTGCCGATGCTCTTTGAAGGAACAAAGGGGGCTGACGGCCTGCGTGAAGCGATAGACGCATTGTGCCATCAGGCAGAAAAGTCTGTAGACGAAGGGTACAACTATATTATCCTTACCGACCGGGAAGTTGACGAGACTCATGTGGCAATTCCGTCGCTGTTGGCAGTTTCAGCCGTACATCACTATCTGATTTCTGTCGGTAAACGCGTACAGACGGCACTGATTGTAGAGAGTGGCGAGATTCGTGAGACCATGCATGCAGCCCTGTTGTTAGGCTATGGTGCCAGCGCGCTATGTCCCTATATGACGTTTGCTATTCTGGATGACCTTGTGAAACGCCACAAGATCCAGGAAGACTATGCGACTGCTGAGGCCAACTATATCAAGGCGGTCAAGAAAGGGCTGTTCAAGATTATGGCCAAGATGGGCATCTCGACCATCCGTAGCTATCGTGGTGCTAAGATCTTTGAGAGTATCGGGCTTTCGGAGAGCCTGTTGAAGACGTATTTCGGTACGGAGGTAAGCACCATTGGAGGCATTGGGTTAGACCGTATAGCACACGATGCCATTGCCATGCATGAAGCGGCACTGGGGGCTGCATGCAGCGATAGTGCTGCAGCAAGTACAACAGGCTTTCTACCTAACCTTGGACAGTTCCATTGGCGTAAGGATGGCATCAAGCATGCTTGGAATCCGGAGACTATTGCCACGCTACAGTTGGCTACCCGTACGAGTTCATACGAGAAGTTCAAGGCGTTCACCAAGCTGGTGGATGAGAAGGAGACTCCTATCTTTATTCGTGACTTCTTAGGATTCAAGAAGAATCCCATCGCTGTTGACGAGGTAGAGCCCGTCGAGAGCATCGTGAAGCATTTTGTGGCAGGAGCCATGTCGTTCGGTGCTTTGTCGAAAGAGGCTCATGAGGCTATCTGTCTGGCCATGAACAAACTGGGAGCCCGTAGCAATACGGGTGAGGGTGGGGAAGACTCTGAACGCTTCCACGCCACGGTGGATGGTATCAGTCTGAGCAGCAAGACCAAGCAGGTGGCATCGGGACGTTTTGGCGTTACCACCAACTACTTGGTGAATGCCGAGGAGATTCAGATCAAGGTCGCACAGGGTGCCAAGCCCGGAGAGGGCGGACAGTTGCCGGGCTTCAAGGTGAACGAGGTGATTGCCAAGACGCGTCATAGCATTCCCGGCATTAGCCTGATATCACCTCCTCCCCATCATGATATTTATAGTATTGAAGATCTGGCTCAGCTGATTTTTGACCTGAAGAATGTCAATCCGCAAGCAGCCATCTCAGTGAAACTGGTGGCTGAGAGCGGTGTGGGAACTATTGCTGCAGGTGTGGCTAAGGCCAAGGCAGACCTCATCATTATCTCAGGTGCTGAGGGAGGAACGGGCGCATCGCCCGCATCCAGCATGCGATTTGCAGGCATCTCACCAGAGATAGGATTGAGTGAAACCCAGCAGACGCTTGTTAGGAACGGACTTCGCTCACAAGTCAGACTGCAAGTGGACGGCCAAATCAAGACGGGACGTGACATTGTGCTGATGGCACTGCTTGGTGCCGAGGAATTTGGATTCGGAACAGCGGTACTGATTGTGTTAGGCTGTGTCATGATGCGTAAGTGTAACCTGAATACCTGCCCGATGGGTGTGGCCACTCAGAATCCTGAGTTGCGGAAGCATTTTATGGGGCGCTATGAGTATCTGGTGAACTACTTCACCTTTCTGGCTCAGGAGGTTCGAGAATATTTGGCCGCTATGGGATTCAAGCATCTCGACGATATTGTGGGCCATACGGAGTTGATAGAGACCAAGCCGTCAGTACTCGATTTCGGGCGACTCTTGAATGGTGAACAGGGCACGCTGCATTTTACAGGCGATATTCGCAAGCCAAGCGTACCGCTGGGTATGCAGGGCACCATCCTTGATGAGCAGATGATAGCTGTTGCAGAGAAAGCCATTGACCGTCAGGAAGAAGTGTCACTCGACTATGCCATCAAAAATACAGACCGTGCCGTCGGAGCCATGTTGTCGGGGCTGATAGCCAAGAAGTGTGGTGAGGCAGGCTTACCCGACGACACTGTCAGTGTCAAGTTCAAAGGGTCGGCAGGTCAGTCGTTTGGCGCGTTCTTGATGAAAGGTGTGACCTTTAAGTTGGAAGGAGAGACGAACGACTACTTTGCCAAAGGACTGTCGGGTGGACGTATAGCCATTCTTCCTCCCATGCGTAGCAATTTCGCGGCTGAGGATAATATCATAGCCGGCAATACGGGCCTCTATGGTGCAACGTCCGGCGAGCTATACATCAATGGTAAGGTCGGTGAGCGCTTCGGTGTCCGCAACTCTGGTGCCATTGCCGTCATTGAGGGTGCCGGTGACCACTGCTGTGAGTATATGACGGGTGGCCGTGTGGTTGTGCTGGGTGAGACGGGACGTAACTTTGCCGCCGGTATGTCTGGTGGTGTGGCATATGTCTGGGACAAGCATCATACGTTTGACTATTTCTGTAATATGGACATGGTGGAGATTAACCTCGTAGAGGATAGTGTCAGCCGAAAGGAGTTGCACGAACTCATCCGCCAGCATTACCTCTACACCGGTTCGAAGCTGGCCCGTACCATGCTGGATGACTGGTTACACTATGTCGACGATTTCATTCAGGTAGTACCTATTGAGTATAAGCGGGTGCTGCAAGAGGAGCAGATGAAGAAACTGCGTGACAAGATTGCTGATATGCAACGTGAATATTAGAGAAAGGTAAAAAAGTAAGAAAAATGGGAAATCCGAAAGCATTTTTAGAGATACATCGTCAGGAGGCCGGCTACCGTCCTGTTCATGATAGAATACACGATTTTGGTGAAGTAGAGCAGACACTGAATACTCGTGAGCGTAAATTGCAGGCCAGCCGTTGTATGGATTGTGGTGTGCCCTTCTGTCATTGGGCCTGTCCCTTAGGGAACAAACCACCGGAGTGGAATGATGCCTTATACAAGGGTGAGTGGGAATTGGCTTACCGTTTGCTTAATGCCACAAATCCTTTCCCGGAGTTTACAGGACGTGTCTGTCCTGCCCTCTGCGAGAAAGCCTGCATCCTGAACCTGACAGAGCATGAGCCTACAACCAATCGTGAGGATGAGGCAGCCATTACGGAGGCCGCTTTTCGTGAGGGATACATCACCATTCATCACCCGGTGCGCAGCGGCAAGCGAGTGGCCGTTATCGGGGCTGGACCTGCCGGGCTTGCTGCTGCCCACGACCTTAACCTGATGGGCTATGAGGTGACGGTGTTTGAGAAAAATGAGGCTGCCGGTGGCCTGTTGCGCTATGGCATCCCCAACTTCAAGCTGAACAAGGCCATCATTGACCGCCGCCTCCGCCTGTTAGAGCAGGAGGGCATTGAGTTCCGTTACGGTGTGCCCGTAGACTATGCTGCGACACTGTCGCAGCAAACGGAACCGGCGGGTGCCGAACCAACCGCAAAACCGACAACTGCAAAACCGGCAACTGCAAAACCGACTGGCACCGTGACGATAGCCGACAGCCAGTTTGACGCTGTGGTCATTGCCACTGGCACACCCACGGCCCGCAACCTCAATGTGCCGGGGCGTGACCTGAAGGGCGTTCACTTTGCCCTGGAACTGTTAGCTCAGCAAAACCGTGTGCTTGCCGGGATGGAGTTTTCAAAGAACGAGCGCATCACAGCCAAGGGCAAGGACGTGCTGGTTATCGGTGGTGGCGACACGGGTTCTGACTGCATCGGTACGGCTCACCGTCAGGGCTGCAAGAGTGTGACGCAAATAGAAATCATGCCCAAGCCCGTCGAGGGCCCCGTAGACCCGAAGAACCCCTGGCCTAACTTTCCCCGCACTCTGAAGACGACCAGCAGCCACGAGGAGGGGTGCACCCGTCGCTGGAACATCAACACGCTGGAGTTTTTGGGTAAGGACGGGAAACTCACCGGTGTGAGAGTGCAGGAGATTGACTGGCAACCCAACCCCAATGGTGGCCGTCCGCTGATGGTGGAGAAGGGCCAGCCAGAAATTATCAAGGCAGAACTGGTGTTGCTGGCCATGGGCTTTCTGAAGCCTGAACACCCGCAGTATGCCGAGAATGTCTTCGTCTGTGGCGATGCCCAAAACGGTGCAAGTCTCGTGGTCCGTGCCATGGCCAGTGGCAAACAGGCGGCACAACAAGTAAACAAGTATTTATCAATTTAATAACACAAACACAAAACGATTATGGCAAATTTAAGATTTCAGGTTGTCGGCGAGGCTTTCAAGAAGAAGCCGCTCGACGTAAAAGCACCAAGTGAGAGACCTTATGAGTACTTTGGCAAGAAGGTCTTCAACCGTGAGAAAATGTACAAGTATCTGCCGAAGAATGTCTATGAGAAGATGGTTGACGTCATAGACAACGGTGCACGGCTTGACCGCAAGGTGGCCGATGCCGTGGCTGCCGGCATGAAGCAGTGGGCCGTGGAGAACGGCGTGACGCACTATACGCACTGGTTCCAGCCCCTGACCGAGGGTACTGCCGAGAAGCACGACTCGTTTATCGAGC
>ERZ842401.5674-NODE-5674-length-13693-cov-12.768588_pt1 | contig 13693 bp, 15 predicted proteins | sample MGYA00521270_ERZ842401 | MGnify/ENA primary metagenome ERZ842401 (study PRJEB31892, sample SAMEA3878208) | bioreactor metagenome | biome: Moose rumen | place: Sweden | collected 2011-10 | study: EMG produced TPA metagenomics assembly of the PRJEB12797 data set... | reverse complement strand
ACTCCTAATGGACAGTTCTGGTCACAGGGATTACTAATGACTGCGGAAGATTTTGGATGGACTTGGGGATCTGAACAGTTTGCGGGAGACGCTGTTTATATAGAAGATAATAATGGAATTAAGCATTTTGCGGATGATAAAACATCTATGTTTCTTACCGAGATACTTGGAATAACTTATTACGAACCAGAAGATAACAAGAGAAAAGCTAAAAGTAATCCAGATGCTAAAATTAATGCTGTATTAGCTCGTCATCCATATATAGCTAAAAAGTATGGTAAAATTATTAAAAAGAATAAATTTTTAAGAAAAATATTTATTTTATTCTTTGGGCGGAAGAAAGATGTTAGGAACTGGCCCTCAGAAGTAAAAAAGACTGATGAAGAGCGGATTGAAAACAGACTCTGGACTCTTGATGACCAGACTAAAAAGTGGATAGCTACAGAAAAGATTGATGGAACTAGTACAACTTTCCATATGCGAAGAAAGAAGGGGTTAAAGCCAGCTGAATTTTTTGTTTGTAGTAGAAATGTGGTTTTTGACACTCCGAATAAAAAGAATTTTTATTCAGATACAATAGGAAGCAATCCTTATGTTGATATAGCTGAAAAGTATAATATGCGGGAAGTGCTTACTAAACTTTTAGATATGCGACCTTCCGCAGATTGGGTAACTATTCAAGGAGAAACTTTTGGTAATCATATCCAAAAAAGAGACTATGCTATGTCAGAAATAGATTTTAGAGCTTTTAATCTTATATTTTCTGATACTGGACGGCTTGGAACTCTTGAAATGAAAGATATTCTTAATAAAGTTGATGTTCCTATTGTACCTATTGTAACTATAGAAATGACTCTTCCTAAAACAATAGAGGAACTTAGAGAGTATATTCATAGTACTCCTTCTTTTATAGACGGCGGGCTGCGGGAAGGCATTGTATTTAGATCATTAGATGGTCAAGATAGCTTTAAGTGCGTTGACCCAGAATTTTTAATTAAATATCATGGATAAAAAGGAGTTCTAAATAATATGATAAGAAAATATATTCAAATAACAGGTCTTAATGATGTTTATGAATTTCTTCGCTATGCTACAAAAGTAGATGGAGATGTAACTTTATTAAGAGGAAAATATGCGGTAGATGCTAAATCTATATTAGGAGTATTCTCTATTGATATGTCTAATAAAATTATAGTAGAATATCCAGAATCCGCAGAAGATTTTGATAGATATATACAAAAATTTATAGTTGAATAATTATAAGCGGAAGACATCTTCCGCTTTGATTTTTTATAAAAAATATATTATAATATTTATATAAAAAATAAAGGAGTTGATTTATAATGATATATTATTTAATAGCAGCCCTTACAGTTGTTTTTATTGCAATTAGCACGATTGACTAAAATAGATAAGAAAGGAAAAATATGGAAAAAATTTTAGATTTTAGAAAAGAACTTTTAAAAATTGAGCCTATATTAAGACTTGCTTTTATATTATCTGTATTAGATGAAACTTGCGAAGAATTAAATCTTTCTAATGAAGAGATTTCTAATTTAAGATTAGAGGTTAATAAAATTTTAGGAACTCCAATAGAATGAATATGAAGCAATTAATATTAGATCATGAATTTTATTGCACACAATGTGGCAATAAAGGAATTCCTATTGTTAGAAAAGAAGGCGCTGAACGAAAACCGGGGCATCTTAAAAAATTATTTTGTTTGAAATGCAATAAAGAAACAAATCATGTAGAATGTGTACCTTGGTCTAAATATACTTACAGAGATTTTTTAATAGAGTTTAATCATAATAATTTTAATAAAGAAGGGACACGAAAATATAATTATAACGAATTGAAAGGATTAATATGAAACGACTTTGGCTACTTGTAGGAATTCCAGGTTCCGGAAAAAGTACGTGGATTAAAAATCATAGACTATATTTTTCTGATAAATATGCTGCTATTTCTAGAGATAAAATTCGTTTTTCTTTATTAAAAGAAAATGATGATTATTTCTCTAAAGAAGATCAAGTTTGGAAAGAATATTTATCTCAAACTATTTCTTCTCTTTTGCTTAATGAAGATACAATTTTAGATGCTACTCATTTAAATGAAAAATCAAGAAGTAAAATTCTTCGTGCTTTAAAAAATTATTTAATAGATTTTGAAATAAATGCAATAGTTATAAATACTTCTTTAAATGAAGCTTTAAAAAGAAATGATAATCGTACAGGTAGAGAGTTTGTTCCAAAAGCTCAAATAAGAAGAATGGCAGCTCAAATGACAATTCCTACTATTGAAGAAGGTTTTGACCATATTTATATTTTTAATGATGAAAATAAAAAAGTTAAATATCAAATTATAGAAAAAGGAGGATAAAGTATAAAATGAGTAAAATTTGGTTAACTTCAGACCTCCATTTTGGTCATGATAAAGATTTTATTTATAAACCTCGTGGTTTTAACTCGATAGAAGAACATGATATAGCAATAATTCAAAATTGGAATAACTTAGTTTCATGGGATGATGAAGTTTGGCTTCTTGGAGACTGCATGCTCAATAACAATGAAAGTGGGATTCGTAAACTTAATCAGCTAGCTGGTAAAATTCATATTATATGCGGGAATCATGATACTGCAACTCGTATTCAAATGTATGCTAATATTCGTCCTACAATACTTGTAATGGGACTTGCTTATATACTTAAATATCAAGGATATAGTTTTTATTTATCACATTATCCTACATTAACGTCTAATTGTGATAATGATAAGCCATTAAAACGACAATTAATTTCAATCGCAGGGCACTGTCATACTCAAGATAAATTTAAAGATATGGATAAAGGTTTAATTTATCACGTTGAATTAGATGCACATAGTAATAAACCAGTATTAATTGATGATATTATTAATGACATTAAAAAATATAAAGGAGAAAATAAATGAAAAGAACAAATTCGTATTTAAACAAGGATTATGATATTAATTTTAATACCGGTATTTTAATATTAGGAATGATAATTACAATTTTTATCGCTCCTTGGTTTATCTTTTGGATAGCTTATTTTGGAGGATGGATTGCTAAAATAACTATAGGAAAACAGCTTATCGCAGGATTGGCTATGCTTAATATAGATCTGCCGCTTAATAAAATTCCTCTATTAGCTGCAACTCTCGGATGGATTGGCGGATTTTTTAAAACTATTAATACAGTACATAATAATTAAAAAACTAACTTCTAAGTATAAATTACTTAGGAGTTTTTAATTAGTTATTAGTCGAATTCATCCCTTGTAGTTCTTTTATATTACATCTCGTATTTTTTAAATCCAATTTTAGTTTTTTATATTTTGTCTTGATTTTCCCAAAATTTTATAGTATAATTATATTAGTAATATAAAAATAATTAAGGAAGGAATAAAAATATGAAATTTATTTCTAGTTACTATGATCAAAATACAGGAACTTCATATGTAACGGTACAACATTTAGGTAAAAAGTTTGAAGGAGTAGCTCATACTCACCCGAGTGAAAAAGATTATGCTAGTGAATTTGCGGGATGTGAATATGCTGAATTAAAAGCTATAATAAAAGCTCTTAAATATGAAAGAAAAATAGCTAAAGTAAAATCAGATGAAGCTTTAGATTTTGTAAAATCATGCTTATGTTATAAAAATTTTAATCCAGATGATCCATCTACTATTGTAGTAAAAAGACAATTACAAAAGCGTATTAATAGAGTAAATAAAATTACAGATGAAATTAATGCAACTATAGAATATTTAAACGAAAGAATAAAACAAAGATCTAATTTTTATAAAAAGATAGAAAATAAAAAAACAAAAACAGATAATTCATAACCCCTTATTTTCATATTTTTTAAGAAATATATGATATAGAAGGGTGGTTTTATAATGACCAAATTTTTTGATACAAATGCTCTTTTAGAATTAAGAGAAGATTTATTAAAAGAAGATTTCTTTTTAATTTCTAATATTTCTCTTTTTGAACTAGAACATATAAAAACTTCTGGAACAAAAGATGAAGAAACGAAATGGGCAGCTAGAAAAGTGTTGCATATTTTAGCAGAAAATTCAAATAAATATCAATCAATTATATACTCTTTAGATTTAGATAAAGAAATAGAAAAATATAATTTGCCTAAAACTCCGGATTCACAAATTATTGTTACTGTAATTGATGCTTGTAAAGCTAATAAAGATATTGTTTTTATAACTGCGGATTTAGCTTGTAAGCAAATAGCGGATAGTTTAGGATTAAAAACACAATATCCTAAAATTATAGATGATGATTATAATGGTTTTATAGAGGTAGAATTTGAAGATCAACAACTTGCTAATTTTTACAATGATATTTTGGTTAATAATATTAATTATTATAATTTATTTATAAATCAATATTTAATAATTAAATTTAATAATGAAATTATTGATAAATATTGCTGGACAGAAGAAGGATATAGAAAAATAAATTTTCAAAAAGTAGAAAGTATTCATTTTGGTAAAATAACTTCTAAAGACGTTTATCAACAAATTGCTTTAGATAGTTTAAAAAATAATCAAATAACTATGCTTAAAGGTCCTGCGGGGACTGGCAAAAGCTATTTAGCTTTTGGCTATATGTTCGACTTACTAGAGCATGATAAAATTGATAAAATCATTGTTTTTTGTAATACAGTAGCTACAAAAGGATCTGCAAGACTTGGATTTTATCCTGGAACTAGAACAGAAAAACTTTTAGATAGCCAAATAGGTAATTTACTTGAAAGTAAATTAGGAGATAGAGTTGAAGTTGAAAAATTAATTGATGAACATCAATTAATTCTTTTACCTTTAAGCGATATACGTGGATTTGATACTACAGGAATGAACGCTGCAGTCTATATCTCAGAAGCTCAAAATTTAGATATAGAATTAATGAGACTGGCACTTCAAAGAATTGGAGAAGATAGTCTTTGTATTTTAGATGGAGATTTTTCTCATCAAGTAGATATGAGCATATACGCTGGCTCAAATAATGGTATGCGACGAGTATCTGAGGTCTTCCGCGGACAGCCTTATTATGGAGAAGTAACATTACAAACTATTTATCGAAGTAAAATTGCTTTACAAGCAGAATTAATGTAACATTTAAGACTTTATACAAACAGTATAGAGTCTTTTTTAATTTTAGAAAGGAGGAAAATAATATGTTTTATAAAATAAAACAATATTTTAATAATAAAGAACCTCTTCAAATTAGAGAAAAGAAAGCCGCTCGCCGTTATGAAAGATGGAAAAGAGAAAAAGTTATTTTAGAACAAGAGAGAGAAATATTGGAACAAAAACATGAATTAACTTCTCATATATGGAATATAAAATTACCTTTTTCTAAAATGTTTATCATTTTTCTTTTTATTAATTTTACCATACTTGAAATATTTACTGCTTGGATTACTATTCAATCATTTACTTTGGCTTATGCCATTGGTATAATGCCTGATTTTTCTCCATTAATTACTCTCTTAGGAGCAATTTTAGGACAAACAATTTCATTTGGAATTTATTCTGCTAAATCAAAAGCTGAAAATACTAAAGGTGGAATTGTATATGACTTAACTATGGCAGAATTAGAACAAGATAATTTTAATCAAACAGTAGGATAAGGAGGTAGGTATGACAAATTTAGATTTTATTAAAACTATTGCCCCCTCTTTTCAAAAATGGGGAAAGCAATTTGGTTATAAAATAGTTAGTGCGGCAATCGCGCAAGCTTGTTTAGAAAGTCAATATGGAAATAGCTATAAAGCAACTTTTGGACATAATATATTAGGATTAAAATATCGACCTAATAGAGTAGATTGTAATGATGGATATTTTTTAGATGGCGGGAGTGAGCAAAATTCCAATGGGACTTATACTCCATTGCCTTCAAATACTGCTTGGTATAATTTTAAAGATTGGGATGCTTGTATTCATGGTTATTATGAATTTATAAATATTCCTAATTATGCTAAAGTAAAACTTGCAACTACTCCATTAGAATATCTTCAAGCTATTAAAAATGCGGGATATGCTACAAGTATAAATTATGTTCAAAATGTATTTAATGTGGTACAAAAATGGAATCTTACACAATATGATAATTTTGATAATACTACACAGGACAACAATTTAAATATAGATAATCAAATTAATATTATTAAAAGTTTAGGAATGGAAAATATAACCAAAAAGTCTAATAGAAATATTAATTATATTGTACTACATTATACTGCGGGAACCCGCTCAGAGAAAGGATCAGCTAGAAATGTAGCGAATTATTTTAATAAAGCGACTACTAAAGCTTCCGCAGATTATATTGTAGATGATGGAGAAATAGTTCAATATAATCCAGATCCAAAAAATTATTATTGCTGGGCAGTTGGAGGGTCTAAATATAATCCAGTTGCTACTACTCTTGGTGCCATATATTATGGTCAGTGTCAAAATAATAATTCTATAAATATAGAAATGTGCAGTAGAAAAGTTAATACAAGTTCACTTAAAGCTAGTGATGATGATTGGTATATTACTGATAAAACTATAAATAATGCAGTAATTTTAGTTAAATATTTAATGAAAATATTTAATATAAATATAGATCATGTTATTATGCACCATGAAGTTACAGGCAAATTATGCCCTCAACCCTGGTGTAAAAATGAACTTGCTTTAACTCAATGGTATAATTTTTTAAATAAAGTAAAAGCGGGAGCTGGTTCTAATATTGCTATACAGCAACCTCAACAAGTTAATCCACCTTCCGCCTCATATCCGCAGGTACCATTTTTAGTTCAAGTATTAGTACCTAATCTTAATATTAGAAAAACTCCTGATGGAGAATTAACTAATAAAGTAACTGGCATAGGCAAGTTTACAATAGTTGATTTAAAAGGAGATTGGGGATTATTAAAATCTAAAGCGGGTTGGATTTATTTAAATAATGCTAATTATGTAAAAATTTTGGGATGATGAAAATCATCCCAATTTTTTATTTTTATCTTATTTTTTTTAAAAGGCTTGACAATTATTGAAAATTATGATATAATTTATATAGAATTAATTAGAGATAACTTATAGCCTAATAAAATTAATTAAAGGAGAAAAAATGAATCGACCCATAGAAAATTGGTATACTGACGGTTCTTGCTCTGGAAATCCAGGTCCTGGTGGATGGGGATCTGTTCATTTAATACCAGATTCAAATAAGTATATTTTAGAATATATGAAAGGAACTGAACAAAATACAACTAACAATAGGATGGAATTAACAGCAATGTTAGAAACTGTTGCTTTTGTAGCGGCAGATCCTGATACTTGGTATAATATATATTCAGATTCCGCATATACAGTAAATATTTGTAATAATTGGATTTTTACTTGGGCGGCTGAAGGTTGGAAGCGTAGTAAAGATCAGCCTATAGAAAATTTAGACCTCATTAAAGAATTATATATGTATTTAAAACAGCCTTTTGCTAATTTTTCTATTTATAAAATACCGGGTCATGCTAATTGTGTTGGTAATGAATTAGCTGATGCTCTTGCAACTAATAATATAAATAAATTAAATAAAATAAAAAAAGATTATGAAATAATAAAGGAGTATAATGTAGAATGAATAAATTATATGATGATGATTCTATACAATCACTCTCGCCTCGGGATTTTACTAGACTCAGGCCAGGAGTATATTGTGGCAGCACCGAATATAGCACCCAACTTTTAATAGAAATCGTTTCTAACGCTATTGATGAATGGAGCGCTGGTCATGGAAATATAATTAATGTAGATTATCAGGATGATGGATCTTGTCGAGTAGAAGATTTTGCACAAGGTTTTCCTATAAATGTAATGCGTGAAGATGGTGAAACTGTCCTTCAGGCTTCTTTTGATGTATTAAATACTTCAGGTAAATTTACAGATGACGGGGTTTATGAAGGCACTGCTTTAGGTCTTAATGGTATTGGTAGTAAACTTACTAATTTCCTTAGTTCTTGGCTAGAGGTGGTAAGTTGGAAAGACGGATATGGAGAATCTAATAAATTTATAGAAGGTGTATTTAAAGAGAGGCATCTTTTGCAGAATATAGAGATGCATAATGGAACTATTGTAGAATGGAAACCAAATCCACAATTTTTTACACACCCACAAATTGATGTAGATAGAATTAAAAAATTATTTCATGTATTAACTTGTCTTTGCAAAGGATTAACAATTAATCTTACTCATAATGGAAAAGATAAAATTATTTATCATTCAGATAATGGATTAAATGATCTTGTTAATGATATAACAAAAGATAATGAAATAATTAATAATAGATTAAATATTAACTATGCGGAAGGTAAAAATAAACTTGATTTTGTATTAACGTATACAACTAATTATTCTCTTAATATGATTAGCTATGTTAATACAGGAGAAACAGATAGCGGTCCGCATATAACTCAAATTAAATCTCTTATAACAAGAGAATTTAATAAATTCTTTAAAGAAAAGAAATGGTTAAAAGAAAAAGATGCAAACCTTGAAGGCGGAGATATACAAGAAGGAATGGTTATTGCCTTTAATATAACTGCTCCAGGAGTATCTTATGATGCACAGACTAAATCAAGAATTGTAAAATTAGATATGACTCCTTTTACTGGAATCTTAGCTGAAAATATTCAAAATTGGCTAACTTATAATGAAAAAGATATTAAAATAATTTTTGATAAGGCGGTTTCCGCTAGAAAAGCGCGGGAAGCAGCTAAGAAAGCAAGGGATGCCGCTCGCGAAGTTAAACCAAAGGACAAAAAGAAACAGCTTTTAAATCTTCCTACTAAATTAGTAGATTGTTGGTCTAAAGATAGAACTAAATGTGAATTACTAATTGCGGAAGGAGATTCAGCTGCAAATGGATTAGTTGAAGGTAGAGATTCCGAAATTCATGCTATATTTCCTATCCGAGGGAAAATTATTGCAGCATATAAAAATTCAGTAGAAAAAATTTTCGCTAACCAAGAAGTAGTAAATCTTATTAAAGCTATTGGATTAGATTTAGATCCAAAAACTCATAAATTAATTTACGATACAAAAAAACTTCGATATGGTAAAATTTTACTTTGCGCTGATGCAGATCCAGATGGAGCCTCGATTAGAAATTTATTAATTGAAATGTTTTGGTGGCTTTGCCCTGAATTAGTTTTAAATGGACATCTTTATACAACTATGCCACCACTTTTTAGAATTACAACTAAAAAGAATGAATATATTTATTTAAAAGATACAGAAGCTCTTGAGCAATATAAAATTCAACATAAAGGAGAAAAATTTCAAATTAATCGAAATAAAGGTCTTGGCGAACAGGATGCTGAAGAATTAAGTGAAGCACTCCTTGATACAGCAACTAGAAATATTGCACAAATAACTGTAGAAGATAAAAATACTACTGCTATATTAATGGAAACTTTATTAGGACCCAGCGTTCCACCTCGAAGGGCTTTTCTTTTAGAGCATGAGGAGGAAGCTAATGAGCAAGATTAAAGATAGAACAGGAATTTTATCAACTGGAGTAAAAGTTATTTCTTATGCAGAAAGTAAAAATAAAGAAGCTTATTGGAATTGTGAATGTCCAATTTGTCATCGAATTTGGCAGGTAAGAGGTTCTCATTTAAACGAACCAAATCCTATTTCATGTTGTAAAAATTGTAGTTCTTTACACAATTTATTAAAAATTAGCAAGCCTTATTCAAAAGATATAACTAATCAAAGATTTGGAAAATTAGTTGCATTAAAGCAAACAAAAAAAATAGGAAAAACTTATTTATGGTTATGTAAATGTGATTGTGGGAATTATTGTGAGAAAGAATTACAATATTTAATGAATGGAGATACAAAATCATGTGGATACATTAGTCATTCATTTAACGAAAATGTAATAGAAGAACTTTTAAGAAAAAATAATATCTCCTTTGAAAAAGAAAAAATTTTATTTAAAAAATATAGATTTGATTTTTATGTTAATAATCAATATATTATTGAATATGATGGCAAACAACATTTTTTAGGCAGCCAATGGGAGTCGCTAAATGACATTCGCAAAAGAGATTTAGAAAAAAATAATTTTTGTTTTGAAAACAATATTCCTTTAATAAGAATTCCTTATAATAAAAATTTTTCATTTAGTGATTTAATATTAAGTACCAGTAATTTTATTTTTACGAAGGAGTTAGAAGATGAATACTATAGATATTAAGCAAGAGCTATCTCAAAATTTTATAGATTTTTCCCATGAAGCTAACTGCCAAAGAGCTTTTGCTGATGCTAGAGATGGATTAAAGCCAGGCCAGAGAGCTTGTCTTTGGGAAATGTATAATAAAGGTTATTCAAGTAATAAACCTCATGTTAAATCTGCAAAAATTTCAGGCGGAGTTATTGCAACTTGGTGGCCTCATGGAGATACTGCAATTTATGATACTTTTGCAAGAATGTCGCAGTCTTGGATTAATAATATTCCAGAAGTAGACTGGCATGGAGCAAATGGATCTATTCAGATTTCTGGAGAACCTGCAGCAAGTCGTTATACCGAAGCCCGTTTAGCAAAAGTAACAGAAGAAGGCTTATTAGGAAATATTAAAAAACATAATGTTCCTATGAAATTAAACTTTTCCGAAGATGAAGAATGGCCTCAGGTACTTCCCGCGCTTATGCCAAGATTAATGATTAATGGATGTCAAGGAATTGGTTCCACTATTGCTAATGTTTGGCTTCCACATTCTTTATCTGATCTTGCTGAAATAATAATTAAATATATTAAAACAGGAGAAATAGATTATAATAATATTGCACCTAATTTTCCAACAGGTGGCATTATTATTAATAAAAATGATTTATCAATAATTTATAAGACTGGTAAGGGCAAAGTCATTCTTCGAGGAAAAGCTGATATTAAAGAAAAAAGTATTTTAATTACAGAAATTCCTTATCAAGTATATGTAGAACCTTTTATTGCACAAATAAAAGAATTAATTGAAAAAGATGAGTTATCTGGAATTAATAATATTCTTAATAAAAGTGATAAAAAAAGATTATTAATTGAAATTGAATGCGAAGATAATCCTGCGTCAGTATTAAATCAATTATATAAGAAAACTTTTTTACAGAAGTCATATTCAGCTAATCAATTTGCGCTTGTAGGTAAAACACCAAAATTATTAAATCTTAAAGAATATCTTGATATTTATATTCAACATAATTATGATTGTATCAAAAGAGAAAATGAATATGAATTAAATAAAGCGAAAGATAAATTAGAAATAACATTAGGTCTTATTCGAGCCTTAGAAGATATAGATAATATTATAGCTCTTATTAAAGCAAGCGAAAGTTCTGCTAATGCTATTCAAAATCTTATAAAAAAATATGATTTTACAGAACAACAGTCAAAAGCTATAGTAGACATGAAACTTGGTAAATTAGCGCATCTTGAAAAAATAGAATTAAATAAAGAAAAAGAGGATTTAACTTCAACAATAAAAAAATGTGAAGATATAATAAATCATCAAGATAAACAAAAAGAAATATATCTTGAAAGATTTAATGCTTTTGTAAAAAAATATGGTGACGCTCGCCACACTGAATTAATGCAAATTGAAGTTCCGAAAGAAGAGAAAGAAATTGCAGAAGTAGTTCCTGTTGACGTGGTAGTTGTAACAACAGAAAGTGGACTCATTAAGAAGGTGCCTGTATCTAATTTTAAAATACAACGAAAAGGCGGGAAGGGCATTAAATCAGTTGATGATGCAATAATGTCTGCTATTAAAACAAATACAGTTGATTATATGATGTTTTTCACTCAAACTGGAAAAATGTACCGTTGTATTGTTGATAATATTCCTGATGGAACCAATACAACAAAAGGAGTTCCTATTAATAATCTTATTAAATTAGAACCAAATGAAAAAGTAATTGCAGTTACTTCTCTTCATAGACAGAAACTTCCGCAATTTGTTATATTCTTTACTAAACAAGGTATTATTAAGAAAAGCTTTTTAACTGAATATCTTGGAGCTAGGAAAAATGCCGGAATTGCGGCTTTAAAGCTTAAAGAAGGAGATTCTGTAGCAAAAGTATCTTTTCAAGATGATGAAGATATTATTATTATAACTAAAAATGGCATGAGTATTAAATTTAATACAAAAAATATTGGGGCTATTGGACGCTCAGCAGTAGGTATAAAAGGGATTAATCTTAATGAAAATGATGAAGTAATAACTGCACTTCCTATTCATAAAATTACTGATACTGTTGGGATATTCACTTCAGCAGGCATTGGTAAAAAAATTAAAATAGAAGATTTTCCTATACAAGCTAGAGGTGGAAAAGGAACAATAGTGCATAAGGATGGAGGGATCATTGGGGCAGCCATGATTTCAGATGAAGATAATATATTAATATCAGGGTCTAATTCATCTATTTGTATTTCAGCAAAAGATGTTCCTTTACTTAGTAAATCTGGAAATGGGAATATTCTAATCAAAAATAATATTGTTAAATCAATTACTAAAATATAATATAAGGCGGCGGGAGATCATGCATCTCCCGCTTGACTTATTTTAAAAATTTATATATAATTATATAAAGTTAAAAAATTTGTAACATTTTTAATAATTTTTTAATAATTTGGACAGAATATTAAAATATATTATAAATAATAATTATATATAATTGTAAATTGCCGCTCTATATAGGAGGAAATTATGATGCAAATAAAGAAGAAATTTCTTTCTTTATTTCTCTTGTTAAGTTTTTTAATAATATTAAAAACAAAATCTGTTATGGCGCAAGAGATAATAAGTGGAAATCAATCTGATGTTGCAGATCAGAAATCTGTAATTGAAGAGCAACCTATTTTACCAGCTGCGGGAGTTGGTAATATTTTTGGATCAAACATAGTTTTAGAAGATGTATTTCAACAAGCTATATTAATTCAAAAACAATTAAATAAAAGTCCATATACAGAAACAATAGATTCTTTAACGCAAGAAGAAAAAGAATTAATATGTAAAATTACCTATAGAGAAGCTGGAAATCAGCCTATAGAAGGACAAAGAGCTGTTATGGAAGTAATTTTAAACAGATTACAATCAGATGTCTGGCCCGATGATATAAAAACAATTTTAAGCACTCCAGGTCAATTTACTACTTGGAAAGCAAGAAATAAGATAACAGATGAAAAATTATTAGAAATGGAATCAGTATTACTTTTAGTATATACTGATACTCATACTATACTGCCAAATAATAATTATGTATATTTTAATTGTAAGAATCCTGGAAAAGAAAGTATAAATATAGAACAACATTGGTTTTGGATATAATAAAGAATAAAGCGGCAATCAATGAGGGATGATCTTTTCAGGTCATCCCTCTTTTTTTGATTTTATAAATAAATTTTGTTATAATATATAAGAATAAAAATAAAGTAGTATAAATATTTGGAGATAATAAATGAATAACAAAGATTTTTATTATAGTAATAATCATGATACTGCTACTCATATGAGAGTATTAATAAATAAATTAAATTATTATACTGAACTTTATGATAAAGGGATTCCCGCAATATCTGATAAAGAATGGGATAATCTTTATTTTGAATTATCT
>ERZ842401.5673-NODE-5673-length-13694-cov-25.174720_pt1 | contig 13694 bp, 11 predicted proteins | sample MGYA00521270_ERZ842401 | MGnify/ENA primary metagenome ERZ842401 (study PRJEB31892, sample SAMEA3878208) | bioreactor metagenome | biome: Moose rumen | place: Sweden | collected 2011-10 | study: EMG produced TPA metagenomics assembly of the PRJEB12797 data set... | reverse complement strand
CGGTTTGCCGAACATAAAATAGCCCGTCAACAGAAAGAAAATGCCGTTTCCGATTGTTCCGCCAGGCATCAGAAATGATGTAAGTATTCTATTTGACAAAATCCCGTCAAGCCATACAGCCGCAAGTTCAGAACTGCCTGCATGTCGTACGCCGTGAACTGCATAGTGATGAACTACTATTAAAAGCATCGCGATAATGCGCAGAAGCTCAAAGTTCGATGACCGTAACTGTTTTTCTACCCCCCCCTGTTGCAGTTTGGGAAGCAGGTTTTACCGATGTATAAGTAATTGTTTTCATAGGCGCAGTATAGAACAATTATATCGAAAGCGCAATACGCTCAAGATGTCAGCGTATCGTTTGTAGCATCAGCATTTTTCTCTCTGTTTTATAAAAAAATCTGCAATACTACGAGCTTTCTTTCAAAAATTGACCTTCGTAGAAACGACGAATACCGTTTTTGTTCATAAATGAACATCGTAGAAACTACGATTGCCATTCTTGTTCACAAACGCACATCGTAGAAACTACGAATATCGTTTTTGTTCACAAACGCACATCGTACAGACTACGAACGTTCTTTTTGCACAAAATCGCACATCGTACAAACTACGAACTGCATTTTTCTGGCTGAACGTACATCGTAGAAACAACGAACATCATTTTGCTATTCAAACGAGTTTCATAGATTCTACGATTGCTAAAATTTTTTTTCATTTTTTCTATTTTTTTGGTACAAAAATACAAACCTCGTCGGTAGATATATGATAGAGGATTTTCTTATGAAAAAGAATGTACGTTTGATTAGCGTAATTCGTATTGCAGAATTATGCGCAGCATTGGAAAGAATTGTTGCTTGGCTCGAAGAGCTCTCGGCAGAGGGTGATTCGTATCTCACAGAAACGACGACAAAGCTCAAGGAAATGCACGAAAGTTTGGTTGCGGCACTGAACCGCAGCAAGATTTCGACACGGCTTGAGGCGTTTGACAACGCGCGCGACACAGAAACGCGGCTTTTGTACAAACTCATCGACGGCTACACGGCGCACCCGAACGAGAAAATCGCAGCGGCGGCAACGGCACTTTCTAAGATTTGCGCAAAATATCCAGCGATGTGGAACTTGAATCAAAACGAGCAGTCTGGTATGACCAAAAGCCTGCTCGGCGATTTTGTCGGCGAAACAGAGAATATTGCAGTGCTGGACGGCGTGGAAGTGCGGGTGGCAAATGTGAAAAAAGCGCACGAGGATTTTGAAGCGGCGCATAAAACAATGGTCGCGACAAATGAGCAAGAACGGGCGACAGACAGCGCGAGTTCTCTCAAAAAGCCGATTTTGGTTTTGGTGAACGATGATTTGCTCCCGTATCTTGCCACAATGCGCCGCATTCAGCCCGCGCAGTACGAAAAACTTGCCGCGCTGATTGACAGAGAAATCCAAAACGTCAACGACAAGGTTTCCGCCCGAAGCAAATCGGCAGCGAAAGGCGAAAAAACGCCCGATGTCGATGCCGAAAAAGGAGAGCAGCCGATAACACAGCCTGATTCACAAGCGTAATGCTCGCACGGGGGAGATATTCCCCCGTTTTTATTTTTCCGCAGGCAACACAGAGCACTGCAACAGCCGTTTTTCCACTTCTTCAATAACGCTATCGGGGGTGCTTGCTCCTGCGGTAATGCCGACCGTTTTGAGCGTTGCAAAATCATTCGGCAATTCGTCCGAGCTTTCAATGTACGCCACATTTTTGCATAACTGCTGTGCGCTCAAAAAAAGCCGCTTTGTATTCGCTGAGGCTTTTCCGCCGATGACCACAATCCCATCAACTTCAGAGGCAAGCGCGCTCAACGCCTCTTGACGCTCTCTCGTCGCAGGGCAAATCGTATTGAAAACCTCGACTGATTCTGCCTGTGCGTTCTGCAATTCCGCGGAAATCGCCTCAAATTCTTTTGGGCTAAACGTGGTTTGGCTCAAAAGAATGATTTTTTTGCCCGTCAATGCACCGCTTTGAATGAGCTGCACCGTATCATTCCGATTTTCAACAAGATAGAAAAAATCCTGCGCGCCGCACGATGCTTCTTGTGCATATCCCGCAATTCCTGTAACTTCGCCGTGATTTTTGTCGCCCGCCAAAATCACCGTAAAGCCCTGCCGCACATATTCAGCGGCACGTTTTTGGCTGATAACAACGCGCGGGCACGTTGCATTTATGATGTTCACCTCTTTTGCCTTGAGTTCGCGCTCTAATGCAGGCGGCACACCGTGCGCTCGGATTATCACGGTATCATTCCCATTCAAATCGGCAATTCCGTCCTTTTCGAGCACCTGTAAGCCCCGCTCCGACAAGGCTTTTAATGCCGTAGGATTATGGATAAGCGGTCCCAACGTAAAAACGCGCCCCGACGACGCTTTTTCGAGCGCTTTTTCCGCACTCGTTACCGCGCGGCGCACACCCATACAATAGCCCAAAACATTTGCACGGATTATTTTCATTTTTTTCTCCTTTCCAAAAAAGATGTATACAAAATCACGACAGACACAAAAAAACAAGGGAGTTTTTTGTACCCCCTTGTCTCAAAATCACGCCATTCCTAAAAATGCGCTATGCTTGCGGCATTTGAATAACGTGAGTATCCTTTGCCTCGTGCTTGAAAACGTGGATAGAATCCTTTCCGGGTTTCCAATTTCGGCGGATAAACGAAACCAAGCCGCTTGAAATAAAGATTGATGAATAACAACCGCTCAAAAGACCTACCATAAGCGCGAGAGCGAAATCTTTAATGCTTCCGCTGGTAAAGACATACAGCGAAACCACCGCAAACAGCGTTGTAATCGTTGTAATAAGAGAGCGGCTCAATGTTGCAGTCAATGCGCTATCAAGCACATCGTTAAACGTCTTCGCCTCGGTAGTAAACATATCGCTTCGAACGCGGTCAAGAATAACGACGGTCGCGTTGATAGAATAACCGACGATGGTCAGGATTGCCGCCAGCGTCGTCGTAGAAAATTCCATCTGCGTCCACGTTACAAACGCAAGCACCACAAGCGCATCGTGCACAATAGCAACAACCGAACCGAGAGCAAAATCCCAGTGGAAGCGAACCGCCGCGTATGCCCAAATCAAGAGCAATGTTGCCGCAACGAGCAAGAATGCAGAGCGAACAAGGCTGGTTGAGAACTGCGAGCCGATGAAATCTGTTTTTACGACCGCAATTTTCTCTGCGCCGAACTTTGCACCAAGCGCATTTGTTACGCCGTCCGCAAGAGCCTTACTGCCGTTCTCTTCGCCAGTGTCGCCCAAGCGAATCTGATATGCGTTTGCTGAAGATGCGCCAAGTTCTTTAATTGCAATGCCGTCAAAAGACGAGAGAGCCTCGCGCACTTCTTCCACGGAAATATCAACGTCATACGGCACATACAAGCGATATTTTTCGCCCGTAACCTGTGCAGAAGAAGCGGAATCCACAAAAAGATTGTAGGTAGAATCGTCTGATTTTCCAACCACAGAAGCAGAAATGCCCTCAATAGAATTGAGCGCGTCTGCCATTTCTTTTACCGTTGGATATTTGTAGTACGCAAACTCTTCTGTGCGGTTTTCCGCGCCCGCACCGCTGATTATCAAGTTGAACGAAGAAGCGGTTGCCTCTGCTCTGATGTTTGCAGAACCAGAATATGAAAGTTCGATAGCAGGAGGAGCAATACGCACTTCTTCAATAAGACCCGGCTTAAAATCAAGCCCGAAGTTTATGCCGCGCACTGCCATTCCTACAATGCCGCTCACAATGATAGCGCAGCTAATAACAGCAGCAGCCAAGAAACCTTTGCTGAAATGAATAATCTTTTTCATTAGTTCTTCCTCCAGCTGATGCTGATTGTTTTTTTGTGCATTGTCTGTGTGTTCCAGTCAAAGATAAGGCGAGAGACAAAGAGTGCCGTAAATACCGAAGATACAACACCGATTGCAAGGCTCACCGCGAATCCCTGAATTGCACCAGTACCAAGCTGAGACATAAACATTGCTGCGATAAACGTCGTGATGTTCGAGTCCATAATTGCCCAGAATGCGTTGTCAAAACCGTTCGCAATCGCTGTTGCGCGCGGACGACCAAGCGCGATTTCCTCTTTTATGCGCTCAAAGATGATTACGTTCGCGTCAACTGCCATACCGATTGTCAACACCATACCCGCAATGCTTGAAAGCGTAATCGTAAGGTTGAAAGCCGACAAGATTGAGAACATAATATACAAGTTCAACACCTGCGCAACAACCGCGTTAAATCCAGCACCCTTGTACCAGACCAGCATAAAGATAAGAATCAAGAGAAGACCGACGCTCAACGCCATTGCACCTTGATGAATCGCTGTTTCGCCAAGAGAAGCACCGATAACCTGCTGACTTTCCACACTCAAAGGAACGGTAAGCCACGCGGTCTGCAACACTTTCTGCAAATTCTGCGCTTCAGATAAGCTAAAGCCCGAAATCGCCACGCGACCGCCGGGAATCGCCTCATTGATGGTTGCACGGGATTTTACTTTGTTGTCAGAAACGATAGCCATTGACTGATTGACGTGGCTTGCGGTAAAGTCGCCAAAAATCTCTGCGCCTTCGCTGTCGAGCACGAAATTGACCTGCGGGCGATTCGTGATGTTCTCAGTGCCGACCTCTGCGCTCTTGATATGCTGTCCGTCAAGCACAACTTCTTTCTTTACAACCGTAAAACCAACTCGCTCGTCAAGACCATAATCGTCTTTTACATAGTAGCCGAAAAGCTCGCAATCTTCAGGGATAATCGACGGATTTGTCAGATTTCCCGCCGCATCAAACGTATTATTCGGGTTTGCCGCATAATACGACATAAATGCGCGCGTTGCTTCATCATCTACAAGGCGGAAATTGAGGATACCGCGTCCCATAATGATGCTGTTAATCTGGTCGGCTTCAGCGGCACCCGGCAATTCAATATAAATGCGGTCCTCGCCCTGCTGTCTGATAACAGGATTTGACAAACCAAAGCGGTCAATGCGGCTGGTCAAGTTTTCAATCGCCTGCTCCATCGCCTGCTTTTTCAGTTCATCGTCGGTTACCGCAGTTTCTGAATTTTTCTGCGCCGCAAGAACGCTCTCAAGGTCAGCCTTCACGATAACATTCATACCGCCGGAAAGGTCAAGACCGAGTTTCACGGCATTTTCATAATACTCTTTGTTCTTGAGGATTCTGTCGCGATAACGCCCCTCAAACACAGAAAGCAATTCCTGTTTTGAACTAAACGCATCGAGCACTTCAGCCACACTCAAAGAAGAAGATACTGTTTCGCCGAGGAGCTTCTTATTTTTCTTTGCGATTTTTACAAGCCAATCATATTCAGGGCCAAGCACAGAATCGGGGTTCGCCCGTGCCAAGCCGAATATTGCATCAATGTCTGTATTTGCCTTGTCTGTGGCATAATCCTTGATTTTTTCAAGCGACCCCAATGCCAAGTTCTGCTCTTCTTTCGGTGTTCTTGCATACCAGCACAGCGATGGCCACAAGCATACAAAGCAGAATGCAAGTACAGCGATAAGAACAAACAAACGCGCTCTCTTACTTCTCATCTTTCGATTGCTCCGTTTTTTCAGATTTTTCTGTCTTTTCAGATTTATCCATTTTTACGACTTTCTCGTCATTTTTTTTGTCAACAAGAACCGTAGAAATCGCAGAGCGATTAAACTCAATCTTCGTTCCATCGTCCACTTTCACAATGATTGTGTTTTCTTTTGGCTGGCTCACAACCCCGTGAATACCGCCAATCGTAACAACTTTGTCGCCCTTTTTAAGAGCCGCAATCATCTTCTCTGTTTCTTTTCGCTTTTTGTTTTCAGGGCGAATCATAAAGAAATAGAAAATAACGATGATAAGCACAAGCGTAATCGGCATCATCAAAGCATTTCCCTGTGCAGCATCAACCTGCAGAAGCAACTGAGTAAAAGACATATTCATTCCTTCCTTAGCATTTTTGAAAAATTGTGGTTTTGACAGAATAGCATTTCAGCGTTTTACCGTCAAGTACGCTATTTTCTGATAAGCAAATCCAGTTCTGAATTGAGTTTGAGGTACGTTTCATCATTTGGATTGAGCGCAACAACCTGCTTGAGATAATACTGCGCTTTTCGGTATTCGCGGCGTTCATAATAGAACGAATAGAGGCGAAACAGCGCGTCAGTATTGCGCGGATTGGCAGTTAAACTCGAGCGCAGTGCGTTCAAAATGTCGTCGTCGCCCGAGACGATAAAACTGTTTTGGTAATACAAAAAACTGCGCATTTTCGATGTTGCAGTGGGCAGAAGCCCGTCAATCAGCGTTTTCGCCTCGGATTTCCGCCCGAGCGAAATGAGCACCTTGATGTATTGCTGCACTATATTTTCGTTTTGCGGATTCTTCAAATACAGCGACTGTGCCATCGTCCACGCTTCATCGTTCTTTTTGAGCGAAAGACAAATGTCAATGTACAAAAATTTCACGTCGTCGCTGTCGGGCAGCAACTCCGAAAGCTGGGTCGCCGCCGTATACGCTTCTTGCCAGCGTCCCGTTTTGACCATATCGTTCAGGCTGATTTGGAGCGCAGACACATTTTTGGGGTCATCGGCAAGGATTTCTTCGGCAAGCTCGCCCGCACTCTTTCCCGCCACTTTTCCGCCCGTCAGCGAAGCAATCTGCGAGGCAAACAAGAGGATTTCCTTGTCGGCGGGATACCGCTCCAGCGCGTCTTCAATCGTAGCAAGAGAAGCCGTGTTGTTGCGGTTCCAATAATGCTGCAATTTTGCGCGGAGCAAAAGATAATCGCGGCTCGACGAATCGGTGCGCGAATACACGTCGAGCAGGGAAGCCGCCTTGATGTATTCTTTTTTTTCGATCAGGATTTTCACGCGGAACAAAATATACTGCATATTTTCCGGCTCTTGCTGCAACACGCGCGCCACATATTCCTCGGCGGCGGCGTAATCCTGCTGCACAAATGCCGTTTCCGCGCACAATTTGAGCACGTCCAGATTCTGCGGGTATCGCCCCAAAAGCAAATCCGACGACAACCGCGCCGCAGAATAGTCCTTTGACTTCAAATAGCTTTCCGACAGCGCGAATGAAATCTGAAAATTTTGCGCCGCGTCCGCACTCGCCGTCTTCAAAAACGAAATCGCCTCGGAATAACGCCCCATTTTTTCGAGCAGCCGTCCCATCAAATAATTCGCCAGCACCGACTTTGGACGAAGCTCAATCGCCTTCTTCAAATCGGAGTATGCCAACTCGTAATAATCCTCGTGCAGCGCCGTTCCAGACACCACCAAAAGAGACGGCAACACGGTAGACAAAAAATCCTTTTTGCCCGTGCTGGTGTCGTACACGCCGCTTTTTACGCTGTCAATCGCGCCCGTATACGGGTTCGCCGAAGAAACTTTTGGCGCGTCCCACGTTATGCGCTCGCCGTCCCACGCGATTTCCATAATGGAGCGCGCCACCGAAAGCATAATGCGCTCATCTTCCTTGTATTCCGTCGCGGATTTTCGGATTGAAGCGACAGCGGAACGGATTGAATCAGGAGAGCCATTTTCAAAACGCGACAAAACATCGTCGTTCATCGACACGAAAAAAACGTATTTTGCAGATTTGGGGACGGAAATTGCCGTTGATTTCGATACTGGAGCAACTTCTTTCTCTTCTGCTTTTTTCTTTTTTGCACAAATCGGCATAGCGCACAAAATCGCGGCAAAAAATACCGCAAATCGAACAGCACGCCTCATTTTGCACCTTCAGAATCCCGCTGCACCAATTCAGAATCGTCGGTCATATACGGAAAATCTTTTCGGTGCGTCTGCTGATAAAAAAACACGACCACGAGCGACAATCCCATCAAAATAAATGCAAGCGGATAAAATGTTAAAAATAATTTTTTTAGCGAAATCCTCGTTACATGCAACGAAAACGGGAGCAAAAAAAGCCCGAGAAACACAAGGACAATTCCCGGAAAAAGATAAATCGATTTAATGCGCTTTGCCCTGTACAGTCCCGCAGGAAGCAGAGAAACACCCGACGACACCACCAGAACGGGCCACAATTCTTTAAGCCCCGCGCGCACGATATGAGAATCAATCACGAGCGCCAAAATGCCAAAAAACACCAACTGCAAGCCCACATACACGAGCAAAAAACTTTTGACCAGCACCAGCGACAAAAAAAGCAGCAGCATCCCCACGCCCGCCAAGCACATAAAGCGCAAAAGCACCGCCGCGCCCGTTTCTGCCGCAGAATGAAACGCAACGAGAAAATAAATTCCGAGAAGAATGCAACTCATACCGACTGCAAGCAAAAAATTCTGCATTTTCTGGCTGTTGAAAGGAATTTTCATCGTCACTCCGCGCGTTTTTTTTGAAGTTTTCTAGCTCCTTTTATCATACAACAATGACCGCTTTCTGACAACACGGATTTTTTCTTTTTTCACACCGAAAACCGTTCTGTTCTGCACAAAAAATCCCAGCATCACCGCCGATTTTTGCCATTCCCGCACGGGAAAAAAGCGAAAAAATGCTTTGCCGCCCTTTCCTGCACGGGAAAACGCAAACCAAACGTTTTTTTTGCAATTCCCGAACGGGAAAACGCAGACTAAATGTTTAGTCGCCCTTTCCCCTCGCGGAAAACGCAGACTAAGCGCTTATTTTTGCAATTCCCGCACGGGAAAAGCAAAAACAAATGCTTTTTCTCCGTTTTCCCGCATAAAAACAGCACCTTTTTGCCTTATTTTTCTGATTTTTGCGCAAAATAATGCCCTGATTCTTGTTTTTTTCTCAAAAATCAGGGCATTTTCCATAAAAAAAGAGCGATTTTGAATATTTCTGCAAACATTATTCGGCACAAGATTTTTCAAAGGCTTGTTCAAGCGCGATAATCGGCGCGGAATCAGTTTTTTCGCACACGAAGATGTCGAGTTTTTCCATCGCGCGCGTGAGGGCAACGTAAATCATATTGCGATGCCGCTCGTCCGCGTCCGCTCCGCGATGAATCCGCAAGCGATACGCCCCAAAAAGCACGACGGGAAAATCAAGCCCCTTGCACGCAGACAACGTGCACAAACGGATTTTTTCATCGTCCTCAAACGAAAAGGCGCGGTCGCTGATAAACATCGAATCCAGATTCCATTTTTCTTTTAACAGCACTCCCATTGCCTCAAGGTCGCTTTTGAGCGGGAAAATCACGCACACATCGCCGTTTTTGTAGCCGAAGGTGTTGCGGTAAAACGCGATTTTTTCGCCGATTTTCTCCATAATGAACCTGCCCGTCTTGCACCGGTAAAAGTCCACGGGAAGCCCCGGGCGAAACGCCAGCGCGTCGCTTGAATCCGTGCCGCGATACGCTTCGGCAAGGCGGAAAATCTGCCGTGTGTTTCGGAAATTTGTGCGGATTTCGCCCTCGGCAACGCCTTCAATGCCGCCCGTGCGAAAAATCGACTGCCCGCTGTCGCCTGCCACAATGAGAGCGCTCCGCGTGGTCTTTTTGATGAGCGAAAGTGCCGACGCATAGATGTCCTGCACCTCGTCCACAAAAGAACAGTCAGTGCAATCGCTTTCGTCCAGCGCGATTTTGTCAAGCGCCTTGAGCAACAGCACCACCGCGTATTCTTCGGGGATTTCGTCCAGCGCTTCCATCTCCCGCTGTGCATTCTGCACGGCTTCCCACACGGCAGAGCGCGCCTTTTTGTCTTTGAGCGCAATCGAGGAATGACTCGTCAACAGATATTGCTTTTCGGAGAGTTGATACGCCCAAATCACGTTTTTGGCTTCGTCAAACGCCGTTTCGCCCGCCTCGCCAAAAATCGCGCCGTGTTTTTTGAAAAACATATCGTCAATGGACTTTTGCCCCAGATATTTTTTGAGCAGCCGATTCACAAAAGAACGCACCGTCGTCACGTTTTTGGAAATCGGAGCGCCAGAAATCAGCGCGGAAATATGCGCGTTGTATTTCGTGAGCGACGACGAAAACGTCAGCAACTTCGTGGATTTCCCCGCCGCCTGCGCTTTTTGCATCGCCTTGATGAGCACGATGGATTTTCCCGTGCCCGCCGCGCCTTTGATAAAAAAATCGCTCGAAAAATCAATGCGGTCAAGCACTGCCTGCTGGTCGTCGGAAAACTTCATCAGATAGCGCTCGTAGCGGCTTCTCTGCGAACTGTACGACAGCAATTCCGCCATAAACGACAGACATTCCTCCGCCGCCGCATTCTTTTCAATGTACGATTCCGCCGCGTTCTGTGCGTTTTTAAGCTCGGTCTCCGCGTCCACAAGGCGAATTTTTAGCTCATCTGCCCGCTGTTTTTCACCCGCATTTTCGTTCACCTTTTGCAAAATCTCGTTCCGCTCTTTTTCCAAACGGGCAATCTCTCTCTGTTTCTCGCTCAGCGCATTTCTGTACGCGATAACGTCCGCCGCATTCTTTTCAAGTTCGCGGATTTTCTTTTCGAGCGCACGCATTTCCTCGCCGCTGCCCGCGTTTTTGGACGTTCTGTCCCAATATTCAAGGATTTCAAAAAGCTCCCCTGCACTTTTTTGCACCGCATCAAGCGCAGGATTCGCGCTTTTTTCCGCCTCAAAGACCGCCTTGAGCAGTGTCGTCGCATAAGACGCCGCTTCCTTGCTTGCCGTCCGAAAATCGTGGCGCACCGCATTCGCCGTGTCGTATCCCAAAGAATAATCGTGATTCTTCACGATGGGCGCAACTTTGAGCGCGTCGGGATTATCGCGGTGGTCAAAGAAAAAATCGTCCCTATACATCGAAAACAATTTCCAGAACGTTTTTTTCTCGTTAAAACTGCTGTATCCGTAATTCGCCGTTTTGGCAAGCCGCGACGAAGCCTTAAACGGCGCGTTGTATTTTGCACGCAGCAAATGCTCCAAAAGCGCATAGACCGCCAGCGTGTATATGCCGAAATCCCCCGAATCTTTTATCTGAATAAGTCTCTTAATCTCTGCTTCCGTAATCATATCGCCATTATATCACAGATTGCGTTTTGTGCTACCGCCTTAAATCCTCCCGCCGCCGATAAATACCGTTTATTTCCCGAATAATAACACTCATTCTCAGAAGAATACTATTCATTCCCAGAAGAATGGATTCCATTCACGAAAGAATGAAGCATTTTCATCAAAAAATTCGTTATTTTGGTGCTGTTTTTATGCAATTCAGTGAAAAAAATGCAAATTCTATGACAGAAAATGAATCATTCGTGATAGCAACTGATGATTCTTTGATAGCAGACGCTCATTCTTGAGGATTCTGAGTGATTTTCTGTCAATGCAAAAGCGTATTCAGAGACGAAACCGCGGACGCATCGGCGGAATTATTCTTGAAAAACGGGCGCAACACTCCGATATTGTTAGAACAATGCAGGAAATTTCAAATCAATCTACCAAAACACAGCAAACAAACAATCAAACAAATAAGCAATCGAATACTACGCAAAAATCGCTTATGACTTCTGGCATTTCGCTTTCGATTCTCACGCTGTTTTCGCGCGTTCTGGGCTTAATCCGCGAGCAAACAAAGGCGCGGTTCTTGGGCACGTCGGGGTATGCGGACGCGTTTGCTTTCGCGTTTATGATACCCAATTTGTGCCGCAGGCTTTTTGCCGAAAATGCGGTGTCCGTCGCCTTTATCCCCACGTTCAAAAAATACCTCGACGACGATTCTGCCGAGGGCAAAAAAGCCGCCCGCGAATTCGTCGCCGCAATGTGCACCATCGTGAGCTTTATGACCGCCCTCGTGGTTATCGCGGGAATGTTTGTCACGCCCCTCATCGTGCGCTTGCTCTACAAAAGCGCAGACGACGCGCTCCTCGCCGAAACCGCGCTGTTGACGCGCATAATGTTCCCGTATCTGTTCGTGATTTCGGTGGCGGCGTTTTTTCAGGGCATTTTGAACGCGCTAAAAATCTTTGCGCCCTCGGGTTTCACGCCGATTTTGTTTAATTCCATCGTGATTATCGCAACGTATATACTCGCCCCACACACCGCAAATCCCGCCCGCGCGATGAGTGTCGGCGTTATCGCAGGAGGGGCGGTGCAGGCACTCTTTCAGATGCCGTTTGTCTTAAAGAAAGGCTGGCTCTGCGGATTTACTTCCGTGAAAAAAGCATTTGCAAACCCCGGCACCAAAAAGGTCATCGCGCTCATCGGACCGACCGTCATTGGAATGGCGGCATATCAGCTCAACGACCTCGTTTCCTCAGGACTGGCAGGAAGAGCCGGCAAGGGCATTTTATCGAGCCTGCAATATTCACTGCGCTTGCAGGAACTGATTCTGGGGGTGTTCGCGGTGTCAATCGGCACGATAATTCTGCCCGATTTAAGTTCGCTCGCCCGCAAAAAAGATTGGGATTCTTTCAGCAAAATGCTTTCGCAGGCGATAAAAATCATCGCGCTCATCACCATTCCGATTTCGTTCTATTCGTTTTTGACGGGACGCAGCATTATTTCGCTCGTTTACCAGCGCCGCAGTTTCACCGAAGAAAGCGTGCAACTCACCCTCGAGGCATTCAAATTCCACATCGCAGGGCTGTTTTTTATTGCGGCAAACCGCATTATTGCCCCCGCATTTTACGCGCAAGGCAACACCAAAAGCCCGACCATCGCGGGAATGTTGGGATTTGCGGCGAATATCGCGATTGCACTCGCACTCGTGGGCGCAATGAAAGGCGGCGGCATCGCCTTGGCATTGACGATTGCTAGCTTGGTGAACACGGTATTTTTGTTTGTCTTTTTACGAAAATCGCACAACATCAACGTCGGTTCTGTCGTGCGCTCCACGATTTTGTATGCCGTCAAAATGTGCGTGCTGTCGGCAATCGCAAGCCTGCCGCTCATTTTTTTCGGAAAAAAAATCGCCGCGCTGTTCTGCACCGGCAATCACCTTATAGACGAAGGCGGATACTTGGCTGTTACCGCGCTGCTGTTCGGCGCAATCGGAATCGCATCGCTTTTCCTCACCAACGACCCGCTCCTAAAGATGATTGTAAAAAAAGTAAAGCGATAGATTTTTTTTGATTGGATTTCTGCGAAAACAAGCGGCGGCAGCGTTTCTGGCATATTGATTATTCGGAAAAACGGTTAACGCCGCTTGAACACATTCCACGGACGGTTGATAAAAAGATTGCCGTTCGTGCTTATGTGAATATTATTATCCCGTATATTTTCAAACTCGTAAATAACATCGTGCGTATAGACCATCGCCAAAAAATTTTCATAATCAGAATAGGTGATATTTTCGATTCTATTACGCGGAATGTACACCACATTAAAAATTCCAGAATTGTCTAAATGTGCAACTTTAATATATTTTCCGCCGCCACTCAAAAATTTGTCAATAAGATTACTAACGTTCGTTTTCATATTTCTTTCAGTATTTACTATAATAAAAATGGAGATTTTATACAACAGTTACATCAAAAATCTCCAAAATATCTAATTTTTCTTAGGATTTCTAACGATTGCAACGAAAATCAGTGCCGAAAAAAAACGGCGTGCCATAAAAAAAGCCCGAGCAAAAAACTCAGGCTTTTCTATTTTTTGTGCAAATTTATTTTTCTTGTCTCATTCCCGTTGTGTAACGGAAATGTTCTTTCGGCAATTACTCGGTCGGGCGTTTCTTGAAAGACTTGCTTTCTTTTACAGCCTGTCCCTCG
>ERZ842401.5672-NODE-5672-length-13694-cov-45.163868_pt1 | contig 13694 bp, 8 predicted proteins | sample MGYA00521270_ERZ842401 | MGnify/ENA primary metagenome ERZ842401 (study PRJEB31892, sample SAMEA3878208) | bioreactor metagenome | biome: Moose rumen | place: Sweden | collected 2011-10 | study: EMG produced TPA metagenomics assembly of the PRJEB12797 data set... | reverse complement strand
TATTTCACAAATCGTAAAGCAGATAAAGGATGATAGGAAAGATAACTAAAGGCTCCGAGTTCGCAGGTTGTGTTGCCTACGTTCTCCGTGAGGACAAAGCAAGGCTGTTGGCAGCAGAAGGTGTGTCTGGCACGCCCGAAGAAATGGCTGAGCAGTTTGAGTTGCAGACGTTACTCAACGACAAAGTGAAGAATACCGTCGGACATATCTCCCTCAGTTTCTCACCAGAGGACGGTGCCCGCTTGCGAAACGACGACCGTCTGATGGTAAAAATTGCTTACGAGTACATGGAGCAGATGGGCATCCGAGATACACAGTTCATCATTGCCCGTCACATCGACCGCCAACATCCGCACTGTCACATCGTATTCAATCGAGTGGATAATAACGGCAAGACCATTTCCGACAAGAACGACCGATACCGCAACGAGAAGGTATGCAAACAACTCACGGAGAAGTACGGGCTCTATATGGCAGACGGCAAGGAGCATGTGAATACGGAACGGCTACGCCCACATGACAGAGCCAAGTACGACATCTATGAGGCATTGAAACAGGAACTGCACAAAGCCACTTCTTGGGAGCAACTTCGTGAAGCCCTTCACAAGCAAGGGATTATGACAGAGTTCAAGTATAGCAGGACAGGCCGCAGAGTCGAGGGTGTGAAGTTCATCAAGGGCAAGCACATATTCTCAGGCTCTAAGATTGACCGCAAGTTCAGCTTTGCCAATATCGAGAAGCGGCTGGAGCGTAACCGTAAGTTCAAGGAGAAGTACCAGCAGACACAGCGCACCTATGAGCCACAACGTCCATCGGCAGCACCGCGTCCGCAAGTCGCGCCAGTTCAACGTGAAGAGCCGAAACCGAGGTATGAGGAAAGTGCCATTGAAAGTGTTGCCTCAGGAATCGGTGGATTATTCACACCATCTGGCTACGATGCCACCGCAGCACAGGAAGCCGCATTTGCAGTAGAACAACAGCGACTAAGGAAAAAGAAGAAACGTGGCATGAGGATATAGATCCGATGCCACATCACAAACAACGACATCTATTCACATTTTTAAAACTATTGTATTATGATCAACAAAAATCTCATGTTTGACATTGCCGTGTATTTCTATCAGAACTATGGCATCAGTATGGAATCAATCGCATTTGAGAGCCACATGGTAGGCTTCAACGTGTTCATCAATGAGAAGGGTATCCGTCTCTACATCCGCTTCTGGGAGCAAAGCAAAAGACGCAACAGTCTTCCTGACAAATGCGTCATTCTCGTAACCGCCAACTTCCAGTCTCATGAGCGACGACACATCCGAAACCTCGCTAAGTTTCTCAACTCAGTTGCCCCGCATTACGGCTACGAATTTCTCGCTATTGAACAAAATGATGAACTGAACCAACACCTGAATCTTCCAGAGGTACCTGTCAGAAATAGTTGGTGCTACTTCGCACCTTTCGGTGAGGAACTATCTGAGCAACTTGAAGATTAGTCTCCACAAGTTCCAGCCCCAAGTCGTTCAAAGGCTTGGGGCAATAAATACACCTTTTTCGATTTTTAGCACTCCCTTATATTAAATAATGTGTATTTTTAGGCACCTTAAGCATAAATCTCACAAATAATTAGTAAATTTGCAAAGATAAAACCGCATATAGTAATGGTGGAAGACAAAATAAATAAAGAGAAGCATTACCCGAAGTTTGCAAACTTTGGCGAATACTTGTTCTGGTCGTATGCCAACTTGCAGATGCTTTGTGCTGCACTCAACATGGGCAAAGCGAAATACGATAAATCTTGCTACATGATACGTGCCAAGGCTTTCAAGGCTTACAAAGAGGGACGTTGGAATATTCATGATTTGCTGGAGTTCAACGTGGCGAAAATTAAGGAGAACAACTACTGCTGGTATTGTGGTAAGGAGATGGAGCCGTCGAAACTGACAAAAGACCACGTTTTCCCAAGAAGCAAAGGTGGAGCCAACGACATGGACAACATTATCATGGTTTGTAAGACGTGCAACTCATCAAAAGGTAACATGGATTTATTTGAATGGTATTGCACAGTCAAAAAAGTTTGGCCTCCCCTTAATATCCTAGTTCATTATTTAAAAAACATCTATTTGTATAGTGTAGAAAATGGCTTAATGGATAAACATCGTGAAGAGTTGGATGCAATGGAACTACCCTTCAAATGGCAGTACATTCCTCTTGACTATCCACAACCAGAATTTTATATTTAACTATCAATAATATTAATATATGCCTCAATATTCTGTAAACAACCTCACTATTGACAATGTTCTTGGATTCATAAAGAATAAAGAGATTTCAATTCCTGAGATACAGCGTCCCTTTGTTTGGAAAAGTGACCAAATACGCGACTTGATAGATTCACTCTATAATGGCTATCCTATCGGTTACCTGATTATTTGGCAAAATCCAGATACAGTCGATAAGAATGGAGAAAAGACTATCGGTAAGAAAATCATGATTGATGGTCAGCAACGCATCACAGCCTTGATGACATCCATCGTAGGCTTGCCTGTTATAGACAAAGATTTCAAAGAGAAGGTAAGGTGTATATCCTTTAATCCATATGCTGCAGCTATTGGCGAGCCATGTTTTGAGGTTCAAAGTGCCGCCATTCTGAAGGATAAAAAATGGATAAAGGATATAGCCTATCTGTTCTCAAACGAGTATAATGCCTTTGATTTCATTCCCAAGTTCTGTCAGGAGAACCCGGATATGGAACCAAAGAAACTGAATGCCCTTCTGGAAAGAGTACGAGACATCAAAAATGCTCCTATAGGAGTTATCAATTTGAATAAAGAGTTAACTATAGATAAGGTGACGGAGATTTTTATTCGTATCAACAGTAAGGGAGCATCTTTGACACAGGCAGACTTCGTGATGTCAACAATTGCAGCCGATGATGAATTTGGAGGAAACATGCTCAGAAAGGCTATTGATTATTTCTGCCATCTTTACATCAATCATAATTTCATCAGCCTGATAGACAAGGACACAGAGTTTGTGGCATCAGAGTATTATCCTATGATAAAATGGCTGGCAGATGCTGACACCAAACTCTTTGCACAAACATTCGATGACGTATTGCGAATAGCGTTCACTTCAAAATACTATCGTGGCAAGATGGCGAACCTTACCGACTTGCTTCATGGTAGAAATTTCGAAACAAGAACATACGAGAAAGCCATCATGGAAGAATCATTTGCCAATCTGACAGAAGGCGTAAAGGATGTGTTCTGCAAATACTTGTACGAACAATTTGTAGAGTGTCTGAAAGGTGCTGGATTCATCAGCAGCCGTCTGGTTAAAGGCCGCATGGCACTCGACTTTGCCTATATGCTCTTCCTTCGATTGCGCAAAGACTCAACGATAGATAAACTGAAAGTGGCTCACTATGTGCAAAAATGGTACGTGATGTCTGTACTGACCGGACGGTACGCTTCAAGTCCAGAGACTGCAATGGAGTCGGACTTGCGTTCTATTCGTGAAAAAGGGTTCCTCGTGTTCTACAACGAGGTGATGGCCAACCTCTCTGATACGTTCTGGAATGTTACATACGTACAGAGACTGGAAACCACAGCCAGCAATTCGCCCGCTTTCAACGTCTATCTGGCTGCACAATGCAAGAGTGTTGATGCTTCTTTCCTCAGTACAGGGTCAAAGGTACGTGACCTGTTAAGTTCTGCCGACATCCATCACATATTTCCCCGTCAATACCTGAAGGACAATCAGATGAACTCAACAATGGAATACAATCAGGTGGCCAACTACACCTATCTCAGCAAACCCGTAAATGTTGCAGTAGGCAAGAAAGCACCTAAAGTGTATCTTGGAGAGGTAGTTTCAGCCATAGAAGCAGGCAAAGATTCCGCCTACACCACGATGAGGTCGATGGACGAACTATATGCCAATCTTGACGAGAACTGCATACCTCGCGAAATTGTCAACATGGACGTTGCTGATTATCATTCATTCCTAGAGGCCAGACGAAAGTTGATGGCACAGAAAGTTAAAGCATATTTCAACGCATTATAATTATTACCACACTATAATCAGAACTATATGAAGACGGATAGCCTGAAACTATATATTGACGAACTTAACAAGCAATACAAGACAGGGCTTGCTCGCGAACATTCTTACCGCCCTGCTCTTAAAGACCTGTTACAAAGCCTGTTGCCGAAGATGGTCGTAACAAATGAACCTGCCCATTTCGAGTGTGGTGCGCCTGACTACATCATTCAGCGGGAGAAAGACCATCTGCCAGTGTTTTTTGTGGAGGCAAAAGATGTGAACGACAACGACTTGGACGGACGCAACAAGAATGCCCACAAGGAGCAGTTCGACCGATATAAGCAAGCCCTCGACTACATCATCTTCACTGACTATTTGGACTTTCACCTTTACGAGCAGGGGGAGTTTGTGGATAGCGTGAGGATTGCAGAAATCAAAGGTGACAAGATTGTTGGCATTGCTGAATCCGAGGACAAATTTCTCTCCATGATTCAGCATTTGGGTTCGTCTGCCATTCAGCGCGTAACCTCCGCCTCACGTCTTGCAAAACTGATGGCGGGAAAGGCACGATTGTTGGCTAATATTATAGAGCAGGCTATGAATGACGATACGGATAGTTATGCCAACGATAACCTTCGAGGACAATATCAGGCGTTCAAGGATGTACTGATTCAAGAACTTAAACCTACGGACTTTGCAGACATTTATGCCCAAACGATAGCATACGGCATGTTTGCGGCTCGTCTGCATGATGATACGCCAGAGGACTTTAGTCGTGAGGAGGCTGCACGTTTGATTCCAAAGACCAATCCATTCCTGCGCCAGATATTCAACAATCTGGCAGGCAACGACCTTGACGAGCGCATTGCTTGGGTAGTAGATGATTTAGTGACAGTATTCCAGGCTACTGACTTGCAGAAGATTATGGCGAGTTACAGCCGTGACAAGCTGCACCATGACCCCATGATTCATTTCTACGAGGACTTTCTGTCTGAATATAATCCAAAACTTCGCAAATCAAAGGGTGTCTGGTACACGCCTCAGCCAGTCGTAGGCTTTATCGTCAGGGCTGTGGATGAAATTCTTCAAAAGGATTTTGGCTTGCCTGAAGGTTTGGCAGACTACTCAATGATAGAACGTGAAGTGGCTGTGGAGCAGAGTCGTGACAAGCGCACCTCTGATGGCATGAAGCATGAGAAACGCAAGTTCCACCGTGTTCAGATACTCGACCCTGCCACTGGTACAGGTACTTTCCTTGCAGAAGTAGTGAACCAAATCTATGACCGCTATCGTGACAATCAAGGCATCTGGCAACAGTATGTGGAGCAGCACCTTTTGCCACGTCTAAACGGATTCGAGATATTGATGGCCTCATATGCGGTGGCTCATATTAAACTCGATATGCTTCTTGCTGAAACTGGCTATCAGCACAATACGGACAAGCGCCTACATGTCTATCTAACAAATTCTCTCGAAGAAAGCAATAACGAGCCTCGTACCCTCTTTGCCCAATGGCTCAGCCGTGAAGCAACCGAGGCTAATGTCATCAAACGTGATTATCCTGTAATGGTGATGATTGGTAATCCACCATATAGTATTTCAAGCCAAAACAAAGGGGCATGGATTTCTACTTTGGTGGCAGATTATAAAAGGGAACTGAATGAGAGAAAAATCAATATTGAGGACGATTATATTAAGTTTATTCGATTAGGGCAATTCTACGTGGATAAAAACGGTTCTGGAATATTAGCTTACATAAGTAACAATAGTTTTATCGATGGAATTACGCATCGACAGATGAGACGGTCATTGATGGATTCTTTTGACGATATTTACATTTTAGATCTTCATGGGAATACCCGTAAACAGGAAGTGACACCTAATGGTAGCAAAGATGAGAATGTTTTTGATATCATGCAGGGCGTTAGCATCAATATCTTCGTCAAAACAGGGCGTAAGAATAAAGGAGAACTAGCAACAGTCTATCATCATGATGTGTATGGAGAACGTGACTATAAGTATTCAACACTTAACGACTATTCATTATCAGCAATGTCATGGAATGTATTGTCGCCAGCAGAACCATATTATTTCTTTGTGCCAAAAGATTTTTCTGTACAGGATGAATATGAAGGAGGGTTTAAGGTTGATGAATTGATGATTGTCTGTAACTCTGGCATACAAACAAAAAGAGATGATTTTGTCTATCAATTTTCACAACAAGGTATTGAGCATATCGTAAAATCTCTGCAAGTTCTTGATATTGAGGAAAGCCGCGAGAAACTTTCTGTTGGTGATGATGGAATTGCGTGGAAAGTCAGTTGGGCGAAACAAGACGTGAGTAAGAATAAAGGCACTTTTTCGACAGTTTTGTACAGACCTTTCGACTTAAGATGGACCTATTATACTGGAAAATCAAGTGGTCTTATGGCTCGTCCAAGAATGCCAGAAGCGTCTTACATGCTTAAAGAAAATATTGCGCTGCTGGCTGTTAGGAATACTCGTAGAGATATGTCTAACAACTATTTTGTGACAAATACGTTAGTAGATAAGGATGGTATATCTTCATTTGACAATTGTAGGTTCTATCCTCTTTATATATACAAAGAAAGCATGGGTAAAGAAAAGCGCATTGTCAACTTCAACAAAGACTTATATGATAGTATTGCCAAGGGCCTGAACTACCTCCCCTGCTATGATGACAACATGCTCATAGATCCTACATCTGATTATGATGGTGTACTATATCCCCAAGATCTCTTTGATTATATTTATGCCGTGTTATACAGCCCATCGTATCGCGAGCGTTACAAAGAATTCCTGAAGATTGACTTCCCACGCATACCTTATCCGACAGACTGGGAGAAATTCCGCGACTTAGTGGAAAAGGGCGAGGAACTACGACAACTTCACTTGATGGAAGGTTTGCCTAATAGTACTGGCATAACATTCCCTGTAAGTGGCACCCTACAAGTGGACTGTTTCCGCTGGCAGGATAATCGTGTCTATATCAATAGTGACCAATATTTTGAGGGTGTGCCAGAATCAGCTTGGAACTTCTATATTGGCGGCTACCAACCAGCCCAAAAGTGGTTGAAAGACCGAAAAGGCATGACCCTGGGTTTCGATGATGTGAGGCACTACCAGCGCATTATCTACGTGCTCTGCGAAACAGACAGATTGATGGAAAAGATAGATGCTACGCTTTCTTGCAATGATATTGATTAACGCCTAACATGAATTGATATGAATTGGCATGAGATAAGACCACTTAATGGCTCGCAAAATGATGGCTTTGAGGAATTAGTATGTCAATTAGCAAATAAAGAAACAATTCCTAATAAGAAGCAATTTATTCGCAACGGCAAACCAGATGCTGGTGTAGAATGCTATTGGGTCTTAAACGATGATAAAGAAGTTGCATGGCAAGCAAAATATTTTACTTCTTCATTTTCTACAACCCAATGGGGAGAAATAGATAGTTCTATTAGAACTGCTTTAGACAAACATCCAAAACTAACAAAATATATTATCGCTTTCCCGATTAATCCGCCAGATGCCAGATTAGCAGGACAAAAATCAATGCGCGAAAAATGGAATGAACACGTTTCTAAATGGCAAGATTGGGTGGCTCAGAAAAACATGTCTATTGAATTTATTCCTTGGTGGGAATCTGATATCATTCAACGATTGCAATTGCCTGACAATGCAGGCATGTTCTACTTTTGGTTTCATCAACAAGAATTCACCTCAGATTGGTTTAATCATAGAAACAACAAGTCTATAGCTGATTTAGGTGTACGATACACGCCCAAATTAAATGTAGAATTAGATATAGCTAAAATATTTGATGGCTTATTAAGGAATAGTAGATTTTATGATTTATTCTATACTTCCTTGGATAACTTGTTAATAGCCTGTGATAAAGTTTTGAAATATTGCAAAGGCTTAATGACTTTTAATGAAAGTATATCCAGTATTATTAGCAAGTTAGTCAACACATTTGATATTAAAAATATAAATCACAACCATTTGCAAATTCCGACACTACAATATTGTAATATCATTAGTGATTTTTCAGATTGTTGTGATAGGATTATGGATTATTACATTGAAGAGGAAAGAAAAATACAAAAAGAACTCAATGAATACCGCTTCTATCACAAATATGGATCTGAGATACATTATGTGCGAAGTTTGCAAGAATCTCTCTATACATTTAGTCAATTTATCAATAGTGCAATATGTAAATTAGCAAACACGCCTATTTTGCTTCTAGAAGGAGATGCCGGTGTGGGAAAGTCCCATCTATATGCAGATGTGGTTAAAAGGGCTGATGAAGGCACTGCAATCCTATTGTTAGGGCAGTATTTCACATCCCAAGATAATCCATGGATGCAAATAAAAAGGATCTGTGAGATAAATTGCTCCGAAGATGAGTTTTGGGGTGCTCTCAATGCCAAAGCGGAATCAGAACGAAGAAGAATCGTTTTGTTTATTGATGCGGCTAATGAAGGAAATGGCAAATCATTTTGGAAGAACTATATCAATGGTTTTATTACAACTATTGCAAAATATGAATGGCTTGGTTTAGCTATCTCTGTACGTTCATCATATACTAAGTTGTTATTTCCTGAAGATAGTGTAAATCGGTTTATACGATATAAACACGAAGGGTTTGGACAGAAAGAAGGAGAGGCCATTCATCTATATTTTAAAGAATATGGTATATCACTACCAGATACTCCCATTCTTCAAACAGAATTTCAAAATCCGCTATTCTTAAAATTATTTTGCATCGGGCAGCAAAATAATCGTAACAGAATAGGAGTATCATATATAAATCATTTGGATGCCATAATAAAGAATTACATATCAGGAATTGAAAATCAATTGGCAGATAGGTTGCATTATAATGCAAGTCTTCAAATTGTTGATAAAACGATTAATACACTCATAGATTATATGGTCGCCAACAATAAAGCCATTATAACTTATGAAGAGGCCTATCTCGAATTAGATACAATTTGTACAAGATATCATATTAATAATTCCTTATTAGAAGAATTGATTTCTGAAGGAATATTAATCAAAAATATTGCTTATAATGGAACAGAATATGTTTATTTTGCATATGAACGTCTAGGCGATTATTTAACGGCGAAACACTTATTAGAGAAAGCAAATAACATAGATAATGCATTTGTTGAGGGAGGAGAATTATTTAATTATGTTAGAGACATAAATGCCTGTATGCAAAATCAAGGACTGATAGATGCATTCAGTATTCTTGTCCCCACTTTAACTGGAAGGGAATTCTTTGAATTCATTCCTCATGTCAAGGATTACTATGCAATAGCAGAGAGTTTTATTAATTCAATGCTATGGCGGCAAATGGAGCAGATATCGGATGAAGTGCGAACCTATTTAACATCTATTAATAATCGAGGATTACATCAACAATTTTGGAATACTTGCCTATCCATTTCGACAATTCCCAATCATGCTTTCAATGCAAACTTCTTGCATCAACATTTAAGCAAATTTACTTTAGCAGATAGAGATCGATGGTGGATTCCTTTTCTAAAAAATCAATGGCAAAATGATACGCCTGGAAAAACTCTTATCAATTGGGCATGGTCATTTGAAGATATATCGCATATTAGTAATGAGTCTGTAAAACTGACAGCCATCACATTATCTTGGTTTTTAGCAAGTACAAACAGGAACCTTCGAGATAGTTCTACGAAAGCATTAATATGTTTATTAAAAAGGAGAACAGATGTATTAATAGATGAATTAAAGCTGTTTGAAGATGTGAATGACCCATATATATATGAGCGTTTATATGCAGTTGCATTTGGATGTGCTATGCGGTTAGATGACAAACAGAAACTTACTGAACTAAGTCAATATGTATATGAAACCATATTTAAAGACAAGGAGGAAGTATATCCACATATCTTATTAAGGGATTATGCTAGAGAAATTATAGAATATGCCAACTATAAAGGATGCATCGTTTCTTTCCCTTTAGAAGAAATTCGCCCACCATATCATAGCATTATGCCAGAACAATTCCCGAAAAACGAAGAAATAGATAACCAGTATAAATTAGATTATAAAGATTCTGGACAGAAGAACTATTACTATAGCCAAAACACCATTCTAGGTTCTATGGTTACAGAATATGGGCGTGGTACCGGTAATTACGGCGATTTTGGCCGCTATGTGTTTCAAGCAGGATTAAGCTGTTTTAATGTCAATTATGATGGATTAAGTAATTATGCCGTCAAATTGATATTTGAAAAATATGGCTATGATAAAGAAAAGCATGGAAATTTTGACAGAGAGGTCGGAAGTTCTTTTTGGCAGAATAGCGGGGGGCATAATGAGCGTATAGGCAAAAAATATCAATGGTTGGCTTTCTATGAATTGCTAGCACGAGTTTCTGATAATTGCCAAAAGCATGAGGATTCTTTTTCCGATAATATTGAGCCATATAATGGCCCGTGGAATCCGTATGTCCGAGATGTTGACCCAACAATCTTGATTCGCAAAACAGGTAGTTTTCATGTACCACATCCACAATACTGGTGGGAAGTAACGCCTGGGATTAATATGAATGAAAACAATAAAACATGGATGACTCATAAAGATGATTTACCTTCACCAGATATATTTATTGATATTTTTGATGATAATGGTGAAGAATGGTTGGCGTTAGAGTACCATCCAGAATGGGATGAAGAAACACATCTTGGTGAGGAGAAATTTGATTCACCAAAGAAACGGGTTTGGTACCAAATTCGAAGTTATATAGTAAAGGGAGAAGATTATCAAAAAGTTATCGACTGGATTAACGAAAAGAATTTCCGTGGAAGGTGGATGCCAGAGGGAACTGAATGGTATGAGTTATTTAATCGAGAATACTATTGGTCTCCGGGATTCCAAGAATTTAATAAAAGGTATATAGAAGAGACGGAGAATTCGGAAGAGTTTCAACTTAACGACAATAAAACAGGCTCATATATAGCTAATTGCTATGTCACTACAAAAGCATACTATTGGGAGGAAGAATATGATCATTCAAAAGAAGAATCATTTTATATTATCATACCCTCAAAGTTAATATATGACCAGATGCATTTACACCACTCCGACAGAGAAGGTGAATTTGTTGATGCAGACAATAATATAATATGTTTTGATCCTTCCGTATATAACAACTCATTTTCTGCATCACTTATAAAGAAACAGCCATTTTTAGACTTTCTAAAAAACAATAATCTAAAGATTATATGGACTCTATTGAGTGAGAAACAAATTATTGGAGGTCATAGTTTTACTTCGAATGATAATCCGCCCCCACTTGATATCAGTGGCGTATATTATTTGGATGATGATTATAAAGTGCAAGGTAAATTTGCTATTCATTCTTCTCTGGAACTTGAATGTAGGAACCAACAGGAGGACGGTTCTCCTAATCAGAAAATATAAAAGAAATAAGATGACAAATAGAAAATGTAAATGTGAAAACAAGGTATGCTTAACCAAATTAAACGCTGAGAGATGAAAAAGTATTGTCCATTAACTAAAGATATTGCCTTCGCTCGGCTGGATAAGAGGCTGAGTGAAGAGGATAAGATGGTTATTCTGAAAGCAAAGGACATGATTGAGTTCCACTTCTCGTTAGGAATGTGGATTCGCAATACGTGGATTTATGGTAATGAAGAAGAGCGTGTTGAGACTCTGGCCAAAGACTTGGGTGAAGAAATCTTCTGGGATGCTGATTGTCTATCATCAGCCATACTCAATAGTTACAAGAAGTATTTGAGAAAGAGATTTAAGTCTAAAGGAAATCCATAATTGAGCAAGAGAATGGCTAATAATAAGAACGGAAATAAAACGTTATAAAAATATGGCACTACCAATTAACATAGAAGATTTGCTGGGTGGTCTCGTAGTAGAGGGCAACCGAGTGGAATATAAGAAGGGGTGGAATCCTGATCCTATCTATAGAACTATCTGCGCCTTCGCCAATGACTTTGACGATACGTGTGGAGGGTATATCGTTGTAGGCGTTGATGAAGTGGATGGAAGAGCTGTTCGTCCTGTGGTAGGCATCGATATCAATGAAATTGAGCCGATAGAGAAAGCGATGGTTGGATTCAACAACCTGATAGCACCTTACTATCAGCCCCGCGTTTTCTTTGAACAAGTGGATGGGAAAACTGTGATGGTTATTTGGATAACAGCCGGAGAACGTCGCCCTTACAAAGTACCTGATATGGTAACTGCTAAAGAGAAGAAGTACAATTACTATATCCGTTACAATTCAAGTTCCATTGTGGCAAAGGATGAATACCTCACGGAATTGCTGAACCTTGCCAACCGGGTCCCATTTGACGACAGAGGCAATGTGAAAGCCAAGCCTGAGGATGTCTCTATGCTGCTGATACGCGACTATCTGGCAGAAACAAAGAGTTCATTGGCAAGAGAAATGGAGAAACTGTCTCCTATGCAAGTGTTGGAACAGATGAATTTATTGGAAGGGCCAGTAGAGCAAACACGTATCAAGAACGTAGCACTGATGATGTTCTCATATCATCCTGAACGATTCTTCCCTGGCACTCAGATTGACATCGTATTCTATCCGCAAGGCAAGGATGGCGACCCTAACAATTTCACAGAGACAGAGCCTTTCCGTGGCCCAGTTCATTTGACACTTAGGCGAGCACTGGATTATCTGAAATATATGGTTGTCCGAAAGAATATCCACAAACCAAAAGACGATGAACATTCTATCGTGGTGTACAACTACCCATATCAGGCTCTGGAAGAGAGTTTGGTGAATGCCTACTATCACCGTCGGTACGACGAGTACCAACCCGTAGAAGTGAACATCATGCCTGACATGATAGAGATAATCAGCTATGGCGGAGCCGAACGTAGCATCAAACTTGACGATCTTCGGGCTGGCAAACGTGTCCATGCACGTCGCTATCGCAATCCCCGTCTGGGCGAATTCCTCAAAGAGTTGCATCTGACTGAAGGAAGAGGTACAGGTTTCCCCACCATCCATGAGGAACTGAGGAAGAATGGTTCCCCCGACTCCATAATTGAGGCTGATGATGAGCATACCTATTTCATCATCCGCATCCCCTGCCACCCTGAATTCGTATGCGAAGAGTTGAGTATGGATAAAGAGGGGCATATTCTCCCCGTCGGAGAGGTCTGGAAGCCAGATGTTACTGAGAATGTTACTGATGTCAGTGACAATGGCACAGAGAATGGCACAGAGAATGGCACAGAGAATGGCACAGAGAATGTTACTGAGAATGTTACTGAGAATGTTACTGAGAATGTTACTGAGAAGACTACTGCCGAGAAAAGGCGGGATGAGATACTGAGATTAATGAAATTGGACAAGAAAATAACTTATGACAATCTTGCAAACGTCTTTCATGTGTCACGTATGACTGTTTCAAGGGATATCAATCTTCTTCGCTCCCAAAACAGGCTTATGAGAGAAGGGGGCGATTACGATGGTAGTTGGATTGTAATTGAATAATGAAGATATGAGTACAACAAAGATTCACAGAATAGTGGCGATGGACATTTGTCAGTCGCATCCAAACAAGAAGGCATAT
>ERZ842401.5671-NODE-5671-length-13698-cov-4.170124_pt1 | contig 13698 bp, 19 predicted proteins | sample MGYA00521270_ERZ842401 | MGnify/ENA primary metagenome ERZ842401 (study PRJEB31892, sample SAMEA3878208) | bioreactor metagenome | biome: Moose rumen | place: Sweden | collected 2011-10 | study: EMG produced TPA metagenomics assembly of the PRJEB12797 data set... | reverse complement strand
CGATGAATTTTACTTTTCCAGGTGGGTACAGCCCGATGGTTCATTTATTCAAGCTCAATTGGTATACCCTTTTGATGGACACTATGAATACTCTTCCGAATGGGACATTGATAACGAAGATTGTGGGTTAATGCAATATAGCAATTCAAACAATATCCTATATATGCAGCATGCTCCAGAGGATGTCATATCTGTTTCGCCAGAATATGCTGGCAAAACTGGTTATATTATTGAATACGACGATTAGGTGGTGTTTATGCAAGGTAAGGCAGCTTTGGATTTTCTCTTGGGAATCCAGACGTACAGTGCCATAAACTGAGGTGATAAAATTTTTTCATATATTAATTCTACCTTTGAAAATTGCGGCATTGTAGCCACTTTTTTCTTGCTTTTTTTATGTAAACTGAAAAACTACCTAACCAATGGTTAGTTAGTAAACAATTATAATATCTAGTTTGATGTGAGTGCTTTTTTAACACTCCCCTTTGGATCTTTTATCAATAGATATACAACCCAGATAACCATTGCAAGGGCAATAACGGATAGCCCTAAAAATGAATCATTGATAATATCCTCTAAGCTAGGAGCAAAGTATTCAGCTCTCAACTCTACGTACTCAAAAATTGCATCTACAAACCACATTATTGAGGCACCCCAAAACATAAACATGAGAACATGTAATCTCATGGTGTCATCTTTTCTGTTGTACCAAATAATAGTAGTTATAACTGCCGCGAAAACTGTTAATAATAGTGTCATAGGATTCTCCTTTAAACGAGTGATTTATTATTTTCTTTTCTAGAAACGATAACATCAGCTGTTACACACATACCAACCCATACAGCAGTGATTAATACAGCCATAGATACACCAACTGTTCCCATTTCATGAAGCATTTCCGCTGTATCACTAGGATTTGACATAGCTGTTAAAAATGGGAAAAATGGTGCAATTTCTCCATGCCATAAGTGCTCATAAGCAAGAAGAATTGCTCCGCCCCACAAAAGGTTTTTGAGCCATTTCAGCTTTCTTGATAGAGGAACCTTAATGTCAGTATTGGTATTGTTTAGTTCCTTTTTTTCTTCTACTTTCTTTACAATTTCTGTTACGACAGCTTCGCCAGCTGGTACTAAAAAACATGCCATAATTTTTCTCCTTATCGTGTATTATGTTACTGTTAAGACAAGTAAATTATAACAATTGTAATATCAGTGGTTAATACAATAAGCTTTTTATAGCTATTCAAATATAGAGCGATACTATTCGCAAATAGAATAGTAAAAAACTATCTAGTCCTTTTTATATAAAGTCAGAAAGAAATTAGAGGGAAATTCGGAAATTCCGAATTTTCTACTAAGCCGACCAATTATTATAATTTAGATATGGTTATATCGGTTGGGTATAGGGTTAAATCTAAGAGAGGAGTACAGTTTTTTAAAAAGGTTCAAAACAAAATCCATTATGCAGTGCATGGGGAGACAGCTGCAGAAGTTATATACCATAGAGCAGATGCAGAGAAGGATTTTATGGGATTAACTACTTTTGTTGGTTCTCAGCCTACTTTAAAAGAGGCAATCATTCTTAGGAGTGGTTGTCTTTTCTTATTTTTAAATATATTGTTCACTCTTAAATATGTTTATGTTATTCTAATTAAAATTGTAGTATATGGCTTAATAAAGGAGCTAAAGATTGATTAATACAAGCTTGTGTTATTTGATTAAAGATGGGAAATATTTGATGCTTCATCGCACTAAAAAAGAGCATGATTTAAATAAGGATAAATGGCTTGGTGTAGGTGGTCATTTTGAGGAAGGGGAAAGCCCTGAGGAATGTGCCATACGTGAAGTGTCAGAGGAGACTGGATATATTCTTGATGATGTCTCGTACCGAGGAATTATTACATTTGTTTATGAAGATAGCGAAGGTAATAAGATTACAGAGCTTATGCATCTTTTTACCTCAGATATGTTCCATGGCAATCAAATCGAATGTAATGAAGGTACTCTTGAATGGGTTCCTATTTCTGAGGTGACAAGTCTTCCAATATGGGAAGGGGATAAAGTATTCTTGCAGCTTCTTGAAGAAAATCACCCATTTTTTAGCTTGAAGCTTGTGTATACTAAAGATGAGCTAGTAGAGGTGAAGCTAAACGGAAAAGAAATAGGTAAATAATTGGGGAGTAGCTAAACTTAGGATAAGAAAACAATGTATCTTGGCAAGATGTTTGGAGTTAGCTTTGTAACAGTGTCTACCTGGGAATCTGGAAGGACTATGCCATCTCCAGAGATTATCGAAGGTCTTTGTGTGGCACTCCATTGTAGAAAAGAAGAGCTTGTAAATCTTGAAGCTGAGCAGGGTGGATATCTAAAGATGAATGCTTCATAAATATATTGATTTTGGATAAAGAGGAGATAACTTTGCATATAGAAAAGCTCAAATATTATTTAGATTTATATGAATGTCGAAATTTTACCGAGACTGCAAAAAAGAATTTTATATCCCAGGCCGCTTTAAGCCAATTTATAAGCTCTTTAGAGAAAGATTTGCAGATTCAACTCTTTGATAGAAGTGTAAATCCGATAGAGCCAACAGTAGCAGGTGTACAATTCTACGAGGAATGTAAAATACTAAACAAGCAATATGAAAACACTTTATCAAAAATGGAGCAGATTAAAAAGACAAACACGCCTGTCTTGCGAATTGCTTATTCATCTTCTGTCGACATTCAATCTTTGTTACCAATAATCCCTAGATTTAGGGAGAAATATCCTAATGTGAAGCTACAACTGAATAAGATTAATCTAAATGAGACAGAGGAATATTTGAAAAATAATCTGTGTGATCTGGTGATTTCTTTTTCGACAGAATTTGTTGAAAACAAAACAATTACTTATAGAACACTCTCAAAAGGAAAGTACTTAGCTATGATTGGAAAGGATAATCCCTTGTACTGCTTAGATTCCATATCTACTGCACAATTATACGAGCAGCCACTTATTATGCTTAGTAAAAAAGTAATTGGAAACCTGTATGACAAAATGATTGACCGTGCGCGGTCAGACGGTTACGAGCCTCTCATTGAAAAGACAGTTGATGATTTAGAGACAGAAATGTTTTATATAATCACAGAAGGTTTAATAGGATTCGCTCCAGAAAGCCAGATTATAGCTGATTATGGTGATGCTATTAAGTTAATACCTATTGTCGGTAGTAATCATGGGTATATAGTTGCTGCAGGTTATTTAAAAGATAATAAAAATGCTGCACTAAAGGCTTTTCTTGATATCATTTGATTTACTTATTGCCCATTAGTTTTTTCAGTTGGACGATTGATAAATTTTTAACTATCATATATTTATCAGTTAACGAAGTTGGGGCTACCCGAAGGAGGAAACATGGGAAAATTATTATTAACAGGTGTTGATGGAAATCTTGGTTCTGAGGCAGCTAGAGTTCTTCTAACTCTAGCTAACAAAGAGGACTTAATCTTTGTAGGTTATAGTCAGGAGGCTTTGGATGCTTTTAAGGCTCAGGGTGTGGAGACTCGTCAGGCAAACTTTAACAATTATGAAGGCCTTGAGGAAGCATTTGCTGGTGCTGAAAGATTAGCACTTATTTCAATGCCTTTCGTTGGAGTAAAAAGACAAAACGCTCAAAAGAATGTTGTAGATGCAGCAAAGGCAGCAGGTGTTAAGCAAATCATTTATACTTCTTTAGTTAATGCAGGCGATGAGACAAATCCAAGTGTAGAGAAGAAAGATCATATCTATACAGAAAACTATATTAAGGATGCAGGACTTGATTATGTATTTCTTAGAAATTCACAGTATGCTGAGGCTATGATTACCAATTACTTTACATATGTAAAGGGTGATGGAGTCCTTAAAAATAGTCAAGGTGATGGAAAGATGGCATATATTTCACGTAAAGACTGCGCAAAGGCAGTTGCTTATGCACTTTATAGAGGTGCTGAATACGACCATGCTACACTTGATATCAATGGCCCAGAGCTTATGACTATTACAGAATTTATCGAAATTGGAAATAAGGCAACTGGAAATCATGTGACATATCAAGAGCTTACAGATGAGGAAAACTACCAGGTATTTGATGCTATGGGAGTTCCTAGAACAACAGACGGTGTATTTCAGAAAGGATCTGAAGCTCCATTCTCATCAGATGGCATGGTTACCTTCGCTCAGGCCATCCGCGAAGGCAAAATGGATACATTCACTGATGATTTCAAGAAGCTTACTGGTTCAGACCCAATGACAGTACAGTATATGTTTGAGCACAATGAGGATTTCCAAATTGGTGAAAGGCATTCAAAAGATGCTTAATTAATGCAATTATTAATGCCGGGCCTCATTGTGATAAAACTTTTTCATATATCAATTCTCCCCTCGAAAATTGCGGCACGGTAGCCGCTTTTTTCATGTCTTTTTTCAATTATAGAATAAGAGATAATATATTCTACTGCTAGTAGAGTGACAGTTTAAACATTTTATATTAGATTAAAAGCGAGGTGAGAAAAGTGGATAATCAAAAATTCGGAATGCTTATCAAAGATGCAAGAATAGAAAAAGGGTATACCCAAAAGAAATTAGCCACTATATTAGGAGTTACAGATAAGGCTGTTTCAAAATGGGAATGTGGAAAATCTTTTCCAGATATCACTTTAATAGAATCTATATCAAACGAATTAAATATTAGCGTTGGGCAATTGGTAGGTGTTGCTGATAATTCAAGAGAGGAGGCTATTATGATTGAATGGATTGGAAGAAAGATTAAAACTAGAGTAATTATATCGATAGTGGTACTTTCACTGGTTTTAATCAAATTTCTAGCTAGAGGATTGAATAGTTTTTTATCATATTGGATTCTCAGCGATGTGATAGAAAATTGCTTGTATTTAGGGCTTATTATTATTGGGGTGATTAGTTTGATATCAAGCATAGTATTAATTAAGCAAAGGAAAATTTATGAAAATAATGAAATTGACGAGTAGAATAATAACTGAAACTATGAGTATTTTTCTAATAAGTGGTGCAGCATGGTTCATAACATATGTAAATATGATAATGAAGGCAGTATGTTTCTAATTGACTATTCTTTCGGTAAATACCCAAATTATGGTAGAAATGATAGTTTGAATGCTTGTATCTCCGTTAGTTGAATTCGCCTGAATAACGACAGACTGATTTTCCTTATATGAAAGGATATTAGGCAAGGAATAGGGCTCATTTTTAATGGTAAGCCTAAGCAAAGCTTGGTATTCATTAATACCATTTCTGTTGCAGGTTTCTATATATGTTCTGATTGTAGCAAAATAAGAGGCATATTCGATTGATCGAAATTGCCCTGAGACTTTTGATTTTGTTTTTGTTGACCTAAGAGAGCGCTCGCTGATGTTATTAGTAGTCGGAATTTCATTAATATTGATTTTTTGAATCTCGTATATTACACTTGAGAAGTAACTAAATAAGGACGTGATATTTTTTAAATTTCCTATTCTGTTTATATGTATTTATTTCTATATATGCAAGTGTATATTGATAAATCCCTGAAAACAGAATAATAAATTTAAAATCTTTTATCTAACCAGTAGATTGCCATATTGCTTTATGTGTAGTCTTTATTTGTGTTAGATTCTACGTCCTTTTTGTAACCATTTTTTACAGAAAGGATTTTTTATTATGCAAGACCGTTTTGAATTATCAGATAAATATCGATTTATTATTCAGCAAATAGGAGATTATGAATTTAATAACCCCCGTTTATTAATACAGGCTTTTACTAGAAAGTCTTATACCGAGGAAAATGGTGGCGAAAACAACGAAATATTGGAGTTTGTTGGTGATAAAGCTCTTGATTTCGCTGTTATTAGATATCTTATCGACAGATATGGCAACATCAAATACTATCTAGGTAAACCTACTGCGGTTTATAAACCTATCTCCCAAAATATGTTAGCCTGTGATTTCGACGAAGGGGAGTTGACTCGCCTAAAACAAAAGATGGTTCAAAAAAAGGCTTTGGCACAGCGCATTGATGTGTTAGGTCTAGCAAATTTTTTATTTATTGGAAATGGAGATAGAGTCAAAGATATACGAAATCAGCAATCGGTTAAGGAGGATTTGTTTGAAGCTATAATCGGAGCAGTTGCAATAGATTCTAACTGGAATATGGAAGCCATTCAAAATGTGGTTGAAGTTATGCTAGAGCCAGAGCTTTTCCTTGACGATGATGAAGAAGCGGATTATGTTGGGCTAATTTATGAATGGGAAGCACAAAAGAATCACGCTGCACCAATTTATAAGTTTTTTGAAGATGGTAGAACTCAGCTAAACTTCAGAAGTGCCACATATATTTATCCTAACCATGTATTTACCGAAGATGACTCAAAATATGCATGTCACTTATATTTAAGTACAAATGAAAAATTTGTTGGTTTTGGAAAATCCAAAAATGAAGCAAGGAAATGCGTTTCCAGACTAGCGTATAAGTATTTGGAAGATAAAAATATGCTTTTAGGAATAGAAGATGAGATAAAAAACCCAAATATTGATGATTCTATTAATCAGCTTGAGACTTTAGCACGACGCAGCTATTTCGATATTCCTGCTTACAGCTTTACGGAGAGCCATGACAAGGACGGAAATCCAATGTGGACAGTTAATTGTCACATCAATGGCATAGATAAGAATTTTACCGCATTATCTTCATCTAAAAAGTTTGGAAAAAAAGAAGCTGCATATAAGATGCTTCGTTACGTATTAAATATAAATGATTAGAGGAACGGAGGATTCACATATGTCATTACCACTTAATTATTTTGAATCAGATATGGACAGAGACTTTTATCTTGCTATGAGAAAAGAATTAGATCCTCTGTTTTTAGAAGATAGGATTAATAGAGCAAATAATATTAATGTCGAGCCCGACACCGCTGGTGTAGATTTTTATTTTCTTAGTACCTTTATTAATGATGCAATGTATCATGATTTCACGCTGATAGAACAAGATTTTCTTAAAAACTGCCGGGAAGATATCGAAGCATTTAATAATTATGCTTGGTACGATGAAACAATAGTAGGAATAAATGATCCTATAACAATTACCTACAATAATGTTCTTAGGCTTATTTATAATGGCGCTAAAATGGGAAATACCTATTGCATTAGTTTAATGCAAAACCTCTATAAAACATATTACAAAAGAGAATATAAGCAGGTTAAGAACTTCAAAAATATTCGTACTAATGATATTTTTTCGATTGCAAAGGATGACCCTGACAACGACAGGCAAGCTTCCATGTGTCGAATACTGGCTATATGCCCATTTTTTAATATTAAGCTGGATAGAGATACGACTGTACATTTTAAAACCTTTGAAAAAAGAAAAGACATATTTTTTGCAAATATAAATAAAAAGATCATACCAGATTTTGAGATATCTAAGGATATATGGGAAGAATCCATTCAAGAAATAGAAGAGGTTGCACATAAATTTAAAGATGATTCAAAAGCTTACAAAGGCTTCTCTAAAGCGATTTCTTTTACGAATGCATGTTATCAGTATTTTGGATTTGCAAAAAATTATACCATCACCTGTATAGATAACTTTGAAGGGGTTAAAAAGTCCATGATTGAGACTTTAGCCATATTAAAAAAAATATATCCTAACGAAGAATATTCTGCTGATGAAATCGCTATTTTCTCCAATGTATTTAATCTTGTTAATGCTATCACAGATGTAGCTGTAGATTTTGACTCAGAGATTGGAGCACTACTTGGTGATACAATCGATGAAGAAGAATTTGAAGATGCTCTGTTTAGGCCTATAGTCAAAAAAGCAGAAACAAAGGATGTACAAATCCAGTCTACAAAGGAAGAGACATTTACCGAATTAGATAATGTTTCTTTAGAAGATTATAAGAGTGAAATAAAGGAATTACGTGCTCGATTGCACCAAAAAGAGGAAGACTATAGAAATTTATATGATAAAAATAAATTACTACGCAGCGAGGTAAAGCAATTATCGGCTGAAGTAGCGGCCAATGAAGCAAATAAGAATGAACTTATTGCTTTGCGTGATTTTGTCTATAATTCTACTGAAAACACTGAGCCTACAACAGGTATTAGTCTTGAAGAAATGAAGGCCTTTTTAGCAGCTAAAGATATTGTAATTATTGGTGGTCACGAAAATTGGCACAATAAATTAAAACAACTATTTTCTAGTTGGACATTTATTCGTGTAAATGACGTTGTAACAGTGGAACCAACAATAGTTGATGGTAGAGATGCTATTTATTTTTATACGGATTATTTAAGTCACAAAGAATATAGAAAGTTTATGTCAGTAATTAGAAAAAAGGAGCTCAAAATCGGTTATATTAACAATGTAAATGTGGAAAAGAATATTTCCCAAATATACAACAATTTTGAGAATTAACGGAAAAATATTGTATTAATACCATGCTTCAGCTTTAACCGTTCAGCTTTAACCGACAAATTCTTTCACAAAAGTCGTTCGATATATCTGCTCCATTGAAAATATAGATTTTAGTGACTCAGATTGCAATAAAAAATATATTTGAGAACAGTGTATTGTCGTCAACGTACAAATCTCTGAGTAGTACAACATTTGTGTATCAGGAGGTCATGGCCTGATACCTCAGTCCTGTAGGGGAAACATGAGACCAGCAGGACAACTTTCTAAAACTGTAAGCGGTGATTTCTTCTGCCGCTTTCTTTATGTCATAGGATGCCGAATTTCATCAGAAATTCAGCATCCGTAAATAGCAAGATTTGTCTGAAAGAGAAATCTTGTCCTGCAAAGCAGGATTTCCGAACGGAATTTCAACTTTTCCATTCGGAAACTCATGCTATAATTATACTATTCAATGGATAGGAGAGTACCTTAATGGCTGATTACAGGGTAGACTGGGCTAAGGCAAAAGATGAACTTAATATTTCGCTACGGAGCCTTGGCTTTCCGTCAGACCTAGGCGATGCGATAGCAAAGCAGTTTGGCAGCCCAAAGGCAATCTACCGCATGATTTCTTATCTTGATAATGTAAAGCCAAAGACAGTTGAGCTTGTTGTAGATGAAATGTTAGCAATCAGAAGCGAGATAGATGCTTGGCATGATAAAAAGGCAAGCGAAGCTGCAAATGCGGCATACAATGAAATGTTGTATCGTGGTTTTCAGGATTAATTACAAGGGAGGACGCAATGAACGTAGCAATAAGATATTATTCAAAGACAGGTCACACAAAAGATATAGCGGAAGCATTGGCAGAAGGTGCAGGTGAAATGGCAATCTCCATCACAGATGAACCAACCCTTAACGAAAAGGTCGACATTCTTTTTCTAGGTGGAGCTCCATACGCAAATATTATGGCTCCTGAGCTGAGAGAATATGCCTCAAAACTCACACCAGAAACAGTGGGTAAGGTGGTATTGTTCTCTACATCAAATTGGTCAAGAAGAACGATGCTAGCTTTGCGAAAAATGCTAAAAAATCAAGGAATATCTGTAGAGCAGGAGACATTCTATTCGCATTTTCTCGCAGTAAAAAGTCACATTGAACCAGCAAAAGAATTTGCAAAAAGGATTACCCACGATGAAAACTAGACTCATAAAACCTAATGACAACTCAATACTTGCAGAAATAATCAGAGGTAATTTAAAAGCGCATAAGTTGGATGTCCCAGGTACAGTGTACTTTGACAGTAATCTGGATCATTTAAGTGATTTCTACCTAGCTAATCCAAGCAAACAAACATACTTTGTGGCTCTGGATGATGACGAAAATGTCATCGGTGGTATTGGCCTAGCGCCGGCAGATTACTTTGATGACTGCGCAGAGCTACAAAAGCTATATTTAAGCAGTTCAGCTCAGGGAAATGGTTTATCATATAAGCTGATAGTATTGATAGAAGAGAAAGCTATACAGTTGGGTTATAAACGATTGTACCTCGAGACTCACACTAATCTTGCTGCAGCAATCCATATCTATGAAAAGTGCGGTTACAAACTTATTGATAGGCCAGAATCTGTTGTTCACAGCGGAATGAATAGATTTTATTTGAAGGAGCTATTTTAGAGGAGGACAGTGAACATGAGTGAAACATTAAAAGTATTAGAAAACCGCAGAAGCTGCAGAGCTTACAAGCCAGAGTTGATTGAAGAAGAGAAGCTCCAGGAAATAATCAAAGCTGGGACTTATGCTGCAACAGGTATGGGCAAACAATCACCAATCATCATCGCAGTAACAAATAAGGAGCTTAGAGACCGACTTTCGGTAATGAATGCAAAGGTTATGGGTCAGGGCGCAGATTTTGATCCATTTTATGGGGCTCCAGAGCTTCTTATCGTATTGGCCGATAAATCAGTTCCCACACATGTCTATGATGGAAGTCTTGTCATGGGGAATATGATGACAGCAGCGGAAGATTTAGGCGTAGCAAGCTGCTGGATTCACAGGGCGAAGGAAGAATTTGAATCTGAGGAAGGCAAGCAGATTCTAAAAGATTTGGGCATCGAAGGGGACTTCGAAGGAATCGGACATCTTATCCTCGGCTATGCCGCCGCTCCAGCAAAGGATGCAGCCCCAAGAAAAGATAATTACGTTTATTATGCAAGGTAAGGCTATTTCACATGACTAGAGAAGAGTGGTTTACCCAGCTGTTTGAGCGGCTGGGTAAATCTAAATTTAGGACAAACTTTCACCTGAAACAAAAAGATATAGATTACATCAACGACAAAGGCTTGGATAAAATAAGAGAGCATGCCAAAGACTTTATTGCAAAGCGGGAAGCTCCTGCATTTATTCCTAACGATGGCAAGCAGACTCCAACCAAAGGCCACCCTGTATTTATAGCCCAACATGCAACAGCCACCTGCTGTAGAGGATGCATTAGTAAATGGCATAAAATCAGCCCTGGCAAGGAACTAAGCCAGGTTCAACAGGATTATCTTGTGGATGTGATAATGACTTGGATAGAGAAAGAAATCGATAATGAAGCTAAGCAAGAAGAGAAGAGTAGCTCTTAAAGAGCAGGTAAAGGGATTTTTTTAAAGTTATTTTGACAGAAACGTTAGATTTGAGCGATGTTGAAAAAACCCGAAAGTATGTTATACTCTTGTTATCGAACTTTTCTAGTGATTATAACATTTGGGTCTAAGTCAAGCCTCTAGCTTGGCTTTTTTATTAAGAGGTGACAAACTGATATGTGTGATGTAAAGAAATATAGTGCTATATATAGTGAAATTAAAAAACTTAATCCTAAGGATACCTTACAACTAGTACTTGAGAGTGAAACGGAGGAAGAAAAGGACTTCTATGAAATGGTAGGAGATTTTTTACTTCAAAAAAGACAAAAAGACGTAGTTGAAAGGAATCTGTTCTAGAGCTGATGAAGAAGTATACAATAGTTGCTGGAGTCAATGGTGCGGGAAAATCTACTTTATATCGTTTGGATCCAGATCTTCAATCAACGAATAGAGTGAATGCCGATGAAATTCTCAAAAGAAATAATGGAGATTGGAGAAATACCTCAGATGTGTTTACTGCAGGCAAGCAAGCCGTAAAATTGTTAAATACCTACATAGAGGAAGGCGTCAGTTTTAATCAGGAAACTACATTGTGTGGTAATTCTATTATTAAAAACATTCAAAATGCTTGTGAAAAGGGCTATGTTATAGAAATGCATTATATAGGTGTGAATAGTGTTGATATAGCTAAAGCAAGAGGGGCAAAAAGAGTTTCTTTGGGCGGACATGGTGTTGCAGAGGCAGATATAGAAAGAAGATATGTACAATCATTTAATACATTTTGGAAAATACTTCATTTATGCAATTTAGTGGCTGTGTATGATAATACAGAGGATTTCAGAAGATTTGCGATATACAAAGACGGATATTTAGTGAGATTATCTCATAACGTGCCGAAGTGGTTTGAGTTAAAGGATAACCAAACATCTTTATAGGTGTTAAAGTGCGCAAGGATAAGGGTGAAATAGATGTTACTTGGTTAATAGGAAATACTTAGTCTGCACTAGGGCAGGCGGCAATCATTCTTAGGAGTGGTTGCCTTTTTCTTTTGCATAAATATGAATTTGTGATAACTACATTAATATTTTGTCCCAAATATTAGTGTCCTTGCTTATGATATGATAGGTGACATTTGCCGCCTCATCTGTTATATGCAGGGGCACTCTTTTATTAAGGTTTTCAGCTCTGTCAGCACCTGAAATATCAGTTATAAATATAGGCAGAGTAGAGTTTTTGCAAGTTTAATGAATTCAAACTCGTCTGTTTGGACTAGAAATTTTGAGGCAGGCATATATGTATTTACAATGCCAGTCCAAAGCCTATTTCTGATTTTAGTAGACAGTTAAATCCGTTTATCTCTGCGAAGGTTACTTCTTTTTTACCAGATTTTACAAGGGGGTGTTCCGCTGAGAAATCTAATGTAGTTGTCCTGCAGGAATCTTGAGTTCCTTACTTGTCTGTGGATTTTAAAGAATTATCGGCAATTTTACTTAATATTTTCTAAGGATGAAATTAGCTACACACTGTGTAGCCAATTGAGTTGGTCTCATATTCGTTTGATTATGAGGCTAGATTCTGAAAAGGAGCGTAATTACTATATAGAGCAGTCAAAAAAAGGAGCATGGTCTGTTCGTCAGCTAGAAAGAAAAATTAAAACAGACATATGAGAATCATGGAGAGATAATTTTCGTGGTTCTTTTTTGTTGAATTGTTACTATTCTGGAACAGCTTTAGTTTGATTCAAGGCATCATTCATGCTGATGTAGTTTCTGAAAATCTAATTAATGCAGGATTCTTACTAATTGGTATTGATGTTGCAGTTAAAGCTGGTAAAGGAATTTATTTAAAACTTGTCAGTTAAACCGTGAATGGAAAAAAGTGGAATCTTGAAAGGCCCTGAAAAAATGGGCCTTTTTATTATGTCTAAAACCAACATTTTTCCAACGACGGTTTACATATTTTTCCAGTGACGGTTTAACAGACACAAGCTTAATTAAATTATTAAGATTCACAAAAAGGTATTGACAAGCGTGCAAAATGGGAGTAGTTTATTCATAAAAGTGATAACTCAGATAAATATATTAAGAAAGGAGGAGAATATATGGCAAATAAAAGTATTTCATCAATGCGAAACATTCAAGATGTTTGCGCTAGTTTACGTAGGAAGTATTATGGGGATAATGCAACGGCAAGGGATTATAAGGATTCATTTGTGATTAATAATGCAATCCAGGTATTTCCGATTGAAGAGCGGCAGGCCTTAATGGAAGAAATGATTACTGAAAAGGATAGGGCAGAAATAAAGGTTAGCAAGAGTGTTAATTTTCGATCTGATTGTTATGAGAAGATATCAGATATGTCGAAAATGCTGAACATACCAGAAGCAGAGGTGCTTAGAAGAATACTGTATTATTCCCTTGAAAGGGATAATAATAGCAGTTTATTATCTCAACAGGAAATCCAACTGTCTTCTTTGAAAGCTAAGGTTGCGCTTTTGAAGACCCAGATAGAAGATAGTAAAAAAACACTTGAAGAAATTATTAATGAAATTGCTCGGTTAGAAGGAGGAATGAATAATGATTGAATTAAATGCCCAAGAAAAAAATTATATAATATAATTACAAGTCAAATAATTCCT
>ERZ842401.5670-NODE-5670-length-13701-cov-6.479774_pt1 | contig 13701 bp, 9 predicted proteins | sample MGYA00521270_ERZ842401 | MGnify/ENA primary metagenome ERZ842401 (study PRJEB31892, sample SAMEA3878208) | bioreactor metagenome | biome: Moose rumen | place: Sweden | collected 2011-10 | study: EMG produced TPA metagenomics assembly of the PRJEB12797 data set... | reverse complement strand
ATCACAAGCGTTCCGTCCTGAGAGGCTCCTGGAGTCTCTACAGGCAAAAGATTACTATTCGCCATTATACAATACTGATTTTTAACAGTTAATCAAATTCCTTCAGGTCACTTCCTTAGTAGCAATGATGCGCGCTTTTCGCAGCGTGCGTTTTCGAGTGCAAAGATACTAAAAAAATTGCGGTTTGCAAATTTTTGAGCCAAAAATACCCGATTTTTTCCAAATGTTAAATGCAATTTGGGCTAACTATATATAATAGGTGTCATTAAGCCCCAAATCGGCAGAATTGTGGCAGTAATTCTATAAGAGAGTTGATGGGAGAGTCAATGGGAGGGATATGTGAGGGTTAACGGGAGGGATCAAGGGAGGGGTGGATTTGCGTAAATACCTTTGTATGAAGCTTTTGTGTTTTCTGATGGGAGGGATTGACGTTTTTTGCAATAAGCCCTTTTTATTATCTGACGGAAGCCATTTATTTCATAATAACCCCATCCCTTTTATAATTTTAAGCCTCCACTTTATCCTTACGTGGATGTTGGATTATTCCCACCTTGGGAATAAAATGTTCCCACGTTGGGAAGAAAACATTCCCAGCCTGGGAATATCTGCATTGCCGCCAATTCAAATAAGCAAGCAGAAAGGCAAAAATCATCGGGAAATAAAAAAAATCGTGAGAAAGAGTGGATAATAAAGAAAAAAATCGTAACTTTGCCGACACAAAACGAATCATGGTATGGCGTATCCATGCTAAGCAGTGTCCTGGAGTCAGATACAGCTATTGAAGCAAATAGAAGGATTATGCGAGCTTTTGTAATGTTCCACCACTTGAAAACACTCCCTCTGCCCAATGCTTATGATGAACTAAAGAAAGAAATAGAGAAAGTAAAGGATGAGATGAATGAAATTCTCGCCGATCAAAACGATATCAATGAATCTACAGGAAACATGCGGGGCTGACGATAGCCATAGACGGTTCGGCCCGTGACGCGCTCCACAATCTCCTTCGAACGGGCAAAGTCGGTATCCTTTGGCTGCCAGTGGTCTACCCCGTGACAGGCCACCTCGTGGCCCTCGTCCATGATGCGCTGCATCACCTCTGGTGCCTGCTCGGCGAAGTTGCCCGTACAGAAGAAGGTGGCCTTCACGCCATTCTGCTTCAGCACATCGAGAATACGATTGGTGCCGACCTTTGAAACGGCCATGCCTTGTTCTAATGTGAAGTCGACGCCATGCTCGCGAGGCACATCAAACTCTTCTGTGTCAAAACTCAATAGTATCATGCACTTATATCTTAATTAATACAACATTCAAGCCATACATATATTTGTAGGAGATATTCTCTACGAGATTGTTGATGAGGCACAGACCCAGTCCTTCGCAGCCTTCCTTGCTGCTGAGGTCTGGGGTTAGTCTTTTGCCTACGAATAGCGGATTGAAAGGCTTACCGCCGTCCTTCAGTGCCACACAGGTGCCTTTGTCGTCGGAATAGATGTGAACATCGAATGAATGATGGACGACATGCCCTTGAGAGTGTTGGGCAATGTTGGTCATGAGTTCCTCGCAACAGAGGTTCAGACGGAATAGATCATGTTCACTCATTGTTGACTCCTGAAGGAAAGCGTCAATATTTCGCAGTATGGTATAGACCTCATCAGACTGGTAGCGCACAGAAATGTCGAACGTCCGTCCTCCCTCACTATACGGAATCAGGGTGAGGGCAGAGACACGACAGCCTTGACGGCGACTGTAAATAAAGGAGACAAATAATTGCCCCAGAAGGAAAAGGAAGCTGGTCAGAGGGAATCCCCACCATAAAAGCGACGGGGCGTAAGTGGCAAAGAGCCATATACCGAAAATAGATGTCGCCAACTGGCCTATCGCACAGATGACACTGGGCACTATCATTTCGAGCACCTGATAGACGGCCACTAGCACCAGTGTCAAGGCAAAGGGGAGCATGACCAGGGAGTAAATACGCAACACGTGGTTGAGAGCAGCGAGTTCCTGTGGGTCTTCGACTCCAAACAGCAGGCCAACAGCTCCGGGGATGTACATCAGGACAACGATCACTAATACCAGAAGGCTGATAGTGATCAGGGCCCTTCGCGACAGCAGGTCGAAGCCTCTCAGGTCGTGCTCGCCAAGCATCACACCGCCAATGGCAAAGAGTGACTCCATCACGCCATTGATAAAGACCGCTGACACCAAAAGCATCTGTAGGCAGACAGACCAGCAGAAGAGTCCGGGCTCGCCGAGTGCATTGTAGACGATATTACTGATAAGGAGCACGCTGACAGCCATCAGGATATTGCTGATGGATACGCCCGCTCCCTCCTTGAGGTTCTCCACAAAACAGCGAAAGCCCTTTCGCCCCGGCCACTTCAGGCTATAGGAGCAGGCAGGCTGGCGAAGATAGAGCGTCAGTAATAGGATATTGACGGCATACTGAGCCAACGAGCCCCCTGCAGCGCCCTTCATGCCCCAGTCCAGAAATCCGACTGCCAGCACATCGACGACGGCATTGACCAGTACACCTGCAAAGACCGCCATCATCACCTTGCGCGGATGACCGTCGGTAGCCACAAAAAGGCAAAGGGCGTAGGACAGCATCTCGAGCCAGGCCCCCGGCACATACACACTCAGATATTCAGCAGGCAAGTCGCGGAGCACCTCTTTATCGGTGATAATATCCATGATGACAGGTATGCCTGCATACATCAGCAAGGAGAAGGCAATACCGATAGTGAGGATGGACCAGATGGCAGTGGAAAAGAACTTTGAAGCCCCTTCGAGGTTGTGACTTCCGATCTCGCGGGCTGCCAGGGCATTCGCTCCAAAGGCCATCAAAAGCCCCAGACAACTGATAAACGTGGTGACTGGCATCACCAGACTGAGAGCGGAAACGCATTTCTCGCCTACGAATTGTGCCAGGACGATGGCATCGAAGGTACTGGCCAGCTGTCCGGCAGCAGCTGTCAGGATGGAGGCCAGAACAAAGCTTTTCAGAGCCTTCGAGATGAGATATGAATTGCGATCAGTCTTCATTTCGCTTATTCCAGTCTATTTCGCGATCAATACGGATGGGGGGAAACCCGTAATAGCGGGCATACATAAGAGAGCGGTTGTCTGTGGTCTTCGACTCCAGGTCAGCACCGTAGATAAGATGAAAATCGGTGATGGAGCGAGGACCGAGATAGCGGTCAAGATTGTAGGGGATCTTGTAGTATGGCACTACCAGCGAGTCTGCATCCTGATGCTGCCTGACGTAGGACAGGCGCTCGTTGAATTGTTGATGGAAAGACGTTTCAACCACCAAGCAGCCTGCCAGTACGAAAAGGCCGTAAGCCACTGAAATACCGGCTATGGTCAGTGTGATGGCCCTACGCCAAGGGGTGGCCACAAGCGCCTGCTTGAGCCATGGGGCAATCTCCTTCAAGGCGGCAGCAGAACCTATGGTCAGGAACAAGGTGGAATGGAATCCCGTGCGAAGTTCAAATTCTGGCGCAAACATCATGGCGCAAAGCACCAGCAGTCCTCCAGCCGTGAATAGGGGAATGATGGGGTTTGGTGAAAGGCTCTTCCTCTTGAAGAAATAGATGACGATAGGGATAAACAGGAAACTCTCCCAAATAAGGATGGGCAGGAATCCTCCTGTAAAATTATCCCAGAACATCCTTGCTGAGAACAAGTCCTCAGCAGGCAAGACATATTCCGGTGCATATTCGAGCATGATGTCCTCACGATGTAAAGAACCAGGACACAGCATCAGCAAGCCACAACCTACCAGCAGGAAACAAGCACCTACTACCATCCACTTTTCAAGCTGTTTCTGTCGCCAGGAGACAAACATCAACCACGCTGTCAGCATCACGGTAATCAGGCTGCCCGCCTCTTCCGACCATCCCGCCAGCAAACCCAATGGCGCCATCAGGAGTACTGATGGATGTTTCCGAGTGACAAATGGCAGCAGGAACAGACACTCCCAGAATCCTGCCCATAAATAGACACATGCCCCTGTCATCCACAGCATGGTACTGATATAATCGATAACGCCGAAGAGCATGCCGGCCATTACCCAGAAAAACACACTTTTATGCTGGGCAGGAGAAACCGTATTGCCCACAGAGATCCAGTAGAGAATCAGCATCAACAGTGTAAATACAATGGTGTTGGCAAGGTCGAACCAGATTTTCCCGAGCCATGCAAACAGCTGGATAAAAATCATGGAAGGTGTACGTCCGCCCCAGGTGAAATAATGCGACCACTGTGAGACGAGGATATCGTAAAAGGATTGTATGCGCTCGCGTGGACCGATGTCGTCCATCAGATTGCCAAGATCGTCACCGTTCCAGATGAAAGCGTAAGAAAAATCATCTCCCACCATCGGCAACAGTAGGTTGCGGATGAGAAATGGTACAACAAACAATAGCAATACCACCTGCCAAGGTGTATGTCTCCAACATCCTGTTAGAGTATTAAGGATTCGCGCCATGAAACGTTTATAATAAAACTGTATGCAAAGATAAGCAAAAATACTTAAAAAAGGAAAAAATAAATCTTTTTTTTGCCTTTTTTTAAGCGGTATTTACTACTTTTGCATATAAAACCTGCAATAGATGAATATATATCCTTTAAATTCAACCCAAGAAGACATGCTGCGTGAGAGCAACATGGAGACGATGGAGAATGGATTTCAGGTGACGGCTTTTTTTGAAGTTCCAGCCAAACGTCTGAGTGCTGACGATATGGCTGCTGCCTGTCAGGAATTCTTGGATACCAATCACTATGCCCATGTCCATCTGGTCAGACAAGAGGACGGGCAGTTTATGATTAGTGAAAGCAAGGATATGCCCAATAATGTTCATCGCTATAAGATGACACACAAAGAATGGGAGGCGCGCCAAAGTGAGTTTGCACGTCCCTTCAAGCTGCTGGAGGAGCCTGGTGTCAGAGTGAACGTCATCGAGACTGAGCAGCAAACGATTATGTGCAACTCCTACTGTCACATTTTCTTCGACGGCATCTCTATGAAACTGTTTGGCGCTGACATCTTAAATATTATTAACGGCATACCCGCAGAAGACCAGGATGACATAGCTGCTGTATGGAACAGAGAGGAGATTGCCTCTTATGAGAGCGAAGCCTATCAGCGGGCCAAGCAAGTGGTGTGTGAAAAGTTCAAAGGATATAAATACACAGACATCTGCCGTCAGACCGATAACCCCTGGGGGCAGACACTCTATGCCTGTTATCTGCTGGATTATAATCGTATGAAGCACATCCGACTGAATGCCGGTGCCATGTCAGAAGAGCAACAGCATACGATGATGACCACCATCAGCGTGGCTGCCTATGCCTTGGCTTTAGGACAGATGGCAGGAACAACGGATGTTGTCTTCATGACGACCAATCACGGACGTTTAGACAAACGCCTGCGTGGCAACGTGATGGGCTGTTTTCTGAAGAGCCTGTCGTTGCGCATCGACGTGAATCCCGAGCAGAGTGTGGCAGAGCTGATAGGTCAGACACGCACCGCTCTCTTCGGTACCATGCGCACCCTTATCTACCCTTGGCTCCACCAGATGAGAGATCTTCAGGTGCCTCCCGAAGAGCAGGTGGGCACAGAGATGAACGTCAGTGGCGCTGGTATCTATGAGTATGCCGACATTCACGGTATTGACTATCCCATTTATCACATCGAGATGCCTGAGAGCGAGGCGCATCTTTTCCTGGTGGTGCAGATACGTGAAGAGGGGCTGACCTTCAACGTTGAGGGCAGTGAAGCACTCTACACACAGGAACAACTCGACACGATGGCCCGCCTTTCAGCTGAATATACACTGTGGCTGATCGGTGACCAAAGTAAGAAACTGAAGGAGATCAGAATTAAAGAATAAGGTGCCCAACTGAGCACCTTATTCTTATTCTATTTTACGCCGATCCTCGCCATCGGTGATCACTTTTTTCCATCCGTAATACTGTGCATACATCAGGTTATGGCTACCCTCTGGGCGTGGTTCCAAGTCAGAACCCCAGGCCAGTACGTCGGTATTCCATGACGCACAGTTGTACAGCCACCAGTCGGGTAGTTCATCGGCTATCGGCGGTACGTCTATCTGATGAACCACCACCACATCCTGATCCTGATGGGCATTGATATAGTCGATGCGGCTCATCCACTGCTGGCGCACATCCCATTCGATATAAAAACAGATAGAGGTTGTCACTACCCACAGCACCAGGCTAACGGCTACGAAACCCTGTATCAGACGACGGTGACGCTGCCAGATAGCCTCCTTTTCCTTCAACAGTTCGCGAAGGGCAGAGAGTGAGGCAAGAATAACGGCACAGGTTGGGAAGAAACCGGCACGGGCAGGAGCCACGGGTACAAATATCAGGATGATCATCACCACCATGGAACCAGCAAACATGAGTGCCTGAAACTGCGTGGTCTTGTTCCATCGCTGCCCCTTAGGCAAGTGCCAGACGTAATAGCCTATTAGCAACAACAACGGGATCTGTTTGCTGACAACAGGGTAGAAACACTCTATGTAGTTGATATAAAACATCAGTGGTGTCCAGTACATGTCCTCTGGCAGTCCAGGATTATACTCATACAGGCGCTGCAGTTCCAGACGGACGGTCTCGCCAGGAGCAAACACCAGCATGGCAGAGCCGATGCAGAGGAAGACAAAGCCCACCACCATCCACGTCTTGAGTTGCTTCTGCCGCAAGAACCAGATCAGGGCAAAGAAAACCACAAAATCAAGCACGGCTGCACTCGTCTCCACAGACCAGCCGGCACAAAGGCCAGCAAAAGCCATCAGCGGCAGACTCCATTTGTTGGGTAGCGGGTCTTCTTCAGTCCAGTAGGCCTTGGCGTATGGCAGTAGGAAGAGCAGGCCGATGACAGCTGTCCATAGGAACACACAACTGCCACACATCCAGAGCACCGTGAGGAAGGGGTCGGGTATCAGGAACCATAGGGCGAAAAAGAGCCAGAACATATAGACGCCATTCAGCTCGCTGAGTTTCTTGCCTGTACCGATACGGAACAGGAGCAGGGCCAGTGCCGTGAACACCAACGTGTTGAGTACGTTGAAGAGTCCTTTGCCCTCCCAGGCAAAGAGCTGTGTCAGTCCGATGCCGATGATACGCCCTCCCCATGTCATGTAGTGGGAATATTGCGAGCGGACGATATCACCAAATGACGTGATTCGCTCACGCGGGCCTACACTGTCGAGCAGGTTACCTCGATCTTCTCCATCCCATACAAAGGCATAGGGAATGTCGTCCGATGCCATAGGCAGCATCAGATTACGTGCAAAGAAAAGACTCATGAATACCACCAGCATCACAAGCCACGATTTGTTTTTTAAACTCATATTGTGATTGTTATATCGCTGCAAAGGTACATAAAAATGAGGTAATAGCAAAGAAAAACAGTTAAGTTTTTGTTAATGACAATGTTTTTTCATATCTTTGCACTCAATAAATGATATAAAAAAGATGAGCAAGAAATTATGGATTCCCATTTGTCTGTTGGCTGGGCTGTTGTCGGCAGTTGGATTATTCTACAGTCTGATGGACGACGAGGATGATGAAGAGCAAGACGAAGAATACCGCACTTTGACGATTAAGTTGCAGGATTACACCGTCACTCGTGAGCTTACTGCTAAAATTGAGACGGAAAATCCTGCGGTCATCCGTCCTCAGATCAGCGGTAAGATCACCAAGATCTGCGTAGAAGAAGGCGCTCGGGTGAAGAAGGGGCAGCCACTGTTTATCATCGACCAGGCACCCTATCAGGCGGCTGTGAGAAATGCAGAGGCAAAGGTGGTCAGTGCAAAGGCACAACTGGCTACTGCCCGTCAGAATTTAGAGGGTAAGGAAGAGCTGTACAGACAGCATGTCGTGGGCGAATTCGATTTGAATAAGGCCCGCAATGCCAAGGCTGAGGCCGAGGGTGCTCTGGCTGAGGCACAAGCTGACTTGGAGACAGCCCGCAATGAACTGTCATATACGGTCATCACCAGTCCTTCGGATGGTGTGCTCAGCATGATTGAATACCGCTTGGGTGAACTGGTAGATCCCTCGATGGAGACAGAGTTGACTAACGTCACTGACCCTCGGCGCCTTTTCGCCTATTTCTCTATGTCGGAAAAGACGATTCACAATTTGGCGGACATATACAATTGCCGTGTGAGTGACCTGCTTTCAATCTTGCCAGAGGTGTCACTCGTTACTTATTGGGGAAAGGAACTCAGTCAAAAGGGACGCATCACAGCCATTAGTGGTAATGTGGATGAGGCAACAGGCTCTTTTGTCATCAGAGCTTCGTTTGAGAATTCAGAAGACTTATTCCGTAACGGCAGCAATGGTACTATTATCTTGCCCTACGAACTTAAGAATGCCATCGTCATCCCACAAGAGGCTACATACGACATCCTGAATAAACAGTTTGTGTATAAAGTGGTTGATGGGGTTGCCAAGGCTTGTGAAATCAAGGTCTTCCGTTATGATGATGGAAAGGACTATGTCGTGACTGAGGGCTTGAAACCTGGTGATGTGATCATTGCTGAAGGAGCAGGAATGGTGAAAGATGGAATGAGGGTAAAAGTAAAAAAGTAAAAAGGTAAAAAAGTAAGGAAGTGAAAAGCAAATTCTTCATAGACCGTCCGATATTGTCGATTGCCCTTGCAGTGATGATGGCGCTGGTGGGCATTGTCGGCTATGTCCATCTGCCTGTAGAGCAGTTCCCTGACATGGCACCGCCTATCGTGGAGGTGAGTGCTGATTATCCAGGAGCCAGTGCCGAGGCAGTCCAGAAAAGTGTGATCGTACCTATCGAACAGGCTATCAATGGCGCCAACGGCATCGACTATATCAGTTCCTCATCGACGAGTAGTGGATCTGCCTTCATCCAAGTAGTATTCAAGAATGGCATTGATCCGGACATGGCTGTGGTGATGGTCAAAAACAAGGTGGCCGAGGTGGAGGGTATCCTACCTCAGGAGGTACTCCAGACGGGTGTCCATGTAGAGACATCCCAGCAGACCTTCCTGAAAGTCATTGCCTTGGAATGTCCTGACAACCGCTTCGAGAGTGACTTCATCTCCAACTATTTTGATATTAACATCAAACCGCGCCTGCAACGTATCAAGGGCGTTGGTAGAGTGAATGTGCTTGGCAATACCTTTGCCATGCGTATCTGGCTCGATCCGAAGCGCATGGCGCATTACGACCTGGTACCTCAAGACATTGAGGAAGTTCTGGAGGCACAAAACATCGAAGCTGCCATTGGTACACTAGGTGAAAATTCCAAGCACACTTTTCAATACACCTTGGTATATCGCGGGCGATTGCTCAGTGAAGAGGAATTTGGAAACATTGTCATTAAGTCTTTGCCTGGTGGCGGAGAACTCCGCCTGCGCGATGTAGCACGTTGTGAGCTGGGATCTGAAAGCTATGCAACCGACAGTTGGATTAACGGTCACAACGGCACGGTGGCTTTTGTCACGCAGAAGGCGGGTTCCAATGCGCGACAGGTGAATCTGGAGATAGACGAGCTTATGGAACAGGCCCGTCCACAATTGCCACCGGGAGTGGAGTTCAAAGTGCTACTCGATAGCAATGATTTCCTCAATGCCTCTATGGCGGAAGTCTATAAGACCCTTGTCGAGGCCATCCTATTGGTCGTGCTGGTAGTCCTGCTGTTCCTGCAGAATCGTCGTGCCACACTGATACCGGCTTTTGCCATCATCGTCTCGCTTTTTGCCACGTTTGCCTTTATGTATATGGTTGGCTTCTCGCTCAACCTCATCACGTTGTTCGCCTTGGTGCTGGTTATCGGTACTGTGGTCGATGATGCGATTGTGGTGGTGGAGGCTGTACAAAGCGAATTCGAGAAAGGGGTGCGGAGCCCTTATCAGGCCACCCTCAATGCGATGGGCAATATCGGTACGGCTGTTGTTACGACCACAGTGGTGTTTATGTGTGTGTTTATTCCGGCTTCATTCTCTGGCGGCCTGAGTGGCACATATTATAAGGAATTCGGACTGACAATGGCTGCTGCTGTTGTCTTCTCTACGCTGAACGCACTTACTCTTTCCCCCGCCCTCTGCGCATTGCTTCTTAGAGATGAAGGGGGCTCGACCCCTGCTTACGCCGCCCCCTCTCGTGGGGTTCAAGCATTTGGACGCCGATTCGGAAATGCTTTCAATGCGTCGGTATCAGTGCTGTCGGAGAAATATCAGAAAGGATTGTCAACGTTTATTCGCCACAAATGGCTGGCTGTTATCTTGGTTGTGGTACCCATTGTCTTACTGGTATGGCTTCAGAAGGTTACTTCAACGAGCCTGGTACCTGACGAGGACACTGGTATTACGATGGTCGACATCACAACGCCTCCAGGTTCTACTTTGGAACAGACGAAAAAGACTGTTCATAAGGTGGCAGAAGCAGTTAAGGATATTGAAGAAGTGGAAACGAGTGCTTCCATTGTGGGTTGGAACATCCTCGGTGGTGATGGTGCCAATAGGGGCATGATGATCATGAAACTTAAACCTTGGGATGAGCGAAGCGGCAGTGAACATCGTATCGACAATGTGATTGAGAAGATAGAGGAGCGTGTCAGCGCCATAAAGACAGGATCCATGTTTGCTTACGCGTTGCCAACAGTGACAGGTTATGGCTTTAGCAATGGTATCGAGTTGTATGTGCAGGATTATGAAGGTGGCTCGATAGATAAGTTGAAAGAGGTAACTGACCGTTTTGCTAAAGCTTTGGGCGAACGTGAAGAGGTTGGTGAGGTGTATAGTTCTTACGAAGTGAACTTCCCTCAATTTACCGTATCTGTCAATGCCGCCATTTGTAAGCGCTATGGTATAGAGCCTTCAGCTGTGCTAAAGATTCTCAATGGTTATATTGGTGGCGATTATGCCTCGCAATTCAATGCCTTCGGAAAACTTTATCACGTCATTCTGCAGGCCGATCCGGAGTTGCGGGCTGACAGAGATGACCTCAACAATATCTTGATCCATACCGATCGTGGCGCCTATATTCCCATCACCGAACTGACCACATTCAAGAAGAACTATGGTGTAGAGTCGCTGGGGCGCTTCAACCTGTTCTCTAGTATTGGTATCGAGATATCCCCAGAAGACGGCTATAGTACAGGTGATGTTATTCAAGCTATTGCTGAGGTGGCTAGCCAATCATTGCCACAGGGCTATGATTACGATTTCACAGGAACGACCCGCGAAGAGATCTCTTCCACCGCTAATATGACCTGGATATTCCTGCTTGTACTTGTCTTTGTTTATCTTGTGCTATGCTCACTATATGAGAGCATGCTCATCCCGATGGCTGTATTGCTGAGTGTTCCTTTTGGTATTGCAGGCAGTTTCGCAGTCGTTTATTTGATAGGATTGGAGAATAATGTCTATATGCAGGTGGGTATCATCATGCTGATAGGTCTGCTGGCCAAGACGGCTATTCTGCTGACGGAATATGCCAGTGCCCGTCGCCGTGAAGGCATGGGCATCCGCGATGCAGCCCTTGAGGCAGCCCAAGTCCGTCTGCGCCCTATCCTGATGACGGCCATGACACTTATTATCGGTCTGCTGCCGTTGGTCTTTGCCACAGGTGCAGGAGCTGTCGGTAACATATCATTGGGTATCTGCGTCATCGCAGGAATGTTGGTAGGCACGCTTGCACTACTCTTCTTCGTACCTGTATTTTTTATCATTTTCCAGCATCTGGAGGAGAAATATATGCCGAAGCGGAAAATGCCAAAAAGCGTGATACCTCTCATCGTTTCCTTGTTCGTCTTAACCAGCTGCGGTACTTATTCTAATTATCAGCGCAAGGGCTCCATCATTGACGACAGTATTGTCCGTTCCGACCTTATACAAGGCGATTCTTCATTCTTCACTCATCACTCTTCGTTCACCCAGGGCTGGCGCGAGGTCTTTACGGAACCACGTCTGGTGGCTCTCATTGAGGAAGGGCTGGCACATAACAGCGACCTGAATATCGCCAAGCTACATGTAGATGCAGCCAAAGCCTCCTTGCGCAATGCCAAGGGTGAACTATTCCCCTCACTCGAACTCGGGGCCAAAGGTGAGACAGTCCGTTTCAAGAATTCGGAAAACGATCCACAAACGGAAAGCAAATTTGGCTTCAGTGCAGAAGCCAGTTGGGAGGTCGATATCTTTGGGAAACTGCAGAATGCCAAGAAAGCCGCAGCAGCTAACGTAGAGGAGAAGGCAGCCTATGTACAGGCTGTTCAGGTGGAACTGATTTCCACCATAGCCACCGGCTATTATCAACTCGAGATGTACGATGCTCAGATAAGCGATACCCGTGATGTCGTCAACAGTTGGGATGAGAGCGTACGAGCCCAGAAAGCACTGATGGCTGTGGGCGAGGCTACCAGCGACGAGGTGAATATGGCTGAGGCCAGCAAACTTGAAGCAGAGGAAACCCTTGAGGCTCTGCAGTTGCAGATGATAGAGGCAGAAAATGCGCTCTGTGCCTTGTTAGGGCGTTATAGCGGTCATATCGAAAGAGGTGACTTCCTTACATCCTGCGAACAGATGCCTCTGATACCTCAAGTGAATATTCAGACACTTGCCACGCGTCCTGATATCCGTCAGGCAGAGGCAGCCCTCAAGGAAGCCTTCTATCTCACCAACGAGGCAAAGGCAGCCCTTTACCCCTCACTGAATCTCTCAGGTATCATCGGCTGGACCAACGATGCTGACGAAGTGGTCTCTCCAGCCGGTCTGCTCACGAGGGCATTAGGCTCGCTCACACAGCCCGTCTTTGCCAATGGTAAGTTGAGGGCTGAGGTCAAGAAGGCTCAAGCCGAACAAGAGGAGGCTAAGATTGCCTTCCGCCAAGCCATTCTCGAAGCAGGACAAGAGGTGAACAATGTCCTCGCCAGCCGCCAATATGCTCAGCGGGCCATCATGCTCAACTCACAGCAAGTAGACAAACTCACGGATGTGCTGAATGCAACGGAGAAACGTATGCGCTACGACAGCGAGATCAATTATCTGCAAGTGCTTCTGGCCCGCCAGTCACTGCTTGAAGCGCGCCTCTCACTGCTTAGCCATCGTTATGAACTATTGGAATCTACCATACAACTTTATAAAGCTTTAGGCGGAGAGTTTACTGATTAATACAGATTAAGGGGGCGAACCACGCCAGGAAGTAACTTGCCGAACCAGCCTGTAATTACCTTCTCACTTTTCACGCTTGTGCGATGCCAATAAACAAAAAAATCGTTTATTTGCAGTCGAATTGAAAAAAAGTTCTGGAAAGTGCGATATTTTTTCGAGAACTTGTCGTATAACGTATAGAAGCGAATAAAAAGAATGAAGGCTCTGACAGAGACAGAAATCATGGAGGCCGTTCGCAGAGGACAAAGTTTATCCTCTTGTGGCAATAGGTAGTTCTTCTTATACTCACTGACCAACAACTCTTTGATGTCAACATCCAAGAGACTTGCTATTTTCAAAAGATTGGTAATGTCAGGCTGTGACGAATTGGTACACCACTTTGAAACAGTTGATGGTGTTACTCCCAGCTGCTCAGACAGCCACTTGCTGGTACGTTTTTTCTCGACAAGTACTAACTTAATGCGATTAATATCTTCCATATTCTAGGTTTTTATGCCACAAATATAATGAAAAT
>ERZ842401.5669-NODE-5669-length-13703-cov-3.122582_pt1 | contig 13703 bp, 5 predicted proteins | sample MGYA00521270_ERZ842401 | MGnify/ENA primary metagenome ERZ842401 (study PRJEB31892, sample SAMEA3878208) | bioreactor metagenome | biome: Moose rumen | place: Sweden | collected 2011-10 | study: EMG produced TPA metagenomics assembly of the PRJEB12797 data set... | reverse complement strand
GATATAGAGTCAAAGAAAAATATTGTACCATATATGTCATGTACATCAACGCAGACAACAGTACAAGAAATTTGTCTTGTTAATAGGATTAGTGAGTTTGTTTACACATACGGTGGAAAACAAATAACAGGTGACATCGTTGGTACTGTTACGGGGCTTCGACCAGATGACTCACGTTCTATTTATGTACAAGTCAGTTTTGACGGGCAATCATATACTATGGAAAAAACTTTTTCCACTCGTTCTATCAGCCCGTCTGTCAGTAGCACAACAAGTGCATCATCGCTTCAAGCTACGGGATCTTATGTCATGGGTGATGCTAAAGTCACAAATACTGTGATAAAATGTAATGGCAAAAAGCTAGAAGGAAATAATATTTCATTGATGGGTTTGAATCCAAATACTTCATATGATGTGGAGTATATCGTAACCGTGGCATATGGTGATAATAACCAGTATACTGAAACTTACACAGGTACAAAGACTGTTAAGACGCAGGAACTTACCCTCACCACAGAGCAACCAAAGGTTGTGTCTATGGGCAACGTGGTAGTTTCTGCCACAACAAACGTGGACGAGGAAGAGAAGAACGTGGGCTTCGAGTGGAGACGCACGGACTGGACGAGCGACTTTGCGTCAAACTCTGGCAGTGCCGTGGTATATGGCAACACTATGGAGGGATATATCCGCAACATGAATACTGACAAGCTGTGGAACTACCGTGCCTACTATCTTTCTGACTCTGGCACATACTACTACGGCGACTGGGTGGGAATAGACCCGACAAACACCTCTTACTTTGAGCCTACGGTGCATACATACGCCGACATCTCTACTTCTGGCAAGGTGGCTCTCATAAGGGGATATGTGCTGAACGGCACGGACAAGGTAACGGTGCAGGGCTTTAAGTATTGGAAGACAGCCAACAAGAGCAACAGCCTTGATATAGCCATGGAAAGCAAGCCACAAGCAGCAGTGGTATATATTCCTGCTGATGCCATCACTGAGACGGTAGCTATAGTAGGCGCTGGTCAGCAGCTGATGAACGCTACGCTTGAGGACCTTGACTATGGCTCTACCTACCAGTGTGTTGCCTTTGCTACCACATCTGAGAACGAGACCTTCTACGGCGAGGTGCAGACATTCACCACAGAGGCTGGCCCTACAGGCATAGAGGGAGTGAAGGAGGATGCCGGCAGCAGCAAGCCTGTAATCGTTGTTGCCTGCTATGACATCAACGGCAAGCAGCTCTCTGCTCCACAGAAGGGACTAAATATCCTCAAGATGAGCGACGGAACAACCAGAAAGGTTGTTAGGTAGATAATAGATTACAGATAAAAGATTATAGTTAAGACATCCATACACTTCAATGTGTGTGGATGTCTGTCTTTATGCAATGTGCTGTCGTGGTATATGTCGTGGTATTCGTAACGAAGAAAGAATGTCAATTTGAAATGCCAAAAATATACAATTATTGCACTATACCAGCAATATCTAATTACAAAATTGGCAGAAAGTGAGAATTATTCATTATCTTTGCAGCCAAAATAAATTTAAATCTTAATGAATATAGGAGTGAGAATGGTTTGTGCTGCGGCTGTAGTGCTGGCGTTTGCACAATGCGGCGTGGGGAATGGCGGCATAGCATCCAATGGAGATGCACTGCCGCCAGAGCCTGATTATAGTGATACTACGCAGTGGTATATAACAGACAGGCATGGAAAGGCAGACTTGTTCTATGTGATATCAACGGAGACGGGTGACTATACCCTGGACGACAGCATCACGTATCACTATGCCAATACATACAATGACAGTGTGCGTGGTCCGCTTTTGGGTGAGATGAAGGGAGTGGAGCGTCTTGTCTGCGGTGAGATGAATTTCTTTTCTCCGTACTATCGCCAATGCTCCATGCAGAGCTATACAAGCGACAGTATGACCTTGGCACGTATGCCTGTACCTACTGAGGATGTAAGGAGAGCACTTGATTACTACCTGAAAAACAAGAACGATGGCAGACCGTTCATCCTGGCCGGTTATAGTCAGGGCGCAATAATATTACTTGACCTTGTAAAGGAGTTGGATGATGAGGCTTACAGTCGCATGGTAGCATTGTATGCCATTGGCGCAACGGTCAGTAAGGATATGTTGGAAGAAAACAAAGATAGGATAAAGGCTGCACGGTGCGCTGACGACATAGGCGTGACGATATGCTATAATTCGGTGCGTAATAATCAGTGCGCATTAAAGTTCCTTGAGGAAAGTGCCGTAGCCATCAATCCAGTAAACTGGTGTGTTGACTCCACTCCAGCCACCTTGATTACCGAGCCGTCGCCATTGCGATTTGGCAAGGGACAGAAGAAAGATACGCTGACGGTGCATCTTGACTCCATTACAGGTCTCCTTAACGTAAGCGGATTTACGGGCAAGGACTATGTGCTGCCTCTGATAGGCAAAGAGGGCAACTACCACTCACGTGAAGTGTGGTTGTATCGTAACCAACTTAAGGAAAATATGAGATTAAGGAGCAATAAGATGCTCAACGCGTTAAGGAAGGGCGTGAATTGACAATCCCACCTATACCTCTATTTCACAGCGCATGAATCTGTTCCTTGTAGTCGTTCCGATGTTTTTAAAAAAAGACGTGTAAAAGCCAACTGCTTTTACGCGTCTTTTTTTATGATATTTATTTGGTTATGACCTAATGATCAGATGATTGTTACTTTACTACCACCTTACGTACCGTACCATTAGACTGACGCATGATGTTGATGCCAGACTTTAAGGTCTCTGTCTTGCGACCGCTGACATCGTAGATGCCTTCAGCTACTGTATGCACAGTATGCTCTACGCCCTTGACAGCATCAGGCACTGGGGCTTCGCCACCAAGGTTGTCGATGCAGAAGTAAGTGGCGGTGGTCATACCATAGGAATTTTTCTTCGTACTGTCAAACGTGAACGAGAGTGTCTTTACAGTGCCGAGTTCTGTGAGGTCGAGCCATGTCCAGTCCTTTATATAGTAGCGCTCACTCTCTTCGGCAGAGCGGTAGTCAGCAAGGTAGAAGTCAATGCTATTACCATTGTCGGCGGTAATGGTGATTTTGAAGTAGTCGCCTTCACCGAATGGCTGGGCATCGTCATCGCTCATGCCATCGCCCTTAATGATATTGTCAACCACCCATGCATCGTTAGTGATATAGCAACCACTGATGACCTCGCCGTCAGGGTTGTTCATTACGGTGATGACATTAGAACCATACCATGCTGATGGGTAAGCCACCATATAGTTCTCTGAACCATTAGCACCGCCGCCCACAGCGTTCTTCCACTGACCGAGGATATAGCCGTTGAAGTCGGTAGAGGTCATATTGGCATAGCCATAGTTACCCCAGTAGCCGCCGTATTCAGGTGAATAGAAGTTATCAAACTTGAACGAACCGCTGACGAATGAGCCAAGCTGCAAGTTCTTACCATTCTCGAAGCCTTCTTCTGCCAGATAGAGATCCTCAAACGTAGCCTCTACCATGTCGCCAGTAACGATAGCACGCACCGTTGCTGTGTCGGCACCGCCCTCATTGTCAGTCACGAGGAAGATGTAGTCAGTACACTGCTTTGGCGTAGCCGTTACGGTGAAGAGGTCTGTAGGCATTTCGTTAAAGGTCTCTTCCTTCAGCACATTGTGCTTCTGATCCATCCATGTCAGTGTGTAGGGAGCGGTGCGTTCGTCAACAGTTACCATTGCCATGAGTGTAACGGTGCTGCCGCTTGCTACTGTTTCCTCGGTCTGAGAGTTGTTGATATAGACATCAGCCTCAGGCTTAACCAATGGTGACGGAGTGACATCCATAGTGAAGGTCGTGGTTTGGCTGATGGTTTCTGCAGCATTGCCACGCAGGCTTACGGGCAGCATATAAACCACATACTCTTCATTGTCCTCAAGACCATCAATACTGATGACAGTCTCGGTGGCAGCACTGACATCCTGCTTGCTTTCTGAAACCATTACGGCATCAGCAGTAGGAGCGTCGTCGGCAGCCTTCTTAACGATGTAATATACCGTAGATGCAATGTCGGTCTTGACGGTAACAGATGCTTTTCCGTCAAGGTGGCTGACAACGTTAGGGTAGCCATCTGCCATCACAGGTGCTGCATTGGCTGTAGCATCGTACTCGTAAGCACCGATGGTGATATTCTCTGCAGGACGTGCCTTGCCGTTAGCGTCAGTGGTTACATAGTCAAGGGCAAGTGCATTAAGCAGTTTACCATTAAGGTCATCGGCTGGTTCCAGCACACTCTCGCTAAGGAAGTTTACAGTGTTGTCAATGCAATCCGTAGCAGCAGTCTTCTCTACGAAAGCGGCGAAGTCGCCCGTAGTTGTTGAGGCAGCGCGGTAGAAAGTCTCGCCAGCTGTGTTCATCACATTGTTCTTGAATGTAACCTTTGAGAGGTTTGCATCACTATAGAGGTTGACAGCATAGCCGTTGCCCTCATTCTGTATGATGTTGTTTACCACGTTCACATTCTCACCACTCAGAGCCTTGAGCACCCAGAGTGCTGCGCCAGTGTTCTCACCAGACAAGCGAATTGTGTTATTGACGATGTTTACATTGCTTACGGCTGCATCTGACAATTTTATACCGCCATAGCTTGCGTTGAGGGAAGTTACGTTGATTACGTTGTTTGCAATGATGACAGGCTTGTCTTCTGTACCTGTGAGCTGACGCAGGTACATGGCCGAAGTATATTTCGATGGTGCAAGGTTAAAGACATTGCCTGTAATCTCACTCTGCTCAGAGTAAGCATCGCGCAGTGTGAAGTCGAGCGCACCCATTGTTACGTTGACTTCCTCTTCGTTAGTTAGGATTACGGTATTGTTCCTGACCTTCACTCCCAACTCATCATAGCAATAGATGGCTTTAGAACCTTGGTTCTTGAAGGTGTTGCCCTCAATCACACCGCCTACTTCCTTAGGCAATGCTACATAGCTCGTGCCACCCATGCTTACGCCGATGTAGCCACCCTCAAACAGAGAGTTCTTCACCGTCAGGTAGTCATTGTTGCAGTTTGCTACATCCTGAGCATAGTGTCCTATAAGGTTGATGTCCTGGGTGTAGCTTGTAGTAGTGGCAGCGTGAATGTAGCAGTCATCGATAGTCACATGACGGCTCTCGTTCTTCACCATGACAACAGCATCATAGCTCAGGTCGGTGGTTGTAACCTCTACGCCCTTGAGCGTAACATAACTTGCCTCATAGAAGGTAACGACACCATACACCTTAGAATACTGGTCATCGCTGTATCCGCCAGAGGTGTATTGGTTATGGTAAATCTTTACGTCACGTTGTCCGCTTTCGCTCTGTATGGTCAGAGTATTGATAGAACCCATACCCTTTATATAAGGCACACGTACGCGCTCGTTGTACTCACCAGCGCGGATATTGAGTACGACAGGACCTTCCATGCCAAGCGAACCGAGGTCGTCGATGGCGGCCTTAATTGTAGCATAGTCAGCATTATCACCACCAACGGTGTAGGTTCCTTTCTTGCCCTCAGCCACGGTGATGCTTGCAACTACTGCCTGATCACCGCTTACGCTGATATTCTGACCACCAGCAGTAATGAAATCAAGTTTTGCCTTGGCAGTATTACCTACGGTGGCATCGCTCTTTACATCGTATGTAATCCAGAAGTAGTAGGTACCGGGCTCTGAAATGGTATATTTCTGGGAGAACATTTCGTTGGTAGAGAAACCGTCTGTCGTACCTGTCTGATAGATATGGAAATCGCTGATAACGCTGAAGTCTGTCTCACCGAGATTGAAACCAGTTATGTCAAGCGGTGTTTTCTCACCGTCAGCCACAACGGTTACCTTCAGCATCTTAACGTCGGTCTGACCCTTTAGCACCTCATTGACGCTGATATCCTCCGTCGTCACGCTCTTCACATATACATCCTGCTTGGTGTAAGCACTTACCTCTATGGCAAAGCCCTCAGGGGCGCTTGTGCCAGTGGTGAACTGCACGGTTATCTTTCCGTTCTCGCTGGTAGCACGGATAGGCAGTCCCTCCAGCATCATGTCATACATGGAGTATTGTTCCTCGTAGTCGCCCTCGGCGTTATCCTTCTGGAACACGTTGAACTTAGAATTGTAATATACATCCCATGCCTTGAATGTCAGCATGATGCCATCGGCAGGCTCTTTAGGAGCGAAAGTAACAGTACCGCTGAAGTTGGTAGAGGCTTTGCCCTCGGCACCACCGTCATCGTAGAACATGATAGGTTTGCCCTCGGTGATTGTTATCTCACCATTGTCGCCACTCTGTAGCAGGTATATCATCTTAACCGTACGCTCGCCTTCTGGGTCGCCATCGGTTATGTCGATAGTAGCATCGGTAGTCTTCAATGATGATATCTTTGCGTCAATCTTATCCTCAGCATTGGCATCAGCACTTACATCAACCTTTATAGTGAAATTGTTGCTGCCCTCTGCAAGTGTCACGGTCTCGGTGAAGTTTACGTTAACTGTTGCTGCGGCATCAGCCTCTCCGAGTTTCTCATCACCCTGCCATATGCTTACCTTGCTGACAGCATTCTCTGTACCCTTGAGGTCAAGGCTCATGCCTGTGAGTTGCACAGAGGTGAGAGCCCCCTCGGTATTTATGCTGACAGAGAGTAGGTCTTGGTTGCTGACACCTGCGCCAAGGTCAGCCGTAGAAGCTTGGGCAACAGTGGTGGATGTGATTGCCATAGCTTTTGGCTCATATTCAGAAACGGTTGATTTCCAACCCTTATAATAATAGTAGGACGATGCGTTAGTATTGAACACTATAGTCAGTGCGCCATTATCGGCAGTAGAGCGAATCACCTTACCTGGTCCTGTGGTAGAAAAAGCGTTGTCATTAAGTTCCCACAGCAATGTGCCGTTCTTGCCCTGACCGGCATATACCTTAAATGCAGACTTCGTGCCGTAGCTTGTAGAAGAATATGCCACGTCAAACTGGCTGAAGTCTATCTGGCAGACCGTGCCTTCATGCATAGGCACAAAGACGTTGATGCGCTCGTCAGTACCTACCTCGCAGTAGCTGCTGTAAGAGGAAGTGGTCTTTGTTTCGAATGCTATAGAACCGTTTACGGTCTTTGTCACCGTGCCTTGGTCAGCATGACTGAGCACAATGTTCTTCACTGTGCGAGTGGCAGCGTCGGCTGTTACCGTTTCTGTCTGCTCGGCACCATTGACCATTGACGTAACGCTTGTTAACTGAGCACTTACGGTCTGGTCGTTGATAGCCTCGTCGCTGATGTCGTATTTCAGGGTAAAAGTGTTGTTGCCTTCTACTAATGCCTGTGTCTCGTCAAGGCTAATGTCAAACGTTGATGCTGTAATATCCGCTTCGCCTACCTTCTTCGAACCGAAATAAAGTGAAGCCTTGTTTGCGAGATTGTAAGCCTCACCTGCAGTGAAGGTCATCTTCGTGACCTGCATGGCTGGCTCGGTGTTCTTCGTCTTAACATTGATTGTGAGCATATTCTGCTCCTTGTCGCCGGCAACTACGGTCTCGGCAGATGCTGCCGTTGTAGTGATGCCGTCGAAATCCATTGCCTGTGGGGTGAAGAGGCTTACCTCTGCCTCAAAGCCATTGGCAGCAACATCGTTTGGAGCGTCACTGTAGAGCACTACGGTCAGTGCTCCGTCATCAGCTGTTGAGCGCACCGCCGTTGTTTCGCCCTGCTGTAGTGTTTTTATCAGATTGGTAGCATTGACCTCTGTGCCGTTGTATATGCGCAGTTCTTGATTGTACAATGAGCCGTGCCATATCTCGTTTTTGGTGAAATCTACCATCACCTTCTTGCCGCTGACACCAGAAAGGAACGTAACCTGACCGTTGGTCTTTGATACTATCCCACCTTCCTTACCGCCTTCATCGTAGAAGTTGAGAGTGGTTTCATCAACCGTAATCTCCTGTGACGTAGCGCTCATAAGCACAGTGGCTGGCACTTCTACCGCTACTGATGTAGCCGCTGAGAATGGCGTTATGCCTGCTGGCTGGGCTGCGGTTGCTATCTTCGTTATGTCAATCTGTGCTTTTGCAGCAACACGTGCCGTAGAGAGGAAATCGCACTTGACAGCGAATGTGTTAGTACCGCTGGTAAGTGCTTCGTTGAGTGTGAACTTGTAGTCATCGCCGTCTGCCTCTACAGTGGCTTCTATCTGCTTGTCATCATTAAACAGTTTCAGTGTTGTAGGATTAAAAACGTCGTCATTTTGCGTCATAGTGAAGCCAATGGCGGTTACGTGGTCGGCCTTTGCTATACCGGTAGTGGTAACATAGGCATTGGCCAGAACTACGTTTTGTCTTGATGCAAGTGCACCGCCTACACCTTCATAGTTGCTGCCTGCGCCCGTTACCTCCATGTCATCCAGCGATATGCACTTCACCTTTGCCACCCAACCGTCGCAATCCTTGGCATAACGCCACAGCATACCTACGGAGAGTGAACCGTCGGCAGCGGTGGTTGTGTAGGTCTTGTTGGTGTAGTCGCCGTCGAGTATGTCGAGTACTGTGCCCTCTGGCATCGTTGATGTTTTGTTGAGTGTGGCACTATAGTCGAATTTGCCCAATGGGTCGGGGTCACCGCTATACACCAATACTTGTCCGTGCCAACCATCGCCATCGTTCTTAACGTCGATGGACTCAAAGGTGATCTGGATACCTTGACCTTCTGCTGCTGGCTTAAAGACGGTGAGCGAGCGAGAGTTGTTTGAAGAACTGCTCGCAATACTTCCCGTTCCCTTCCAGTCATAGAAGGTAATCTCCTGGTCGGCAGCCACTGTTATAATCTGCCGTCCCCATTGCTCTTGCAATACTACATCGCCATCCTGAGAAGCCCATGCTGGTGCGCTCAGTAGGAATGTAAGTATTACTGACAATGTTTTCAGAAAAGTAGTTTTCTTCATTGTTTGTATTGTTTGTTATTACTTAATTAAAACTTTCCTTGTCTTTCCATTGCTCATGCGTACTATGTTCAGCCCGCTGCCCATCTGTTGCAACTGCTGTCCGCTGAGCGAATAGTAGCTTTGAGCCTTGACCGTGTCATCTTCTCTACATTCCTCAATGCCGGTGGCTTCCTTGATGGCGGCGAGTGATGCCTCAAGATGCAGGTCTTCCGCTCCGCTAATCTCGGTTGACGTCTCGCCGATGTTGGCAGTAACTACTTGGTTGATGCCGGTATATACCCTTACGAAGTCAACGAAATCAAGTTTTACGGACTTCCGCTCTGCATCTACCGCCCAGTCGATGTCAATACTGCAAGCCTCCTTCTGCGCGTTAGGCTGATTGTCGGCATAGCCATACCGCATGAACATAAAGACCCATTCGCCATATTCCTGTCCGTTGACTGTCTGCGTATGGCGGTAGGCATTGCGTGGCAGACGGGTGCCGGTGAATGTCATCTCGTCTGCCGTTATCCACTGAGGGTAATACTCCTGTGAGTGATATTGGTTGATGCGTGGTATTACTCCGCTGCCGTTGCGGTTGTCAGTCCATGGTATGTCCTGCATTGCATTGCGACGATAGGTTACGCTATAGCCGTAATCCACCAGACCCACACTGTCAACATCGGCCGAACCGCTTATCTCATACCATTCGTCATCGGGCAGTCCGTTGTTGTTAGTGTCTTTCGATACCATGATGATGCCTGGCTCACTGCTTCCACCTGCCACCGAGGTGAATGACATGCTCTGTATGGCATTGCCGCGAATGAAGATGTCGCGCTCGCCACTCACGTTGGCTATGCTATGGTCGAAGTGAAACGTGATGTATCCGCCCCAGCCTCCGAGCGATACCAAGCCACGCTCGTCGTTGGCCAGTACTGCCGTGCATTTAGCAGCCATTGCTGCGGCATCATCGCCATCCTCGTAGATAGGTAGGTCATTAACAAACTGCCCTGGTGCGGGCACATACTCATCTACGGCCTGTATGTAGGCTGAGTGAGTTTCGCTGTCGGTCATTCGTTGCGCATTTACGGCAACGGAAAGAACGACAGACATTAGTAATGCTGTCTTTCTCATTATATTATATAGTTCAAATAATGTCGTCAACTGTACAATCTAATGATTAGCCCGACAAAAGGCCAATTTTTCAATTCTGCAGGCGGCAATATTTAACTCGGCACGATGAAAAGCTCAAAAACAGAGAAAAATTCAGCCGCAGAGAGCCTTTTTGCCCTCTTATTGTCCCGATTTTATCTCATTTTTCTGCTTTTGGACGCACTACGCCCCTTGCATACAGAAACTGGCAAACATACGCAGGTTTCTCCCTGCTATTCTATTCCCGAAGAAGAACCTTACACGATGCAAGCCATGAGCCTGCATTTCATCGACTCTTCCAAATCGTCTCATCAGAGACGGCCTTGATTCAACTCCATTACGGAAGTGTGAGTTTTCTCTGGCTTTCTCGCTGCCTCGTTCTCTCTGCTTCTGAGCCCTGTCCTTTTTCTTGGTCGACGTAGTGACGCGATTCGATTTGCCGTTGCACTTTGCCCGGCACTCTTCCTTGTGCACACAGTTTTCACAAGTACCTGGATCAAAAACAGCAATGCATGTCCCAGTGGTTTCGTTATAGTTCGTTGCGTTTGGAGCGTTGCCTTCCGGGCAAAGCACAACCTTCTTACCATCCTCTGAGAATTCAAAATCCGCGTGGACATCCTCAGTGTCTTTCCCTGTTAAATTTGTGGGGTTCAAATTGATGTTTTTCTCTGCTGCTTTTTTTGCCGTCTCTTCTGAGTAATAGGCACCATCTACCGCCCGGGTGGCCGGAGCGTCCTCAGGGAAGGTGTCAGCTTTCTCCAGGGATTCCTTCTCAAAATCCATGTCTGAATGTACATTTTTCTCAACCGCATAATCCGTAATAATACCGCCGTTTTCTCCAACCTCTTCTACCATATCGGCGACGTATCCACGGTGTGCCTTCCCGGCTTTGCTGCGGAAAGTAGCGTCAGGATCGACCGGACTCTGCATAATGTATGAATTTAAAGAAGGATCTCCTTTGGCTTTGAGCGTATAATTGCCATCCTCGTCAACATTGCACTGTTCCTTCAACACTCTCAGAAGGTTCTTATAATTCTGACTGTCTGTATATCTGGTATCAACAAGTTTGAGGATCTCTTTGGAGTCCTTCAGCACGATGGCAATCTTCTCACCATTGGACAAATCACTATGATAGGATATCTCGTTCCTGTCGCCAGCTTTCAGATAGTGCTGCAGTGTTTCAGGAATCGTATCCTTCGCTTTGGATATCTCGCGGATCATGTTCTGATTACACGTATACAGAAGACCCAGACGACTCAATTTCTTTATGTTGGCCTCAATCATCATAGAGTCCTGGCGTTGGTTACGTCCATCGATGCCCATCTTCTCTTTCATGACTTTGGAAATCTGAACTACTGCATCGTGGAGAAGATCGATCCCTGTTTCTTCTTCGTAAGCAACACACCGGGCACGGAACCTTTGCATTGTCCGCTCTGATAGAGGGGATTCGTCAACATGTGTTTCAAGAGCAAGCGCAAATCGGAGCTTAATATCGCTCTGAACTCTGTCGCAGAAGGCCCCTTCGGAAATCCCATAGTACGATGCAAACCAAAATGCCGACAGGATTACATTGATAGGGTAATTCGGCCTTGAGTAGGTCTTGCTAAAGAGTACCTCAAACGGCATCTCATTGATGTAAGGCAGAATCTGCTCCCGATACTGGAATTCAAATGAATTTGTAACTACTCAGCAGCCCCGGCTAAAATGAAGTCTGGAGTTCCCATGACTGCGTTCATGATAGCATCATAAGCATTGCTTCCAATTTTCTTTGCGGTGCTGACATAGGACATGATATTCAAATAAGTCTGTGCGCCATTCTTCGTACGAAAGCAACCTGACACCTTGACTTTGGCTTTTATCATCCGGAGATCACGCTCTGCCTGATTGTTATCGAAAGGTACTCGGAAGTCTCGGATAAAAAGGCAGACTGCTCCCTTGAGTTTTTTCAAGCGATCCACAAGGGCCAATGCTTTTCCCCTCGGTTTTCTGCCCCTTCGCTTTCCAGGCTTTACAGGCGGCTCCGGAGTTTCCTTGTAGGCCAGTTCGATGAGCTGATCATATTTCAGATCAAACTTATGAAGATAATAGCGACTCAACGTTTGTTTTCCCTGTTCAATGGCCTTTTCTCTGGCCTTTTTCATATCAAGGAGTAGTTTTTTGAAGGCTTTTGGCCACGTATAATCAGGATGGTTTTCTTCCATTCCGGTCAACTCCCGGAGAAGGTGTGCGCAGCAAATTGCGTGTATCACACCGGGAGCATTCCAGTAGGATGCCCAACAGTCGTGTTCAAGAATGCCATGGAACAAAGGAAGCCATCCAATCTCCTTCATGCCCTCCCACCCGCGTTTTTCGCTGAGAGTAATGAGCGTATAGGCCCCATTGCAGAGAACGTGTGCCCAATGCAGCCTTCCTTCAACTCTGAAGCCTGTCTCGTCTGCATGAGCAACATCGCCTTCGATAACCAGTTTCCCGATTCTGGAAAGCACATCAGAAAGGTTCTCTGCGCAACGCGATACCATAGAAGTAATCGTTCCCTCAGAGAGCGGTATGTTAAACACATTACCCAAGATTTCCCTGGTACGACTAACACTTACGGCTCCAACAGTGTTCAGAGCAACCACCAGTGCCTGAAGGTTATTTCCATACTGAACAGGCGCATTGATTCCTTCCGGAAATGCCCCAGTCTCCTGCTTCCAGCCGTGTATTGGGCAGTCTTTCACGTATAGTTTGTCATATTCTGTCACTTCGATTTTGACTACTGCATCAAAAACCTGCCGACGCTCAAGAACCTTTGCTTCCCTCTCACACTCGCTGCGGCGGGGACATCCGGCGCATTGTGAAGGTAAGCAGCCTATAATACGATCCGGTTTGGCTTGTGTAAGATTTTTGCCTTTATGTCCGCCCTGTCCACCTGCCTTTTTGCCGGATTTCTCTCGAAGACTTTTAGGCGCAGGCTTTTTCCCATATCCATCTGTTGAAGGCGGTTTTGAGCTGTTGTTAGAATTCATTCCCAGCCGCCGCTTCAACTCAGCATTTTCGGCGTCCTTTTGCGCAATAAGCTGATTCTGCTCTTCGATGCGTTTATTCTGTTCATCTATGGTCTGCTGCAGTGTTTCTATCGTTGAAGCAAGAGTGCCAACTACCTCCGTTAGCCTCTGAATCTCCGCGATCAATCCTTCGTATGACATTGGCACTTTGCTCACCGCCTCTCTGATTGAGATTATATCTCATTCAAGGGGTTTAGTCAAAAGTCACCAACGTAGTCATTCGTCATATTGTCTGTTCAAAATGTGATGATTCTTCCCGATATACCGGCGGTTTTGACACTGTCAGACAGGTGTTTATTGTGATTCATGGGCAACTTTCCATGAATTCTTGAGCTGTTTTTATGCCAATTTATCCTTCTGTTTGAGGATTGTTTGTTCAACTCGGAATTCCAGCCATATTGCTGATTTCCACCAGGAGTTTTCAACAGATAAACGAAAGTTTTCAACAGCCTACTTCACACAAAACCGGAAAATTTCTCCGTTTTGACATCAATTTTTTCTCAGTCACGCCTCAAATCTGTGAGCGTGCTGAATAGTTACATAATTTTTACCTTTTTGGCACACATAGA
>ERZ842401.5668-NODE-5668-length-13704-cov-5.726720_pt1 | contig 13704 bp, 8 predicted proteins | sample MGYA00521270_ERZ842401 | MGnify/ENA primary metagenome ERZ842401 (study PRJEB31892, sample SAMEA3878208) | bioreactor metagenome | biome: Moose rumen | place: Sweden | collected 2011-10 | study: EMG produced TPA metagenomics assembly of the PRJEB12797 data set... | reverse complement strand
GGAAAGGAAACGAAAGTAGGTCAGAAAACTTTCGTTTCCCGACCTACTCGATTTTAATAGAAGCTCGAGCAATTAATCGAGCACTCAATCAATCGAGCACTAGAATGCTCGAAATTATGCATTGTGCATTATGCATTGTGCATTATGCATTGTCATTCCACAGGGTGAGCTTGTTGCTCTTGAGGGTGGCTTGCACGTCGATAAGGCGCTGGTTGTTGCTGCCGCGGAAGCGGAGCTTGGTGTTGCGCTCAGCCATCACGAAGGGGCTATCTACGAGTACATCGAGCTGCTTCACGGCTTCCAAAAGTTTCGGCTGCTGCTTTACTTGCTCCCATGTGTAGCCGGTGTAGCACCACACGTTCTGACCTGTCTCTTTTTTGATGCGGCTAATGAGGTGTGCGAGGGGCTCGGCTTGCGCCAATGGGTCGCCCCCCGAGAAGGTGACGGGAGCCTCGTTGTAGGCTATGACCTCCATCAGTTCGTCGAGAGTTCGCTCCTCGCCGCCGTTCATGCGCCACGACTCGGGGTTGTGGCATCCGGGACAGTGGTGGTTGCATCCCGCCAGATAGATCGACGTGCGCAGCCCGGGGCCGTCCACACTGGTCCCTTCCACAACATGAAGAACACGCAATTTATCTTTCATAGATAGGAGTGGGTAGGAATAGCTAGGAATTACTAGGAATAGCTAGGAGTAACTATGAACTCTCAACTCTTAACTCTCAACTCTTAACTCTCAACTCTTAACTACTTGTGTACTACTCGGTCTCTCAATTCGGCGAGTTTGCCGCTGTTCCAGCGGTCGGTGGTTCCCACTAGGTAGCCCGTGATGCGCTGCAGCTTGTCGATGTTGGTGCCGTGGCACTCGGGGCATTCGTGCAGGTCTTCGGTAGCGTCCTCGTAGCCGCAGTCCATACAGCGGTTGCGGTTGTGGTTCACCGAGCCGTACCCAATGTTGTACTTGTCCATCAGGTCCACGATGTCCATGATTGCCTGCGGGTTGTGAGTCGCGTCGCCGTCAATCTCCACATAGAAGATGTGTCCGCCGCCGGTCAGCACATGGTAAGGAGCCTCCACTTCGGCCTTGTGCTTGGGGCTGCACTTGTAATAGACTGGCACATGGTTGCTGTTGGTGTAGTAAATTTTGTCGGTTACACCGGCAATCTCGCCGAAGTCCTTGCGGTCGCGGCGGGTGAACTTGCCGCTCAATCCCTCGGCGGGAGTCGCCAGCACGCTGTAGTTGTGCTTGTACTGCTCGCAGAACTCGTTGATGCGCTCACGCATGTGACCAATAATCTTCAAGCCAAGCTCCTGGCTCTCCTTGCACTCGCCATGGTGCTTGCCGGTGAGGGCGATAAGGCACTCGGCGAGGCCTATGAAGCCAATGCCTAATGTGCCCTGATTGATGACGCTCTCGATGGTCTCGTTAGGCTTAAGGTTCTCGCTGCCGTTCCACAGTTGTGTCATCAGCAGCGGGAACTGTTTAGCCATAGCCGTCTTCTGGAAGTTGAAGCGGTCGTCGAGCTGTCGCGCGGTGACGTCAAGCACGTTGTCGAGCTTGTGGAAGAACTCCTTGATGCGCTCCTGCGGGTCTTCAATCTTCATGCACTCGATAGCGAGGCGCACAATGTTGATGGTTGAGAATGAGATGTTACCGCGGCCAATACTCGTTTTAGGGCCAAAGCGGTTCTCAAACACGCGTGTGCGGCAGCCCATCGTAGCAACCTCATATTTGTAGCGCTCGGGGTCGTTGATGTCCCACTGCTCGTGGTAGTTGTAGGTGGCGTCGAGGTTCACGAAGTTGGGGAAGAAGCGGCGCGCGGTCACCTTGCAGGCAAGCTTGTAGAGGTCGTAGTTGGGATCCTCGGGCAGGTAGCTCACACCTTTTTTCTTCTTCCAGATTTGGATGGGGAAGATGGCTGTCGAACCGTTGCCCACTCCCTCCCAAGTGGAGTGCAGCAGTTCGCGGATGATGCAGCGACCCTCGGCGCTGGTATCGGTGCCGTAGTTGATGGAGCTGAATACCACTTGATTGCCGCCACGACTGTGGATGGTGTTCATGTTGTGGATGAAAGCCTCCATCGACTGGTGCACGCGGTTGGCGGTGCGGTTGATAGCGTGCTGGAGCACGCGCTCACGACCTTTCAGTCCGTCGAGCGGACGGATGATGTAGTCGTCAATCTTTTGCTCATACATGTCGCTGTAGTCCTCGCCGTTGATGTCCTCAAGGATTTTCACCTCCTCGATGAACGAGCGGCGAACGAACGGCGCCAGATAGAAGTCGAAGGCTGGTATCGCCTGACCGCCGTGCATCTCGTTCTGAGCTGTCTCCATCGAGATGCATGCTATTACGCTCGCGGTCTCGATGCGCTTGGCGGGTCGTGACTCGCCATGTCCCGCCCAGAAGCCGCCATTCAAGATTTTGTCCAGCGGATGCTGAACGCAGGTAAGGCTCTTGGTGGGGTAGTAGTCTTTGTCGTGAATGTGGAGATAGTTGTTCTTAACCGCCTCGCGAGCCTCGTCGCTGAGCAGATAATCGTCAACGAAAGGCTTGGTGGTCTCGCTGGCAAATTTCATCATCATGCCGGCGGGCGACTCGGCGTTCATGTTGGCGTTCTCGCGGGTGATGTCGTTGTGCTTGGCGTTGATGATCTCAAGGAACATGTCGCGGGTTTTGGCCTTGCGCGCCACGCTGCGTTTGTGGCGATAGTTGATGTAGCATTTCGCCACTTCCTTGCGTGGGCTTTTCATCAGCTCCAGCTCCACCATGTCCTGGATGCCCTCCACGCTCATCTGCTCCTTTCCGCGTGCTCCAATGTGGTCGGCGATGCGCTGAATGAGCGCCTCGTCGTCGCCCGCCTCGGTGGCGAGCATCGCCTTGCGGATTGCCGCCTTGATTTTCTCCTCGTTGTATCCAACAACTCGTCCGTCACGTTTTACTACTGTCTGTATCATTGTTTGAAAGTAATGTTATATATAATAAGTGTAAATATAATTCTTCTGTTTTATGCTGTCGATAATGGGCATTTTTCAATTATGCATAATACATTGTGCATTATGAATTAATTAAAGTGCGTGAAAAAGCCCAATTTCTTGGGCTTGAGAAGTCTCTTTTTATTTGTACTGCAAAGCTACAAAAGGTTATAGAAATGGCAAAATATTTTATCGAAAAAATATCAACAAATTTTTATTTTGGAAAACTTTTTGAGGTTATAAAAGATTTAAGAAATTGAATAATAGATGAATAAAAAATTTTTTAGAAAACTTTTATAAATATAGAGGTTGCAAAAAAACTTTTTTGAAATATTCGGTAGAGACATGACGAACGCGCCAGAGCACTGTTAAGCCTCGGCGAGTGTAGAATAGGCTTAATGTCGTCACTTATACATGAATCGCTTGATGCTCATCTTGGGGGTTTTCTCGAAGGGGGTGTCGAGCATTTCCACTTGTGAGATTTTGCTGTAGCCAGGCAGGGACAGGTTCGCCTCATCGCGGATTTGTGCCGGCAGGGCGGCTCGGGTCTCCTCGTCCATGTCTTTGGGCAGGTCGGTATAGACTAGCGCCACAATCTTCCCTTTGCGATCTACCACGAGACATTCGTCAACATACTGGCAGTTGGCGACAACCGCCTCCACCTCTTCGGGGTAGATGTTCTGTCCCGAGGAGTTGAGAATCATCGACTTGATGCGTCCGCGAATGAATATGTTGCCGTTCTTGTCCATTATGCCGAGGTCGCCAGTGCGGAACCAACCGTCGTCGGTGAACGAGGCGGCTGTGGCTTCGGGATTTTTGTAATAGCCGATGGTGAGGTTGGTGCCCCGAGCTTGTATCTCGCCCGCCTTGTGCTGCGGGTCTTCGCTGTTGATGCGCACCTCATGCACTGGTTTGCCGCACGAGCCTGGCACAAACTCTTTCCACCAAGCGTAGCCCAGCAACGGACATGCCTCAGTCATTCCGTAGCCCACTGTGAACGGCAGCTTCATCTTCTTGAAGCACTTCTCCGCCTCGGGGTTAAGTGCCGCACCGCCCATGATGAAGCATTGCACCTGTCCGCCGAAGACTTTCATGATAGTTCGGCGTGCAGCGCTGTAAATCACCTTTTTCATGCCTGGGATACGCATTAACTTTTTCCTCTTCTCTAGAGCAGGTTTGATGGAGTTGGCATAGATTTTCTCCATCACCAGCGGCACGGTGATTACCATATAGGGCCGCACTTCCTGCATGGCTTTGAGTAGGGTAGTGGGAGAGGGGGTCTTGCCTAGGAAATAGACGGTGACACCGTCCACGTTGGGGTGTATGAACTCGATAGCGAGGCCATACATGTGCGCCATGGGGAGCATTGAGACGATGGTCTCGCCAGGGGTGTTAGGGAAGTGGGCGTTGGCAAACTCGTCGGTGTCGCTCATGGCTCCGTAGGTGAGCATCACGCCCTTGGGGTTGCCTGTGGTGCCCGAGGTGTAGTTGATGATCGCCAGGTCATAGAAGTTGTCGCCAGGATAAGACACATCTCCGGGCATCATGCCGCTGGGATATTTTTCATTAAAAACGTCCTCGCGCTTCTCCCACGCCTGTGCCACGGCATCGTCGCGGTGCCACAGCATGCTGTTGTCCTTCACGTTGATGGCGGCACGGAGGTTGGGCATGTCTTCGGGGTTCATCTTTGCCCAGATGTCATCGTTGGTGAAGAGCAGCACACTATCTGAGTGGTTGGTGAGTTTCGACACGCTGTCGGGGTGGAAGTCGGCAAGCAATGGCACCGCCACGCGCTCATTGGCGTTGATGCCCCAGAATGTCATCGCCCAGCGTGCGGAGTTGCGTGCGCAGATAGCGATTTTGTCGCCCTTCTTGATGCCTGTGGCTTCAAAGAAGAGCCGCATCTGCTCGACATGAGTGGCAAGATTGCCGTAGGTGAATGACTCGCCCCCGTAGTCACAGAGCGCTTTCAAGTTCCAATGATTGTGGACAGTGTTCTCTAAAGTCTTCAGATAGTGCTTCATAGAAATGAGTGTTAACAGTAAATAGTAGGTATTGAGGTCAATACAATTTTACAAACCACAAAGTTATAACTTTTTTCTTAATCTTCTACCATTAAGGGTGATTATTTTGGAAAATGTGGTTTCGATTGTCGTTATCAGTACTCCGTGAGCATGAATGCCATGTAAAGTGGTAGGGTCAAGATTGAGTTGCTTTTCCCAATGTTGTAGTCGCCTAATTTGATGGCGTGTGTCACGTGATAATGCTCTGGGTGCTTGAGAATGGTCTTCAGCGACTTGGTGTTACCAGTGCTTGCTTTACATTCTATAGGGCAGCATTCCCCTTTGTAGCGAATCACAAAATCTATTTCCAATCCACTATTCTTCTTGAAATAGTAGAGTTTTCGTCCCATTTTCCCTAAAATGTCGGCTACAAGGTTTTCGAAGATTGCTCCTTTGTAGCCAAGCATATTGCCTTGCATGATACTCCAAGCGGTTCCCTCTTCAAGCATACTGACTAATAGCCCAATATCTGCCATATATGCCTTGAACGATTCTTTAATAGCGTTGCCGTCAAGAGGCAATTCGGTGATGCTCAAATTGTAGCATCTTCTGATGATTCCAGCATCTTCAATCCATTGCAGGCTGCCTTGGTACTGACTGGCACGGGCATTGTTGCGAATGGTGGAATAAGTGAATTTTTTGTTCTCACGAGCTAATTGCGCTGGAATTGACTCAAAGCACTCTTTGATGAGCGGTTGGTCATGATTGGAGGCATATTTTATCATGTCATCTTTATAGGCGTCAATTATGTATCGCTGGATGGTTTGTACTCGATTCATGTCGTTGAAGGTAAAGAATGCTGACACTGCAGCGGGCATCCCTCCCACAATCACATATTTCAATAACAACTCCCTCATGCGACGATGAATAGCTTCGTTGACAGGTTCTTGTCGCTCAAAGCATTGTCGCAGGTAATCAAAGTGTTGTGGCTGCACTCCATTTGCCCACAGCCATTCCTCAAAGTCCATGGGATACATATTGATGATTTCTTCGAAGCCCACAGGTATTGAAGCCTGATTATCTGTTTTATCTGGCAACTTGTAGCCACTCACTCCGAGTAGTGACCCTGTGCATATCACATCATAACGACCATCAAGGGCAAAAAACTTGAGCGACGCTCTGGCTCTTGGGCATTCTTGTATCTCATCAAGTATTAAGCAAGTTTGCCCTGGCACGAACTTTACACCCGGCATTCCGAGAGTGATGTTGAGTACTATAGTATCGGTGTTTAATGCTCCATCAAAAAAGTCTCTATACTCCTCATGCTCATGAAAATCGATATATATTATGTGCTTATAGTTTGCCTTGGCAAAAGCTCTTACACTGCTGGTTTTTCCACATTGTCTGCACCCCTTAATTACAAGGGGATTGTGATTGCTCCTAGCCTTCCAGTCTAGAAGTGTTTTTTCTATTTTTCGCTTATACATCGCTATGTATTTGTAAATTAACCGATTATATGTGATATTTACACTTTTTCAAGTGACTTTTTGGTGCAAATTTACACTTTTTCAAGCGACTTTCCAAATATTTTTTACACTTTTTCAAGGGACTTTTGGGTGAAGTCTTACACTTTTTCAAGGGACTTTTGGGCTGAATCTTACACTTTTTCAAGGGACTTTTGGGTGTTATGTGCGGTTGGTTTCAAGTCTCAGGACGCAGATGGGTCGCTAGCCCACTTGAAAAGTGCCTCGGCATCACTGTCGCGCCATAGCCTCAATTTTATTCTCTTGTTCTCCATCTTTTCAGCATTGGGAAGAATCGTTGCATCATTGTGACGTATTCCTCGCGGGTCATGGGTTGAGACATATTTTTGTTCACCTCGTCAATGAATTGCGCGCAGTGTTCAATCATCTCATCCATAGTGCATTCTTGCTGGAACTTGCCGCCCTGATAGCAATATTTGCAGTAGTCAAAGCCGATGCTGCCGTCGGCGTTGGTGCCGCAGTCCTCGTTTTTAGATAGCGGCATTCCGCAGCTCTGGCAGAACTGTGGCAACTGACCTGGCAGCAAATGTTTCTCCTTCTTAGGAAACGTGGCTTCGTAGGCTTCGAAAAGTTCGGGGTTGGCATCAGCGACAAAATATCCCTTTGGCGGACAGTAGGTTGCTTCTCTTATGCCATTGCTTTTCAGCCAACCAAGGATGAGCTCTTGGGCGAGGAAATAAGGCACCTCGGCATCACGTGGCTCGGCATGGTAATGGATGCCGAGCGAGCTGGCAAGGCCAAAGCCCGCGTTCTTGTAGAACTCGATATTTCCCTCCATGCACAGGAAGCCGATACCCATGTCACGAGCCTTGTCAAGCGCATAGTTAAGCAGCTTGATGCCATAGCCCTTGCGCTTGTAGTCAGGGTGGATGCTGATGGGTCCGAAAGTCCAAGACGGGCGACGGCTGCCGTCGTCAAGCACAAGTTCAGCCTTTGAGAACATGATGTGGCCAATAATCTTGCCATCCTCTTCCATCACAAGGTCAAGTTCGGGAATAAAGTCAGGGTTGTTCCTATATTGGTTGAGCACAAAATGCTCGGTGCATCCAGGGCGGTAAATGTTCCAAAACGCCTCCCGCGTGAGTTCCTCCACTTCACGGTAATCACAGGGTTGTTCTAATCTTATTTTCATATTCTTAGTTATGTTATTTGCAATAGGTTACGATTTTTCAATTTTTTCAATACAAAAGTAGTGTTATTATAGAAACTTAGCAAATAATAGATACTACATTTTCAGCAATTATCCTAAAATACGTAAATGTTGCATGATAGTTAAAAAATAGACACTGAAAAAATGACTCAAAACGGCTATAAAAATGAAAAATGTTGTACTTTTGTGGTCAGATTGCTGATGAAACAACTGCAAGAGCGATGAATTTGCATTATTTGATGGGATAAAGGTTCTGCCCCTGATGATGCTAGATATTGATATAAAGAACCATTTACTCAATACTTATGAAAAGATTCACAATGTTTTACCTGTCGTTTTTTGTTGCCTTATTGATGATGGCTGCCAACAATGACGGGAGTTTTTTCCTCAAATTCCAGGGACAGCAGATTACCACTGAAAACGTTATCGACCGCTTCTCTCAATGGTTTAACCTGCCAGCAGGAACCGAGTGGCGAGAGGTGAGCCGCAGCATTGACTATATGGGTATGGACCGTATCGTTTACCGCCAATATGTGGACGGAGTAGAGGTGGAGCACTCACAGGTGATTGTCCATGCACTGAACGGAATGTTGCGCTCGGCCAACGGCATGATAATGGAAAGCCAGCGCACACCAGCCAAGTTGCGCACGCAAAGCAATAGCAATGCCGATGTTAATGGAAAACTGCTGTTAGTGAATACCATCAATGGCTACCGCTATGCTGTCAAGGAGTACTCTGCCACTAATAATGAGTGGGTTTACTACGATGCCGAGACGCGCCAGGTTATCAAGCGTGTTTCAACACTCCACTGCTTTGAGGAACCGGTAGGCACCATGACAACGGTGACAGGCAATGGCTTGTATAGTGACAATGTGGAATTGGACGTTGTGTCAGGCGATGACGGCATCACCTATCTCTACGACAAGGCACGCAATATCCACACTTTGAATGGGGCTTATATCAAGAGCTATGAGCAGATGATGATGGAAGGTATCGCATTTGACTATTTCCCGCAGGGCAACTTGCCCGACAACCCATTTGAAGCAACCGGGGAGGATCTTTTTCAATGGCTTTATATGGTGCAAACATTAGCACAGAATAATGGGCTCGAGCATTTAGAAAATTATATTCAAGATTTCACATCCTATATCACTAGCCCTAATGGTGAGTTCAAATCTTTCATGATAAGCACAATAGGCGTCTCAAAAGTGACAGTTCCTGATAGTGAGGGCAACCTCATTCCTATTGTCCCAACCCAGAATGACTCTGTGTTATTAAGCCTTCGTTACGGAACTGACTTGACAAACATCAGCAGTGGTGTGATTGGCGACATGAAGATTTCCCTGTACGAAGTTACGACTCCTATAGACATGACCCCGCTAACAAGAATTATTCCCAAAGAAGGAGTTACAATCTCTCTAGCACTTGAAGCGGGCGATGTGTTAGCTGTCACTTCTTTTGTTCCCGATGATAGCGGAATCTTTGAGTTTGAGAACGAACGCATTAGTTTCACCTTTACCTATCAGCCTGCTGGCGACCCAACCGTTGACGCGCATTGGGGTATGGGTAAGACGCTTGATTTCTACGAGGATGTGTTTGGCCGTAAGAGCTATGATGGCAATGGAGCGCCGGTTTACAATATCATCTATTTGGGAGACCAGGTTTTCAACAGCATTCTTTCTGTACGCCCAACCAATGCGGCGGCATTGGCAACACAGGCTCCCTATCCCATGTTTTACGGTATGGGTGGAGGTGGAATGAAGCCCGTTGTTGAGCTCAGCGTGATGGCTCATGAGTTTACACACATAGTTACTGGAGTTACATCCCATTTGGAATATGCTGGCGAGGCTGGAGCTTTGAATGAGTCTTTTTCAGATATCATGGGTATCAATGTCAAGAAATATGTGTGCAATACCCCCGACTGGTACATTGGTGCTGATGTGATTTACGGATACACCAATATCCGAGACATGTCCAACCCCAAAAACGGTAAGGACGGGAGTACTCCCGACCCCGACACCTATGAAGGAGAGAACTGGGTGAATCCTAATGATTACAATAACGACAAGGGTGGAGTACATGCCAATAGCGGTGTCCAGAACAAGTGGTATTACTTGCTCACTGAGGGTGGTAGTGGCACTAACGACAATGGCTATGAGTATTCCATGGAAGGTATAGGCATTGAGAAATCACGCCAGATAGCATATCTCACCCTCACCAGCTATGCCGCCGAGCAGAGCAACTATAAGAGCATTAGCGAGGCTTCGATAGAGGCCGCAAGCGTACTGTTCGGCGACGAGAGAGGTCAGGAAGTCCAAGCGGTTATCGATGCCTGGAAGGCGGTGGGAGTTATCGACCCTAGCGACATGATGGATATACAGGATGTTGTCGTGACCGAAGACGCTGTTGACCCCTACTACTATGACCTGCAGGGACGCAAATACATCAGCACACCCACCACCAAGGGTATTTATATCCACAAAGGTCACAAGGTCATCATCCGCTAAACCACAAGCTCACGCTCGCATTAGAGGTGTTGCAGCTCTCTAAAACAAGAACGCTCCTAAGTGGGTGTTCTTGCTTTTTTGTTGCAGTTCGTTTTCCATGCGGGAGGTTATAGCTGCGAAGAAGAAAGAGATAAGGTATTCATCGGTGCCCTCGCTGCGAATTTTGCGAAGGGCGTCGATATAGGCTGCTCGGTCCTTTATGTCGATGATGATGAGGGGATGACCGCAATGTAGCATAATCCAGTTGGAGAGAAGTCGGCCAGTGCGTCCATTGCCGTCACGGAAGGGATGCAGGTACTCAAAAAATCCATGGAATCGTGCTGCCACAACCACCGGATGTATGTCACGATTCAATGCCTTGGTGGTTGATTTCATCAAGTTTGGCACTCGCGAAATCAGTTTCTTGTGGTCGCCAAACACGGTGTCACCTGCTGCCATGTCGCAAGTGGTATATTGACCAGGCACAGCGTCAGGCACACGGTAGGCGAGCGTGTTCTCGGTCACCAAGCGGTTGGTCTCTTTAAGTAACGTTTCATCAAAAGGAGCATCGATGTGATGGGTGATGTAACGGAATGCCCTGAAATGGTCGGCAATCTCGGTGCATTCCAGCAATGACCTTCCCACAGGAATCATGCCTAATCCTTTCTCTTGCAGCACACGAGTGTCGTCAAGAGTAAACGAGTTGCCCTCAATGGCGCAGGAGTGGCACGAGAACAGCACTTCGTGCCAATCAAGATAGTCCTTTGCTGACATCTTCCTGACAATGCGCTCCTCGTAATTGGCACGCACCCGCTCATAACGCTCTATCTCCTTCTGAAACATTCTTCTGAAACGATTAATATGCTGCAAAGGTACAAAAAAAGATTTTCTTTCAAAAAAATAAATTGATTAATTGTGGTGGCCTGTGTGTCCATAGATGGAAAAGTTGCGTTGACAACGCAACAAACGGAACAGGCGGCACGTGTCATCGAGACAGGTGCCACCTAACGTTACTGTACTTTGAGATTTTTTATTATTTCTCGCTCACAACCGAGAACTCACAACTGATAACTGACAACTGATAACTGAAAATCACATTCTCGCTTTCTGCTTGTCGCCGGCACCAGAGCCGCGGTAGTTGCTGCGAGTGGTGTTGAATTTCCAGGTGAGGTCGAGCATGAAGGTGCGTCGGGCGGGATTAATTGCAGTTGTTTCGCGTGGACCAAAGACCGTTACTCCCGTTTTGTTGGTGTTGAAGATATTATCACAACGAGCGTCAATGGTCAGAGTGCCGAGTCTGTGCAGGTTGAAATCGCGCTGAACGCCCAATGTCACACCGAAAGGTGCGTGGGTGACGCGGAAGTTGTCGTGGTCGCCTTTAGAAAGCAAGTGCATTGAGGCGTTCAGTCGCCAGTCATGAGGCAATTCAATATCGTTATTCCAAAAAAAGTCAACAATGGGGTGATTCAGTGTGATGATAGAGCCATCGGCACATAGAGTCTTATAGTTCTGGAATAATATCATAAGGTTCCACATGGGATGCCAGCAACCTATCACGGGTCGCAGCGATGGGTTGATAGCAAGGCGGTTATAAGCCTCTTGGGTGTTGATGGGCCTAAGAAGGCTCACCAATGGGTCTTCAGAACCTGGATAAGGCTCGGTCGATAATGTCTCGCTGTCTTTGATGCGGGCGTAGCTAATGCTGAGGTTCATCCATTTGTAGGCACTGTTGAGCACGAGGCTGTGAGTGTAAGTTGGCTTCAAGTACGGGTTGCCGCTCTGGTAAGTGTAGCGGTTGATATATATTGTCGAACTGGTGAGGCTGCTATAGTTGGGGCGCTCGATGTCACGACGGTAGGAGAGCGACACCTGAACGTCTCCTATAGGCATCGAGATTACAGCTGTTGGGAACCAGTCACCGTAGTTGCGACACACCTCATCCTCGCGAACTCCAAAGTTGAAATAATCGTTGCTTAGTTGCTCATAGCGTAATCCCACTTGAGCAAACACTCTCCCAAAAGTTCTGCCATACTCTACAAATGCAGCAGTCGAAGACTCGTTGATTTCGGTGTCGGTCGCCTTCACTGGTACGGCATCGGTAGCAGTGAAAGAGTAGGCGTCGGTGCGGTGGTTGTGTGAGTATTCGCCACCGAGCGACAGGTTGCCGTTCCACACTAGATAGGAGATGATGAGTTTTGTTGCCCAGAAATCGTTGCTGCTGCTGGTGTTGCTCTCTACGAAACGATTTGTTGCGGTGCCGTCGGGTGCTGTGGTGGTCTCGTCGGTGCTTCCTGGTGTCTCGGTTTTGTCGAAGAGTCCGTCAATGTTGAAATCAATTCCAAGGTTACCCACTTTGCCGTTGTAATAGGCGTTGAAGATATGCTTTTTGAAACCCTCGTCTTGCCAGATATTGCTCTTGGAGTGCTCAATTAAGCTGCCGTTCTCGTAGCTGTCGGTCAACATCGTGCCACCCCAATCCATGCCAGGCCGGCGGTCATATTTGTAAAAGGCTCCAAAGCTATGATTGTCGTTCACCATGTAGTTGATTTGCAACTGAGGCGACCAACCTTTTATCACGTATTTTGAGTCCTGCGACATGAAACTCTCATAACGTTCGGGACCCACAAAGTAGGTGATGGTGTTTTCCTGTAGCGACTTGCTGTGACCGTAGCGTCCCGCCCAGAACGAGGCGGTGAGGTCAAGCCCGCCAGTGCGGTAGTTCATGTCGAGGTTGTTGGCGATAGTATATCCATATTGGTACATACCATTCAGGTTGTCCTGGAAGCTGAATCCCTCGCCTTGCGCTTTCTTGAGCTGGATAAGCACCACCGCCTTGGTCGAGGCGGCATAGCGTGCGCCGGGGTTCTGGATAACATCGACGTGCTGAATCTGGTCGGAGCGCAGGCGCGAGAGTTCATTCATGTCCTGAACTTTACGGCCGTTGATATACACCTCGGCATCGCCACGTCCCAGCACCTTCACGGCACCGTCGCGTTCAGCTTCGAGCGAGGGCACTCGTTTCAGGGCGTCGCTCACGGTTCCTGCTTTCTCAAGGATGGTGCCCTCAATGGTGGTGCGCATGGCGTTGCCTTTGACGCGTGTCTTGGGCAGCTTGCTCACCACTACCACCTCGCCCAGGAGAGTGGCTTCGGGCTGCAAGGTGATGATTCCTAGGTCCACTTCACTAGAGTTGATATACATTGTCTGGTAACCTATATAGGAAATCTTTACCAGCCCGCCGTTCTGCAGAGCGGTAAGTTTAAATGTTCCTTGCTCGTCGGTGATGCCGCCCTGCACGTATGCCGAGTCGGGCATCGATAGCATCACTACATTCACAAATGGCATTGGTTCGCCATTCTCGTCAATCACTTTGCCGTTAACATCGGGAACTTTTGCTCCTATAGCACTGGCAGTCATGACTACCATCATCGCGGCAATAAGTGCAGTTGTTTTTAGAATAAACTCTTTCATTTTTTTACCTTATTTTTAGATTATAGGTGGGTTCTATAAATACGTTTTTTGAGCCGCATTGAGGGCAGAACCCTGTTTTG
>ERZ842401.5665-NODE-5665-length-13708-cov-7.560683_pt1 | contig 13708 bp, 15 predicted proteins | sample MGYA00521270_ERZ842401 | MGnify/ENA primary metagenome ERZ842401 (study PRJEB31892, sample SAMEA3878208) | bioreactor metagenome | biome: Moose rumen | place: Sweden | collected 2011-10 | study: EMG produced TPA metagenomics assembly of the PRJEB12797 data set... | reverse complement strand
CCGGCAGGATTGCTGCTCTATTGGACGGTGAGTAACATCTTCCAACTCGGACAGCAAATCGTAATCAATAAAATGATGAAAAATAAATAGGAGAAAATAAAATGACTTACGAATTTGAAGGCAAAACTGAAAAAGATGCCATCGAAAAAGCAGCGATTGAACTCGGTCTTGAAAGCGACCAGTTTGATGTTGAAATTCTTGAAACCCAGAAAAAGACATTGTTCAAATCTGGCTATGTCAAAATCCGCGTTCACACTGATGAAGCAACTCCAGGCGTAAAATACGATGATGAATCTTCTTCACCAGTTGAAACGGCAAAACGCGTGATGGGCAACCCGATTCCGCAGGACGAATTTGAGCAGAAATTGACTCAGTTCGTTTCTGATGTGATTGCAAAAATGGGCTACGAAGCAAGCGTTGAAATCATGTTCCGCGAAGAAAAGAAACTTGGGCTCAAACTTTCTTCTGAAAGCTCGTCAATTCTCATCGGTCGCAAAGGAAAGAACCTTGACGCGCTCCAGTTGCTCGCAAATGTGTACGCAGGTCACCTCGGTCGCGAAGATGTGCGCGTGATTTTGGACACCGAAAACTACCGTGTGCGCCGTGAAGAAAATCTCGTTCACTTGGCATACACCACCGCTGACAAAGTGCGCACCAAGAGAACGTCAATTCTTCTTGAACCGATGAATCCGTTTGAGCGAAGATTGATTCACACCACGCTCAACGATTTTTCTGACATCGAAACAAAGAGCGAAGGCGATGGTCTTTACAAGCAAGTCCGCGTAATCTTCAAAGGAAATTATTAAAATATCTTCGGGGGCATGTTTCGACAATGCTCAACAACCGAGTCCGAATATAACAAGAAGCATCGGCTGACTGGTCGATGCTTTTTTTTGGTTAAAATATATTTAAAAAAGGAAAGAAAAAACTTGACAAAAAAGTACGGGGGGGGGGTATAATTTTATATCTTTTTTGTTAGGAGTTTTTCATGAAAATCTTGAAAAAATTTACTTTGGGAATTTCCCTTTTGGCGTGTATTGCATTTTCTGCTTGTACTACAGTTACTCGTACAACAACCGCAAATGCAATTAAATCAGAACAATTTGTCTTAAACACATTTCTTGACCGTGATGACTATTCTGTTGTTGGAACAGCCACGGGAATTTCGGAATTTGTTTATTGGGATTCAGAAAAGCGCGAATATATAGGCGACTCTGGCAAGTATGGCTATATTTCTGAACCGAAAGAGCCTTTTCTTGGACAAGCTGATAACGGAACAAAAATGTTCGTTGGGGTAGGCAAAAAGAGTGTCGAGAATTCTGAAACAGGTGCTTTCCTTTTGGCAAAACTCAATGCAAATTATAATATGATTGAAGAAGCTTATAAACTTGGCGGAGATTCGATTTTTGAGCCTATTTATAGCGTTGAGACAATTTCAGAATCAACAGGTTCAACTGTTAATAAAGTACAGTATAAGGTGACGGTCAGAGCAAAAGTTATACAGTTAAAAATGAAATAAGCAAGGAGTATTTTATGAAAAAAATTCTTCTTTTGCTTTTTTTATCAGTGGCATTGCTTTCTCCATTATGCGCACGAGGTTTTGAAGTTGATTATTTTTCACCAAACGGCTTCACTCTCGGAACTACGCAAGGTGGAGATACTTTTAGCTTGGCGTATGGCTTATGGATTGATACCCATGAATTTAAATATAGGGAATCAAAAAGATACGGATACGCCTCTGACACTTCAAAATTTTTGGGTCCTTACATACAGTTTGATTGGGCAATTCTTCCTTTTGAACTGAATTTGGGAGGACGCAATGTAAAATTTGGAGGAAATCTCGGTTTTCAGTATGCAGTTTTGTACACTTCTTCTGATTTAAAGTCTCATGCAGAGGTTGCTTTTGCGCCAATGATAAGCCTGCAAGCTCGATACGAAGCCTTTGATGTAACTTTAGGTTGGAAAGGAACTCACTACATAATTGAGGAATATGCTGAAAACTGGGGAGGTGATTCTCACAATTCTTTCCAGCTTGGGATTCGTTACACAATCGGAAAACGCGGATGGACACGAAAAACAAGCGGTAATTCCAAAGGCAATGGTGATAACTCAGATGAGATTGTTTCTGGACGGACAAGAATTCTCAATGGTTCTCACTCGTATATTCGCCGAATGTAGCTTTAAAGAGAAAAAATTGTAATATTACCCCTAGAGTTGTATAATTCAATTCTAGGGGTATTTTTCTGTAACAAAACAATCACAAAATTATTTAAAAATATATGAAGAAAATTCTTTCGTTTTGTACGGCACTTTTTCTCTTTTGTGAGGCATTGTTCGCAGAGTCAATTTCACCCGAGCTTTTGGCAAAGGTAAAATCTGCGGGCGAGTTGCAGAATGTCTTTCTGAACGACGATACCGTTGAGCTTACGCTTCTTCCGAATACGGAGCTTTCTTCACTCGCGGTCACGCATTGGGATAATTCCGAAAAACCTCGGCTCACGACCGAAAAACTTTTCTATCTTGATAAAAAAACGCTCGGTGAGAACGGTTCGGCGGCTTCAATCGAAAAAGTCTCAAAAGTAATGCGCCAAATTTCCACAATGAAAGGAACGGAATATTATTCAAACCGTCACAAAAAATGGGAAACGCTCTATCACGACGCGTATTTGGTAAAATCTCCGAGCGACAAAACAAAAATACCCGACGACACGGAAGGCAGTGCGGACGGAAAAACGCTCTACTGTATGCAGGACGATAATTCTTTCGGAAAATGCTATTACGAATTGGGCTACAAGCAGCGTGAAAACGAAGTGAGCGTGTGCTTCGACAATTTTGAGCCGCTGAAATTCAGTTTTATTACGGCGGCAAAAGCCCACAATATTAAGATAAATCTTGTGGTCGTTGACGAAGGCGAGCATTTCTTGGTGTATCTCATGGTGCAGGCATATTATCCGCGAATTGCAATGCTGGAAGACAAAATGATTGATTCTTTTAACGCGCGCGTGGATTCAATTTACAAGTGGTTCGTTGCTGAAATGAGCAAAAAATGATATATTGTAAAATCTCGAAATGAGGAGAAAAAAATGAAAAAAAATCTGTTTGCGGCAATTTTCGCGTTGCTTGCAATATCTTTTGGAGGATGTAAACCAATGGACAAAGAATTAGGCGCAATCAAAGGCAAAGATGGCGTTTTTGCGATTATGGAAACGAGCAAAGGCTCAATCGTGCTTGAACTGTTCTACAAGCAGACCCCGCTCACCGTTACGAATTTCGTCGGTCTTGCGGAAGGCACGCTTGACGCGGCAAAAGGCAAGCCTTTCTACGACGGGCTTACATTCCATCGTGTTATCGCTGACTTTATGATTCAGGGCGGTGATCCGAAAGGCAATGGAACGGGCGGACCAGGCTATCGATTTGCCGATGAATTTGTTCCGAGCTTGAATTTTGACAAACCGGGCTATCTCGCAATGGCGAACGCAGGTCCGGGCACAAACGGAAGCCAGTTCTTTATCACGCATGTTCCTACGGATTGGCTCAACCAAAAGCATACGATTTTCGGTCAGGTTGTGAATGAAGATTCACAGAAAGTTGTAAACGCAGTTCAGCAGGGCGATAAAATAGTAAAAGTCACCATTGTGCGACAGGGCGCAGAAGCAGAGAAATTCACCGCAACGCAGGCTGATTTTGACAAGCTCAAAGAACGGGCTTCTCTTGGAATTTTCTATGATAAACTTTCTGAATTCAGCAAAGATTCAAACGGAATCTACTACAAAACCACAAAAGAAGGAAGCGGAAACAAAATTGGCGGGAAACGAGCGGTCGCGGTTGAATACAAAGGCTATTTTGTGAGCGGGCAGGTGTTCGACCAGTCAAAGGGGCGCGGACCGCTTGAATTCACTACGGCGGGTGGTCAAATGATTCCAGGATTTGACATCATGGTTCAAGATATGAAGCTTGGCGAAAAGCGAACAATCGTGCTTCCGCCGAGCCAGGCGTATGGCGAGAACGGCATTCCGGGCGTAATTCCTGGTGGCGCATATCTCGCATTTGACATTGAGCTTACAAAAGTAAAGAATTAAGTTTTACGAAGAAGCAGAGTCTAAAAATCTAATTAAAAGAGCGTACGGTTTAAAAGTGCGCTCTTTTTTTATGTCTTTGACGGCGAAATAAAAATAAGCGGTTCGGAAGAAAAGCGGCAGGGCGAGCAGAAAACAAACTAACGGAAGTTTTTTTTCAATAATCGAACAGCTGAAAATGTACAAAATGCTCAGAAAACTCGTTATCGGCCAATAATAGATTTGGAGTGTTCGGTTTTGAATCGGCTTAAAAATAGTGAATGCGGCAATCAAATGGAGCGGAACAAGAAAGAGAAATTGGAAATTATTTCGGAACATGCTCTGATTCGAGAAAATATCCTGATACAAAATAACGAAGCCTGCAAGCCCGCTGAAAAACAACATCAGAAAATCGAAAATCTGCGCGGTTTTAAAAACGGTCATAAGATACCAGTTTTCAAAGAAATAAGCTAACACTTGGTAGACGGTCAGCAAAAAAACAAGGCTCGCAAAGACGACGAGCGCAATAATGAGCGACATTCGTTCCTTGTGAAAAAGTTTTGCAAAGTCTACTTCGTGAAATTCAAGAATTTCTTTTTCAGAGAGAAGAACAAAACTATCGTTCATTTGTTTATAACTCAAATTGTGTTGTGTAATCTCAGAAAATGAATACCGTTCGGTAGTTGATTCTTCCCCAACCATTCGGGCAGAATCATGCAGAATGTGGGAAATGTGCGTTTCTGAATTGTTTGTGAGAATGTCAAAATCGTAGCTGTATTCGGGAAGCGCACGGTTCATTGTGGAAACAAACTGGAAAATGTACTCGACTTCGGCAGGGCTTAATTCTAGGAGCGATTCTGTTAGGCTAACATTCGTTTGTTTTTGTTGCGCAAGAAAATAATCAAGAAAGGGCGCGGTTCGGATTCCAGCCTTTTTCCCATGCAGAAAAAATTTCAGCAAAAAAAATTCATCTTCAAAATTTTCAAAACAGGCAAAGTCAATTATCTGATCAAAATTGGTTTCTGCATCAAAAAATCGCAGGCAGCTTTTTGAAAAGAGCGAATGGGAAATGTCGTTGTAATTGACGGAGAGAATCGAAATTTTCGCCTGATCAGAAAGCCGTTCGGGAAATTCAGAGGCAAAAAAAGAAAAAATCGGGAGCAAGAAAAACAGCGGAACGAGAACTACTTTTTTTGTGCGGGCGGAAAATTTTCTTCTATTAAAAAACATTTTGCTCTGATTTTTCGATTCTTTTATTTTATACTAAAATTCGCTCTATTGCGAGAGAATTCGTAAAAAGAATCGCTAAGAGTTGATTTGCCTGTTAATTTTTCCGCATTGAATACACGCACCCGCAGTAATCTTGTCGCCACAAGCCGTATTCTTCGGAAAGTTGGGTGCTGCGCAAAAATCCGCCTTTTTTCTTAAAGTCTGCTGGGAGGAATTTTGTGTGTGGGGTAATATCCAAACTATCGTTCGTTTTTTGCCCTCCCACAGTTATTTCCTCAAATCGCAGATGTTCCAGCTCTCTGCCTATCGCGTTGATTTTCTCGCTGTCTTTATGCGGACTAATGCTTAAGGTTGTGGTGAAGTAGTCGAAGCCCTGCTCACAGGCATAGTTATACGCCCGCTCCATTCGGAATTTATAGCATCTTCGGCAGCGTTCGCCTTTTTCTGGCTCGGTTTGTAATTCAACTTCCGAACGAATGTTAGTCGCTTCAAAATAATCTTCGGGATTGTATTCGTCAACCACGAGCTTTACGGCGTTTTTGGTGGCTTCAGGAAAGCGCGTGAGGAATTTCTGCAATTCTTCGAGACGGCGGAAATATTCTTCGCGGGGGTGAATGTTTGGGTTGTAATAGAAAATCGTGATGTCAAAAATCCGCGCGAGGTATTCAATCACATACGAGGAGCAGGGGCCGCAGCAGGCGTGAAGAAGCAAAGTCGGTTTTGTGAAATCGGGTTTCGCAATTTTTTCAGCTTCAATCTGGGAGAGGATTTTTTCAAGTTCTTTCTGATAGTTCACTTTTTGAACGACCATTTTCTAGTCCAAATATTTCGTGTGTCGCCAGCTTTCTTTCGGGAACACATATTCAGGCGTTTCGGCGGCGGCTGTAAAATCTTCTATATAATACCACGGGTCGTTGATTCTCTTGGGATTTTTGAGAATATGGAATTCCTGCGCGGGCATAAAACCTTGCGCCAAAAGGACGGCTTTTTCTCCCGTTTCGGAATTCACGCAGATGTCCACCACAAGGCAGACATGCCCAGGACTTCCGCCGTTCAAAAGCACATCACCGATTTGGAGTTTTTCAAAACTTGTCGGCTCGGTCTCGAACATTTGCATGGAAAGCGTTCCGCAATACGAAAAAACATCGCGGAGATAATCTTGAAACGCTTTTTTCTTATCGACGGGCTGGTCAAATTTCGTCCATTTTGCAAGATTTCCCGCCACGCTCACTCGGTAGCCTTTTTTCCATTTTGACCATTCATTGACAAATCCATTCGTATAATGAAATTTGATTTTTTCTTCTTGACCAGTTTTATACAGATATTCAGCATAGAGCCGCATGATTGAGTCGGCACATTGTTGCAAATTACGGTTTTCGAGGGGGAGCGTGAACACGGCACAGTGCGCGCTTTGATTCGGCTTTTCTTCGCCGTCGAACAAAAGGACGGGGCTTCCGGCGGGTTTGAGCGGATAAGTGCGCAGATAGTCGGCGAAACTCCCTTTTTCAGCGGGAATGCGCTTGAATTTAAAGGGCATGTCGATTCGTTCAGTGAGCGTGCTGCCTTCGTTTTTGACGAGCTGGAGCGGATGGAACAAATCGGAGAAAGCGGGCAAAATAGCAATCGTAAACGCGAGAAAAACAACCGCGCCGAAAGAAATTTTCTTCATATAAAAAGTGTGACACGAGCCGGGGATTTTGTCAAAGGGGCGCAACCTCTTCGCGGTCGGGCTTTCCGCGAGCACTTCCGTTGTTGTGCTCGTTTGGGTTACGCTATCGCTTCATTCGCCGACAAGCGGCGAACGCTTCGCGCCCCTACAATCCCTTGCGCTTATTTCTCGTTGACGAGTTTTCCTGTCATGTGCTCGATTTCCATTTCAAGGCAAAGCACGCGGTTTTTGGCATGTTCCCACTCGATTTCAACCGCCTCCGCCGTGGGGTGATATTTCCGACCGAGCGCGCAGACTTTTTCCTTCGTTTTTTCGGCATCGGTGACTTTTCTGATTCTGCCGAACGCGACCACGCTCGTGATGTTCAACGCCCAGTCGCCGTCTTTTTTAAATCCCTTGTCCATCACGCAGAAGGAAGCCTTGTCGCACTTTTCGATTGAGTCGATTTTGTGACCTTCTTTTGCGCCGTGGAAGTAAATTTTTCCGTCGTCTTCGTCGTAATAGAAATCAATCGGAATCGTGTAAGGGTAGCTGTCATCACCGAGCACGGCAAGAACGCCGCGCGGCTCACTCTTTAAAATCTCGATGCATTTTTCGTTTGAAACCTGCTGCTTGAATCTTCGCATTTGTCTGAACATGAGATTATCCTACCTGCTGGCGGTTATTTTTTCAACACTCGGGCGGCATTTCCTACTGCGAGAATGCACACGCCCACATCACCGAAGACGGCGAGCCACAAATTGCCGAGACCGACCGCGCTCAAAAGCATAATCGCGACTTTGATTCCGATTGAGGCGTAGATGTTCTGCCAAACGGCGTTCATCGTGCGGCGGGAGATTTTGATTGCGTCCAAAAGGCGGCTCGGCTTGTCGTCCATGATGACCACATCCGCCGCCTCGATAGCCGCATCGCTTCCGAGTGCGCCCATCGCGATTCCCGCGTCTGCTCGGGCAAGAACCGGGCTGTCGTTGATTCCATCGCCCACGAAAATGAGCTTTTGTGAACTATCGTTCGTTTTTCTATTCATAATTTCTTCGACTTTCTGCACTTTGTCTTCGGGGAGCAGGTCTGCATATACGGTGTCGATTCCGAGATTTTCTGCCACGACTTGCGCCGTCGCTTCGGTGTCGCCCGTGAGCATGACGGTCTCTTTGATTCCGAGCTTTTTGAGACTACCAATCGTTTGCTTTGCGTCGTCTTTTTCTTGGTCGGAAATCACGATGTTCCCCGAATACACGCCGTCCACCGCCACATGAACGATTGTTCCGGCTATGCGGTCAAAATGACAGTCTTTGGTGGTTTCGACACTTCGACCATGTTCAGTGACCACAGGCTCAACCACCATATTTTCAAATCCCGTAACATGCTCGCTTTCCATGAGCTTTGCGTTTCCCGCAAGGACGGTTTTTCCTTCAACTACCGCTCGTATGCCAAAACCGCTGATTTCTTCGGGAGCGAGGATTTTGAGCGCGTCGCAGAGTACACAATGGTGCGCTTTTTTGAGCGATTTTGAAATCGGGTGATTCGAGTAGCTTTCGGCATGAGTGGCGATTGCAAGCAATTCTTCCGCCGTCATACTATTCGCAGGGTTCACTTCGGCGACATCGAAAATGCCTTTGGTGAGCGTGCCTGTTTTGTCGAACACGGCGATTTTTGCCTTTGAAAGAACCTCAACGAAATTCGAGCCTTTAATCAGAACTCCCGATTTTGAGCTAGCTCCGATTCCGCAGAAAAACGCGAGCGGAACGGAAATCACGAGCGCACACGGGCATGAGACGACAAGGAAGGTCAGCGCACGGTAAATCCACACCGACCAGCCGTATTCGGCGAACAAGTCCGGCATGAAAAACTGCAAGAAAAGCGGTGGCAGGACGGCGACGGCAAGTGCAGCAAAGCAGACAATCGGCGTGTAGACCCGCGCAAATCGGGCGATGAATTTCTCCGAGCGAGCCTTGACTTCGCTTGCCTTTTCGGTAAGGTTCAGAATTCGGCTGACCGCGCTTTCACCGTAGGATTTTGTGACGCGGATTTTGAGCAAGCCCGTTTGGTTCACGAAGCCCGCAAGCACTTCGCTTTCGTTTTCGGCAGATACTTCGCGCGGAACGCTTTCGCCCGTGAGAGCCGATGTGTCTGCGAACGATTTTCCTTCTATAACAATGCCGTCAAGCGGAACGCGCTCGCCTGGCTTCACTTCAATAATCTCGCCAATCCCAACTTCTTCCGGGGAAACGACTGCCGCCTTTCCGTCGCGAATCACAGTGGCTCTGTCGGGGCGGATGTCCATGAGCGCGGAAATCGAATCGCGCGAGCGGTCAACGGCGTAATCCTGCACGAACTCGCCGAGATTGTAGAAAAGCATGACTGCCACCGCTTCCGCGAATTCCCCAACGAAAATTGCACCCACCGAGGCGACCGTCATCAAAAACTGCTCGCCGAAGACATTTCCTTTGTGGATATTCCGCACCGCACCCTTTATGACATCGCGCCCGCAAACCAAATATGCCACAAGGTACAAAATTCCGTAGATAAGGCGGGGAACATTACTGATATAAATAGGGTTTCCGACCGAACGGAAGTTAGCTGAAAGGTTTCGCATGAGCGGAGAATCGCTCGCAAACATTGGAAGATGTTCGACCAAGAGCGCGAGAACAAAAATCGCGCCCGCAATCAGGATTTTTTTGAGCGGAGATTCTTCTTCCTCGTGCTCATGTCCGCAATCGCAATGCTCTTCGTGCTCGTGGTTTCGACCGTGCTCAACCACTGATTTTTTATCATGCTTGCAACAACTGCACTCACAGTGAATATGTTCTCCTAAATGATTATGTGTATGTTCCATAAATTACCTCCTTATTCCTCAATATGCTCCAGCCCCATGTTCAGGATTTTGCTTACATGGTCGTCGCTGAGGGCGTAAATGAGGGATTTTCCTTCGCGGCGGTAGCGCACGAGGCCGTTTGTTTTGAGCACGCGGAGCTGATGGCTGATTGCGCTCTGGGTCATGCCGAGGACTTCGCTCAGATCGCCCACGGAAAGCTCGCGCCCCAGCAGCGCGAAGAGGATTTTGATTCGCGTTGAGTCTCCGAAAATCTTGAAAAGCTCGGCGAGGTCAAAAAGCAAATCCTCGTCGGGCATCGTTGTGTCGTTCATAGCGGAATCCTTATCTTTGAATATATGAATAACTGTTCATGTGTTATGATACGGCGGGAACAGGGAATTGTCAAGGAGAAATTTCTCTGCAATCGTTGCGTTCGGTCTACAATGCGCGGCGATTCTGTGCTATAATTGCGGAACGGGGTACGCTTATGAACTTCAAGAATGCGGGTGTGACGAACACGGAGTCAGAGGATTTTATCAAATGGGATCCGAAGTACAAAATCGGGATTCCGGTGATTGACGCTCAGCACGAGCATTTGGTCAATCTGTGCAATGATTTTTACCAGAGTCTCCTCAAAAACAACGATGAAGAAAACTATCGTTCGTTAATAAAATCAACCCTCGAAACCTGCCTGAATTACGCGGCGACTCATTTCAAAGAAGAAGAACGGCTTATGCTCGCCTCAAATTTCGACGGCTACAAAAAGCACAAGGCGATTCACGATTCTTTCACCGAAAAATGCACCGAAACCTACGCAAACATCGACCGTCTCCCCGCGTCCGAAGCGATAAAATTCGCACGATTTTTGTACGATTGGATTCACAATCACATCGCCTACGAGGACAGGCTTTACTTGCCGACTTTGGTTGAATTTTTGAAGAAAAATGCGACGAAGTGAGGAGTGAGAATTTCTGTAAGTTATGAATATTTTGTCTATTAATAACCTCGCCAAAATCGGGCGGGAAGCACCGCTTTTTCAAAATGTAACTTTCGGCTTGAACGAGGGTGACAAAGCCGCGATTATCGGGCGGAACGGCACAGGAAAATCGACTCTTCTCAGCGTGATTGCGGGCGTTTTGCCAGCGGACGAGGGGCAAGTCGTCATAAACAAACTATCGGGAGTTAGTTTTCTTCCGCAGAACCCAGAATTCAATCCAAACGACACAATCCGCGAGCATATTTTCAAATCAGAAAGCCCCAAACTCAAAATCATCAACGAATATGAAGAAATCTGCGATAAAATGGCAGGCGGACTAACGAATGGTCAGCAATCTCGTTTTGACGAACTCACGCTCAAAATGGACGAAGGCGACCTCTGGAACTACGAGAGCCAAATCCGCTCGATTCTCGGCACGCTCGGAATCAACGACCTCAGCCGAAAAATGAGCGAAGTTTCGGGCGGAATGGTCAAAAAAGTCGCGCTCGCGCAAGTCCTAGTCGAAGACACAAAACTCCTTCTCCTCGACGAGCCGACCAACCACCTCGATATTCAGACAATCTACTGGCTTCAAAATTACCTGCACGACACACGCCGCACCGTCCTCATGGTCACGCACGACCGCTATTTCCTCGACGCCGTTTGCACGAACATCTACGAACTCGCCCGCACCACGCTCAAACTCTACGAGGGCAACTACTCGACCTACCTCGAAAAAAAGGAAATCGAAGCCGAAATCGAAGAAAACACCGAGCGGCGAATCGAAAGCGTGCTTCGTTTTGAGCGCGATTGGCTCCGCCGTGGCCCTTGCGCGCGCGGAACAAAAGCAAAGGCACGAATCCAGCGCGACATGCAGCTCATCAACCGCGAGAAATTCGCCAAAGACAAGGGCTTCCAATTTGAAGTGGCAGGTCGTCGCCTCGGCGGAAAGATTCTGGAATTGCACGGCATCAGCAAGAATTTTCTGAAAACAAGCGACAATGCCCCCGTTCTCCGCGATTTCTCTTACACATTCAGCAAGGGCGAGAAAATCGGCATTTTTGGCGGGAACGGCTCGGGAAAATCAACGCTCTTGAACATCATCACAGGCAATTTGCCGCCAGATTCGGGCGAAATCGTCAAGGGCGAGAACACCGTTTTCGGCTACTACCAGCAGAATCCCGTTTTCAAAGATTTGAGCCTTACCGTCCTCGACTACATAAAAGAAGCCGCCGATGTCGTTCAGATGAACAACGGCAAAACTTTGAGCGCGAGCCTCTTTTTGAACCACTTTGGCTTTGAGGGCAAAATCCAACATTCCATGCTCTCGACTTTAAGCGGCGGCGAGCGGAAGAGAGTTTTCCTCGTGCGGCTTTTGATTTCAAACCCGAACTTTTTGATTCTCGATGAGCCGACCAACGACTTCGACATCTTCACGATGAACATTCTCGAAGAATTTCTGCTCGGCTACAAAGGTTGCCTACTCATCGTTAGTCACGACCGCTATTTTATGGATAAAATCGCCGACACCATGTTTATTATGGAAGATGACGGCAGTGTGAGCGGCTTTGTGGGAAAATGCTCGGAATACATTCAGTATTTGGAAGATAGGGAGCGGCACGAAGTGCAAAAATGCGAAAGCATTTTTAGCGAGTCTCGTTCAAAACTGGGTTTTGAACGCAATATAAACGCAAATTTCGCGAGCAAATCGGAGGATTTTAAGGGGGATTCCCCCTTAGGAGAGGGGGTAGCGGAAAACGGGAGCGCAGCGGACGGTTGGAGCGAGGGGGAGACTTCCCCCGCCCCTGAGAAAAAGCGCAAAAAGACCTTCAAAGAACAGAAGGAATTTGAATCGCTTGAAGCGGAAATCATGGAACTTGAAGAGAAAAAATCCACCCTTGAGGCGCAAATGTCTTCTTCTGATTTTACGGTGGCACAAAAGGCTGGCGAAGAATACAAATCGGTTGACGAAAAACTTTCCGCCGATTACGCTCGTTGGGAAGAACTCGCTGAACTGGGGTAATATATGAAATCACCGCTGACTACACTTTGCTATATCGAAAAAGGCGGCTGTTATCTCATGCTGCACCGCGTCACCAAAAAGAATGACATCAACCACGACAAATGGATTGGCGTGGGCGGTCATTTTGAGGAGCGGGAAAGCCCCGAAGATTGCCTGCTCCGTGAAGTAAAGGAAGAAACAGGGCTAACGCTCGATAGTTACCGCTTTCGTGGAATCGTGACTTTTATTTCTGACGACGCCCCCGCCGAATACATGCACCTGTTTACGACCGATAGTTTTCATGGTGAGATTATTGACTGTAACGAAGGGAAATTGGAGTGGTATCCGATTGATAAAATTGACGAGTTGGAGCTTTGGGAAGGCGACAAGATTTTCTTCAGATTGCTCCGAGAAAATGCGTCGTTCTTTTCGCTCAAACTCGTCTATAAAAAAGGCGAACTGATTGAAGCCCTCTTAAACGGAAAGGCTATCGCTCGATAGTTTTAGCTATTTCGCAAGTTTATTCAATTCTTTTTCAAACTTACGGTCGTTAGCTTCTTTTGCAGGGCGGTAAAGAATCAGCACATTCCCGATAAGGCGAACAAAAGTCGCTTCTGTTTTTTCGGTGATTTCCCTGCTCAAATCGCGCTTTTCTTCTTTAAATTCGTTGAATTTGATTTTGATAAGTTCATGCTCGTCAAGCAGGCGCGAAATCTGTTTGATTTGCTCTTCGGTTACGCCAGCCCCACCGATTTGCACGAGCGCGTTCAGCGGCTGCGCGTTCTTTTCCAAAAATTTTCTCTGTTTTGCGTTAATTTCCATAGAAGACATTATAAATTTTCTGTCGCTAAAAAACAACTGTTGAGAATATCTGTTTTTTTCTATATAATTATTCTATTGTTTTAAATCGAGGAAACTATGCCAAAAATTGAAGTAAACGAAAAACTGTTTTTTAATCTTC
>ERZ842401.5664-NODE-5664-length-13710-cov-3.121860_pt1 | contig 13710 bp, 9 predicted proteins | sample MGYA00521270_ERZ842401 | MGnify/ENA primary metagenome ERZ842401 (study PRJEB31892, sample SAMEA3878208) | bioreactor metagenome | biome: Moose rumen | place: Sweden | collected 2011-10 | study: EMG produced TPA metagenomics assembly of the PRJEB12797 data set... | reverse complement strand
CAGGCATTTGGACGCAACACCATCGCCGATCTTAGCTTTGAACGCCACATCCTGCATTTTAGCATCGGCGACAATACGAGTCTGGATCCACTGATCATAAGAATCTGCCAGAACGGTAAGACGAGTGATAATATCGTCTTTTCGTTTCACAGCGGATAAAGCTCGCATAGAAAAGAACGTTGGATCGATGCCTTCCAGTGCAGGGCTGACACCGGGGAATTCATACTGCGGGATAAAATCAGATTGGACATACGCTGCTTTCCCGTCGATTACATCTCCCCAGGTTGCGGCGCAACCACGGCCCCTTCCAAGGATCGGACGCTGCTCAAAATAAAACTCATCAGAGGCGAGAATCTCTCTGCAAATATGCTCTGCGATAAACGCGGCAGAGCCGTCTTCGGCATAAGCCTTGATTTCTACTTGGAACATAATCGCTTCTGCGCTGTTGGCAGGATTTTTTCTCTTATTAATGACATATGCCGTTACAAGAGAATAGCCGCCTTTTAAAGGAATGCGGGACACGTGAACATGGACATTGGAGTCGCAGACAAGCTGATAATCCTTCGTTCGAGTAAAATCCTTAAACTGAACATGAACTGTTTCTTCCATTGGCTGGCGCGTATATATAGCACGGCTATGTTCTTTTTCATCCTTGCCGGTATATTTTTCAGAGGACTTTACATAGTCTCCCCATGTCACATCCAGGTTGATGCTCTCGGTATCACTTTGGACATAGAAACTGATACCGATAGACGAAGGCAGTTGAAAATGTGTAGTGGAAATAGGCTCGTTATCGTCATCCTCACCGGCCGTAAAATCCTCACCATCCTCAAATGCCATATCAGCGTCAACTTCCTGCTCTCCGGCACCGGAGTAATCCTCGTCATCGCTTTGAATATCAAGCATACCCACGAGATAGGCATAGCGAGGATTCTCTTCAAGAACCTCTTCCTTTTCTCTGGGACCGATAAGGTCGGTTCTTATGGCATCAATGATCTTCTGCCTGACCTCTGAATACTTAAATCTGTCAGCCATTATGTCTCCTCCTTCACGGCGTGAGCCGTACCAAGTGTATACTTGCAGGTGTTGCCCGGATGGATGTTATCATCTGAAATCAGTTTGTACTCCCACGGCTTATGATCCGGGTCTGCCGTTGAAGCAAAGCGGCACCACTTTATACCTTCTCTTGCCTTTGATACGACCTCGTCCGATGTTACTTCATTCAGAGCCTTAACCTCGACCATGAATTTCCCGGCTGTTGTCTCCACGAGGAAATCAGGATTATACTGCTGACCAGCCTTCCAGAACAAACCCAGCTGATTAAGCGGAGGCTTGATCCAACGAATAACATCAGGGTCTTCCTCCAAAATGATAGAAAACAGACGCTCCGTATCGCTGTCAAAAGCATTTGCCGGATAATAGGACTTCTTGTATCCGGTAAAGAGATACTTCTTAATGTTGCTCTTATCAGAGAACGGCTTATCGTACTTAACCTTTCCGTCCTCCTTGACGTTCTTCACAAACTTACGGAACAGAATAAGGTCTTTCTGAATGATGTGGACATCCTGCGTTTTCCTGTCCATATGCTCATAAATCTGCTTGCGGATGTCTGCCACAATCAAAGAAGCATAGCGGCGAACGATTCTCCGCTTGTTTTCTTCATCTCCGGGTATCTGGCTTAAATACTGCTCAACCACGTCAATAACAAAATCCGCATCGTCATAAGACAACTCACTGATGGAATCGAGGAGCATACAAGCAAGAGTGTTCATGGCGTCATTGACTTCAAGAATCTGTGCATCCACGACAGAAAGAAGCTGCTGATTGATAGCGTCAAAACGCTCAATCTTAGCCATAGCCACTTCAAAGTCAGCAATCGTGCGCTTCACATCAAAGCGATTAAACTTCACCTCCGAAGTGGTCTGCACGAGGATTTTCGGAACGGAGATAGCCTTTGCGGAGTATTCCGAAACCGCCTTCACAAACTCGTCCTTGGTAAGAGGCTGTTTGCCGGATTTTTCAGTGACTGGTGACTGCGGCTGTTCCTGCGCAGGTGCAATAGTTTCAGTCGAATCCTCGGAAAGCATCTCAGGATGAAGGTCAAAGAGAGTCATCTGACCTGGGTCTTCATTCTTATCCTTCTTCTGTGCAGCCATGAAGTTCTTTACATATTCTTGGTAAATCTCAAGCTGCGTTTTCGGATTGCTGACTTCGGCAAAGGACTTCACGCCGGAAGCGGTAATCGCAAAATCCAGCAGAGAAAGCTGACCATCGTCTACAGTAGCCGATACACCTACGGACTCTGAAGGCTCAACAGTGGCCTTATCGAGGTCACGATAGCGGAAAATATCACTACTCTTGATTTCATCCACAAGTTCTCTGTAATGGTCATGGGCAACGATATCAAGAGAGTCCAAGTCCTCGTTGCCGGTCTGTTCTCCGAATGGAAGTCTTAAACCACGACCAATAGTCTGCATAGCGAGGATATCACTTTTCGCCGCATTGAGCGGAATGATCGTAAAGAGATTATTGACGTCCCAGCCTTCCTTCAGCTTATAAACGTGCAAAACAATCTCAACCGGGTTAGAAGCACTCTCTATAGAGAGCAAAAGACGGATGTTTTCTTCCGACTCCTCGCCGGTCTGCTTTGAATGTATTTCGATAACCTTGCCCTTATACTTTCCACCCTGAAAATCATCGCTGTCTATCAGCGCACGGATTTTCTTGGCGTGATCTGTATCTTTGCAGGCAATAAGAACAATCGGTTTCACATAGTCGAGATCATTCTCGTTGCAATACTCGCGCAGTACCGCCTTGCGATGCTCATGGAGCGTAAGGCCATCGCGGATTTTCATTTCCTCGATATCGTCCTGGTTATAGCCGGCCATGTTGGATCGTCCCATTACGACAGGGATCTTCAGATATCCCTCTACAGCACCACGAGCCAGATCATAAGCGTAGATGATATTTGATGTAGTTTTCGGCGTGGCGGTAAACTCCAAGCCGAGAACCGGCTTCAGATAGTTGATTGCCTTCATTGATGCCGGAGCATAATAGCGGTGCGCTTCATCCATGCAGATTACGAGATCATCAAACTGCGCCAGCACATCGGCAAAGGAGGCTCCCAGCGTTTCCTTGAACTTATGGAAATTGAACTGCGTGTCTGTTTTGCTGTTAAAGATTTTCCCGATGTTGAAAATGAAAAGCTGAATATCAGAAGTCTTCTCAACAATCAGAGTCATCTGGTCATACTTTATTGGATAGGTATCATAATTCTCGCCATCATAAACCTTCGGTCTGCCCATTTCTGCCTCAAGTCCCTTGAAGATATACTTCGGATGGTTTGGATTAGATTCCTTGCGTAGCTTTTCATAGATGGTGTTTCCGGGCGCAAGAATGAAGAAGTGCTTATAGCCCTTCGTTTTGTACAGGTAATAGATACTGGCTCCCATCAGACGGGTCTTTCCGATACCCGTAGCCATAGCATAGCAGAATGACGGAAAATCAAATCCCGCTTTGACCTTGCGCTGTTTCTCGCAGTATTCCGATGCAGCCGCCTCGACAATATCCTTGCTGTCCTTCTTGTAATCACAATGCGAACTGATGGCATCGAGGTAAGAGAGAGCCTCCTCCTGCGGAGTTCTCAGGCTCATTGCATATTTGATCTTGCTTACTATCTCAGACATTTACTGCACCTCGCTTTCAAAATCGCATTTTTCCAGAAGGTCTTTCGGAATCTTCTTGACCTCGATGTTATCGGGCAAGACCATATCCGACTGAATCTTTGTACCATAGATCAGGAGAGACTGACCATCGGCAAGCCGCGCGGACAGCGATTTTATATATCCGGCGTTAATAAACTCCGTGGTGATGTGAATAAACCGTTTCTCCGAAGAGTGACCGTGGAACACGTCCTGCGGCTTGTAGCGGAATCCTTCAATCTTACAGATTGCCTCGCAGAGCATCTCGAAGGTGTAGGACGGATTGATCTGATAAATCGGCAGCTTGTCGTTCTTCACAAGAAGGCTCGGCGCCAACTCATAGAAGTGGTATCCACCACCGCCTTCCCAATGGTAATCCTTGGATATTCCTGTTTTATCGCCATTTATGACATTATCCATGCGAACCTTACATAATGTATAGGCGTGGTCTCCAAGCTCGACACCAACCCATTTTCTTCCCATTTTGTGTGCTGTTGCAATGGTAGAGCCGCTTCCCAAAAAAGAGTCTAAAACCCAGTCTCCCCGGTTTGAGAAATAACGAATAATCATCTCAATTAAGGCTTCTGGCTTTTTACCACTTCGGAACTCCACTCCACCTTCGTGTCTACAGTTTCCGAAGTTCCCTGCGAGATCGTAGAAACCGCCTATCGGTTTTTTGCGCTGTACAGTTTCACTTTCAAGCTGATCCACGGGAACCCCTTGATAATATTTCCCCTTCGTGGCTCCCGCACGTTTTGGGCCAGTAAAATAGCGGTAATCATATCGGTCGTCGCCTATACCATAAACCTTGTATAAAACCCCATATCCATCATTTTCATAGCGACCAGTTAGATAATCTCTAAAGAATCGTCCCGATGAATTACCATCCAATATTGTGCCTGTAGCCCAGATTTCTTTCAGACCGTATTCATCGCCTATATCTTTCTTCACTATCTTGTACTCATTGCTTTCAAAAACAACGACACGCTTACCACCAAGTTCTATTTCTCTGCCTTCGCCTGTTTCTTGAATTTCATATATGAATTTTTCGTAGCCTACATCATCGTGGTCGAAATTTGGCGTCGCACCGTAGCTTTTTCTATATACCAATACCTGCTCAATTTCCTTATGAAAATCCATGTCGGATTTCAGTGTCTTATCAGGGTATCTTACTCTCACATAAAGCGTAGTTAGGTAATTTGATCTACCAAAAATCTCATCAAGAAGGACCTTAACATAATGGCTTTCAGAATCGTCGATATGACAGCACAAAAAACCATCATCACTCAGTAATTCTCTGAGCAGTATTAACCGTTGTTTCATAAGCGACAGCCAAATGCTATGCTCCAAATTGTCATCATAATACTCAAACGCACTACCAGTATTATAAGGCGGATCGATGTAGATACATTTGATGCGCCCTGCAAAATCCTGTTGCAAAGCCTGTAAAGCGATTAAGTTATCTCCGTGAATAAGCATATTATCACTGGTTGGATCGCCATAAGATTTCTCAATATCCTCCATCAGGATTCTCGGTTCAACGACTTTATCATCGTATTTTCCAACCCAGGTCAATTCCAGTTTTCCTGTCTTTTGCATAATGATCTCTCCTAAAACTTCAGCACGATGTTAACCAACAGAATCGGGTTAATATCAAACTGTTTTTCAAACTCTGCGATTTCTCGTTCACCCTCGGCTTTGAAGCCGGTGCCTTTCTCATGAAAGGACTCCTGCAGCTTTTCAAGCGCCTTGGACTTCTCGGTTATCTTTTTTCGTATGTCTATCTTCTCATAGAAGTTGTCTGAGGCTCGTTCATCTTCCTTTAGTGCCTCGATCTCAGCATTCATATCCTGGTATGTCGCTATCAGCTGTTCCATCTGAATGCGCTCCCAGTTTTCGATCTTTCTGCGGTTATAGGCTTTGATCGATTCTGACTGCTCCTGATAGCGTTTAACCATCTCCGCGGTCAGATTGTCGTAAACACGCTGATAGAGCTGCATCTCGGATTCTGTCGGAGTGAAATAGCGCACATCCATATCGTCGATCTGTTCCAGTTCCGGAACGAGGTCTGCCTCGTCAAAATCTATATAGGCTCCTTTTTCATCACAAAGCAACAATACCGGGAAGAGAAGTTTCGAGGAATCGCAGAAGGCTCCGATGAATAGGATTCCATGCGATCCGAGGACTTTTTCTCCCCAATTCTCTACCTTCCAGTAGTGGAGACCGCCGTCAACCTCCGGCTCGTCAAAAGCACTCCAGGATTCCACATCGTGCAGATACCTTGCAATGTCAGACTTTGTGGCGTCAAGAGCCTGTTCCTTAGCACCGCTGCTTTCGGTAAGCAGAAGGGAGCGGAGTTCTCTTGCTTTCTTATCCCGCTTTGCGTTCAGCTTGCGATCCAGTTTGTCAAAGGCTTTCTTAAACTCTGCCGTGGTGTCGCAGGTCTGGTAAATCTGCAATACCATTTTTTCAAAACTTGTGCCTGACTCCAATGCGCCGAGAGCGATATCAGATGCACCGAACACGCCCTCGAACAGTTCAAACTTCTTCGAGAGAATATCGTAAACACGCTGGTCGGCGGCATTCTGTGTATTCAGCAGATTGATTGCCACAACATCATGTTCCTGACCGTAGCGGTGGCAACGTCCGATACGCTGTTCAATCTTCATTGGGTTCCACGGCAGATCATAGTTGATTACCGTGTTGCAGAACTGAAGGTTCAGACCTTCGGAACCTGCATCCGTACAGATCAGTATCTTTGCGTTGTGGCGGAAGTAATCCACGATGGCATGTTTATATTCCACGCTGCGCCCGTAGTTTGCCTTACCGAAGTTCTTAACCTGCCATGCCTTATATATTTCCTTCGTCATGGTGTCGTCAAAGTCACCATTGAAGAGAAGAATATCCTCGTCGTCGAATCCCGTCTTGCGAAGTTCTGCGGCTATGTACTTCTGGGTACGCTTTGACTCCGTAAAGATAACGACCTTCTGAGGGATTTCCTGCTCCTTCTGATAGTCGAAGGCAATCTGAATGGCGGTCTTCAGCGCATTGACCTTTGCATTTGTTTTGATACGCTTTGCCACATCAATGATGATATTTACCTCTTCGAGTTCGGCCTGGATGAATTGTTTCTGAACAATGGTATCTTCATCCTCGGTCTCCTCAAAACCCGACTCATCGATTTCATCCTCAACATAGCTCCAGAAAAGGTCGAAGCCTTCCTGTGCGTTTGCAGACTTGCTGCCCTCGTATAGCTTTTCGAGTCTGTTCTTCAGAATTTCAAAGGTCTCTATCAATGCGAAACTCGAAGAAGCAAGCAGCTTTCTGATAACAAGGATAATCAGCCCGCGGTTCGAGGTCGGTATGGAATACAGCAGTTCCCGCTTCAAAAAGTCGTTCACTCGCTGATATAATTCAATTTCATCCTGCGAAAGGGTAAAATCCACCGTTTTGCAGGTTCTCTTTTTGAAATTCATGTACTTTGCCACATCTTTGCGGAGCGTCCGATACAGGACCGGCGACAGCTCACGTTTCAAGTCAGAATAGTCCTGACCTTCGATGTAGCGTTTGTTAAATACCTTTTCGCTTCCGAAAATCCGCTGGTCGATAAAGGATACCAGACCGTGAAGATCTGTCAGCGAATTCTGAAGAGGCGTAGCAGTCAGCAAAATCTTCGGTATGCCCTTTGAAAGTTCATACAGATTCTTTGCGCGTTTCGTTCCGTGAAATACGTTTCTTAGGTTGTGAGCCTCATCGATAATTATGAAATCCCACTTCACCTCCGGGAACCGTTTCATCAGTTTGGATGAGTAGTCATAGGAGGTAAGAATAATTCTGACTGAATTATTGTCAGTGAGTCTCTTACGCCAGTCTGAACTGTCTTTTTCTACTGTAAGCCTGTCAAGTATCACTGACTCCAAGCCGAACTTATCCTCAAGTTCCAGTTCCCACTGTTTTCTCAAGGATGCCGGGAGCGCAATCAAGACACGCTTTGCTCCGGACTCAAGGACATATTTCAGTACAAGCCCAGCTTCGATGGTCTTTCCGAGTCCTACCTCATCGGCAAGTACGATGCCACCCGTTTTCAGCGCCTGGATAGCAGCACAGAAGGCATTAATCTGATGAGGATTCAATTCAATATTCGCATCCAAAAGGAAGTGGAACGGAGAAGCCTCAAGTTCCAGCTTTTTATATCTGCTGAATTGTTCAAGCAGCAGGTTACCTTCCATCTGAATCTCCTTTATACAGTTGCTCAAAAATACCCATTGCTATCCCTCTGGCCATCATCGGAGGCACAGCATTTCCAATCTGAACAAATTGAGATGTGCGTGGTCCCTCAAAGAAATAGCTGTCCGGGAAGGACTGTATTCTTGCCGCCTCGCGGACGGTAATTGATCTGTTCTGCTCAATATCAGGATGAATGAAATAATGACCATCCTTTGAAAGGTGCGCCAGAATGGTATGGCAGCACGATTCATCACCCTCGACAACTTTGAACCTGTCCGTAAATGAATGTCTGTTCTTGTGAGTTTTCAATTCATCCGGCAGGTCATTGTAATTCAAGCGCTTATGCCCATCGTTCCACAGTTCAACCGCTCGCCTGTAAATCTTGATATCCCGATCTATATTCGGACGGCAGTTATGGTGGGTCAGTACATCATCCTTCGTCCGCATCCCTGACTCCGTGACATAGCTTGTGGCTTTTGTTTTTGCATACTTATCGGAACTCTCGCCGGGATGCAGCTTTGGCAAATCAGCGAAGAGGTCATTTACTATAGCGTCCGTTTTGATTCCAAGAAAATCGGGATATTTCAGACCGCTTTTCTTTAACCATCCCACGATAATCATTCGCCGTCTGTTTTGGAGTACGCCAAAGGTGTGCGCATTCTGCTCACGGCACTCAATTTCGTAGCCCACTCGTTTTAAGTATTTCTGAATGTTCTTCCAGGTAGCTCCGCCATTGGCCGATTCAATACCCGTGACATTTTCAAAAACGAACATACGAGGCTGATAGCGTTTTAAGAAACGTGCATACAGTTTGTACAAATAGTTACGAGGGTCTTCCGCCATCGGCACTTCCATGTGACTGCTTTGCGCTCTGCCCACCAAAGAATATGCCTGACAGGGCGGACCGCCTACAATGACATCGATTTTTGTGATGCCTCGTATTTTCATTATCCCATCAATAGTCTTGAAAATTGCCGGGAGCGTCTCGTCCGACATCGTCTCATTGATGATAGTTTTTGTTATAGAAGCAGGAATTTGCTTCATAAAATCGTCGCGGGAGATTTTCCCGGACACATACTTTTTATATAAACCGAGATTGTCAGTGCCCTTCAAATAGTAATAGGCACTTCTCGTTTCAAGCGTTTTAGCTGCAAACTCATTCATTTCAACATGGGCTACAGGTTTGAACCCAGCCTGAAGAAACCCTTCTGAAAGCCCGCCTGCTCCTGCAAAAAGGTCAATGAAATTGTAGCTATATTGCGCATCTATCTTTGGCATATAGTTTCCTCGTCATTCTTTGATTTCAATCGGAAGGCTCTTTTTCTCCTTCGCTTATCCCGGCCGGTGTTTCCGGATTCGGGTCCGGAACGAATTCCATAATGTCAGCAACATCACATTTCAGTTCCTGACAGATTTTTGAAAGAACCTCTGTTGTTACATTCTCGTCTTTGGTGAGCTTGGCGAGTGAAGAAGAGCTGATTCCTGCTTTTTTCCGCAGATCAGACTTTTTCATCTGCTTATCAATCAGTAACTTCCACAGCTTGTTATAACTCATCTTCATTTTGTTTTATTCCTCCGTGTCCCATGACCTTCCATATAGTTCACAGTTATTAGTTGACAGTCTCAATACACAATTATCTTCAAGAATCTTCTGTGTTTCGGGTCTGCAATCGCCCTGCTTGTCGTAGGCAATAAATATCTGCTTCTTTGTACTGTTGTATATACGGAAGATTCCGTCTTCAACATCTTTTCCGAGATTCTTAAACAGCAAAGAATCGTGGGCAAGTGCAGGTAGCGCAGTTGTGAACAGAACAGCAAGGTCGTAAACGATCATCCCTTTGAAATTTGAACCAGTTCCGGTATTATCGGGAGTTTCAAATTTGTAGCTGTTATAGGCATTGAAGTGTACATGAGGCGGCTTCTTCTTTGTGGTAAACAGGGAATCGTTAAACTCCTTCATCTTTGCGTTCAGCGTATCCTCGATTTCCCGGAGAATGTCCTCAATGCTGCGCTTCAGTATTGCATCGGCATTTGCCTTTGCCGCCTGCAACTCGTTCTGGGTAAGGAAGGCCTGATTCTGATTTTTAAGGGCGTCAATCTCGGCTTTAAGAGCCGAGTGCCTGTCAAGAAATTCTCTTGAAATATTGCCAACAAAGCCAAGTTCCTTTATTTGAGCATTGACTCCATCGAGCTGCTGCCTTAGAGAAGATATTTCTCCCTCGATTGCTGTTTTCTCGTCCGTAAACTGTGCGTCCAGTATCTTGGCAAGTTTCTGATGATAGCGTTCGACCTCATACAGTTTCCGCAAGTTAACACCAGGGAAGAACTCCTGCAAAGCTGTCATGTCCGCCTCGGTGGGATACAGCCCATATTCCAGACTCATGCTTACCAGACGCAGCTTCATCTCCTTGGAGTGGATGGCATTCTCTATGGTCAGCCTTTCATTCGTCAAAGCCGCTTTTTTCTTGTTTAGTTCGATTTCCTCTTCAGAATGACCTTTTTCAGCCTCCTCCATTAGCGTGGCAAGCTGAAGTTCCAAGTCCCGGATAATCGCAAGGTTCTCCTCGTACTTCTTCTGTCCGCCTACAAGGTCTGAAATGAACTGGTATCTCCGGGCTTCTTTGTATGCGTCCAGTTTTCGCTTATGTTCTGTCACATTAGCCTTGAACTCTTCGATGTCTTTGAAGCGATCAAACAATGCCACGATGGAGGATATCGACTTATCCATATTCTGACCGGGGATGCCTTGAAGCGGGTTAAGCTCATCCGTGTTTTTCTTTCCGTATATTCTGAAGAAACTGCTCAGTGCAATGCGGAAAGAAAGACCGACAAAATCGAGATGGTATTTTCCTTTGAGCCATGTCGTATATTCGTCCTTGGTATACTGCCCACCGGTCAATTCGTAATTCTTATCGCAAATAAAAATCGTGTTACTGTCACCTGTATTTCTTGCAAAGTAGAATTTCTCCCCATCAAACTCAAAGGTAAAGAAGATCGTGTGGTGACCTTCTTTCTTAACGCCATCACTCTTGATGTAGGTATCTCCGCCAAAGACAAAATCAATGGCGAGCAGGGACGATGACTTGCCGATAGACATGGCACCATCCTCCTTGCCGAGAACAACATTCAAGCCCTCCTTAAAATGTATCGGGGGACGTTCCTCACCCTGCTTTTTAAATGCAGGCGATTTCATTTCTATAAGCATATGAACACCTCGCCTTCATCGTTTAAATCAGCCGCTCTCAGTGCATACAGACAATCCATAACCGATATAAAGTCCGTAGCATCTTTCAACGACGGCTTTACCCTCTCATACAGAACTTTAACCGCCACCGGGCCGTTTTGAATCTCATCCAGTACTATCGGGATGAGCGATAAGGTGCTGTTTTTATAGGAATATAGCTTATTTGGTAATTGCATCGTACACCTCACATTTCGCTATGAAAAACGCCACCACGATCTGACAGTAAATGTCCTCTTGCAGGCTGACCTTATGTACCTTTTCTGATATCTCGTTGAAAATCTCGACATTCGTTTTCTTTGCCTTCTTCAGCCGTTTGTAGATGGCTTTCATCTGATCCTGTACTTCGTCATAGTCTATTTCTCCGCGTTTGTCGGCATTAGTTATGATTTCCTTCAGCGTGACATAGTAGGTATCAACATATCCTTTTACGGTATTGAACAATGCGAGGTTGTCATCCGGGACAAGTTTCTCCCGTATATCCTTCGGATCAAGCGAAGGGTCAAGCAAGTCTTTTTCTTTCAGATTCTTGATTTTCGAGATAACGCCTATTATTTCCTTTTCAAGCGGCATTCCATCCAAGAGGCGCATACTCTGTTTATGTGCAATCAATATCTTTTTGACACCCTGCAGTTCTTTACACAGTTTCTTACTGTCATCAATAGAATATGTCGCATGACACATCGGACAAAGAGCCAGAAGGTTATCTACTTTCGGCTCTTTATTTTTATCTATGAGCGCCACCTCATAGGTATATGCCACCCGTCCGATATCAGCAGCAGACAGCAGTCTGCCGCAACCAGGAAAAGCACAAATGTTGTCAGCCTCGTCCCGCAGATAATCACCGTACTTGCTCTTTAGTTCAAATGCCTGCTGCATCAGCTTCTGCCGTTCGAGTTCTGTTTTTTGAACAAGCCCGGCTGCCCTGCGAATAATCTCCACAAAGCAATCTGCCAGCTTTTCAGCGATATTGCCTGCCGTAGCGGTCGGGTCATAGCTTTTATAATCATCCGCAAGCAATGCTAAGACCGCCTTGGGTCTTGATTCGAGAGACTCAATGAACATCTCCGGCGATAATTTGTAGACAATACTCTGTGCAAACTTTTTTGAGATATCACGCTTTGCATACGTGCGAAGCGTGTTTTCTTTTGTCAGCTTGGATGATGGGTCTTTAGGCGTATCCCATTCATCTTCGGTAACATCAGTGATCATCGCAACCAAATCCCGGAAGAAGCGAGGCACATCCAAGCCATCAGATATTCGATTTTTCATCATTGAAAAGAAATCCTTAAACTCCACGAATATTCCTCATCCTTTCTCGGCTTTTGTACCACGGTGAACCACGGTGTACCAAACCATCCCCAAACCCGAATACCCCATTTTTTATAATGACATCAGCGTTGGGGACGGCGCGACGCCGGGTGCAAAACACGCTGTATGAATTATAGCATAAAAGTGTCCGTTTGTCAAATCAGACGTTCGCGTTGTGGACATTTTTCGGTCATAAAGGATTTATTTACGGCGATAAGACCACGACAAGAACCTTTTCCAAGGCTAACCTGACATCTGTACATCCATTGGCCCGGATGATCCAGTGCGGATGCAAGGAAAATTCAATAAAAACAGCTGCCTACTGGATAAGGAAGCTGCAATCCCGGAATGGAGGAAACTCCTACAGGACTGCGGTTAGATTACTATTGCCTTTTTGCAGCTGACCAGCGAGAAGCCTCCATTCCACAAAGAGCGAATGGAGGTTTTTTCATGAAATTAAAGATTCGTTATGATGAGACGGTTCAGACTCTGGATCTGGACGAAAAAGCAACAGAACAGCTGTGGGTCAGCCTGTCCCTTGAAGGTGAAGGGCTTTCCGACAGCGAGAGGGAGCAAAAGATACAGGAGGCGTTTGACATCCAGTACAACCGCCCCGAATATAATAGCTGGCATAAGTTCGACAGGCATCGTGGCTATTCCAAAGCACAGTCCTCCGTTGATGATGACGAGGATGATAACGAGGCATCTGAACCTTTGATGTGTGAAGTTGCCGATGACAGAATCTTCCTCAAGGACGAGCTTGACCGAACTGAAAAGGAAAGCTATGAGGCGGCCTGTAGCTGGGTACGCAAGGTACTGATTAAAAAACCGGAATGGGCTGATGCGTTTATTGCCGTTCGTATGGACGGAGAGCCTATACGGGAATACGCAGCCAGAGTCGGTGCTGACGAGAATAACATCTCACAGAAATTAAAGCGTGCCGAGAAAAAACTTGCTGAAGCCTATAATCCCGGCGAAATGTGATGCATTTTCGGTGCTGACAACAGTTCCCTTGTTACACACCCTCAGAAATCATCAAACACAGTAGTTCTCTTGTTACACCAAGGATAAAACGCAGTTCTCTTGTTACACTATCCGTTTTACCAGTAGTCGGAACTGTTGTCGCAGAACGAAAAAAAGGGATTCCGGAAGACCACCCTCAGATGGGCAATCTATCGGAATCCCTTGATTTTAAGGCATTTTATGTACTTTTAATCCTTGACCCGTGAC
>ERZ842401.5663-NODE-5663-length-13711-cov-4.613943_pt1 | contig 13711 bp, 12 predicted proteins | sample MGYA00521270_ERZ842401 | MGnify/ENA primary metagenome ERZ842401 (study PRJEB31892, sample SAMEA3878208) | bioreactor metagenome | biome: Moose rumen | place: Sweden | collected 2011-10 | study: EMG produced TPA metagenomics assembly of the PRJEB12797 data set... | reverse complement strand
GCTATTTTCGCATCAATGCCCGCAATACTGGCCAGTTTGAGCGCACGCTCATCGTGGCCGACGACGACAGCTACGTCAGCTATCTGGAAGGCTGCACCGCCCCGATGCGCGACGAGAACCAGCTGCATGCCGCCATCGTGGAGATTATCGTAATGGACCGTGCCGAGGTGAAATACTCCACGGTGCAGAACTGGTACCCTGGCGACGAGCAGGGTAGGGGGGGCGTGCTGAACCTCGTGACCAAGCGTGGCGATTTGCGCGGTGCAAACTCAAAGCTCTCGTGGACACAGGTGGAGACGGGCAGCGCCATCACCTGGAAGTATCCCTCCTGCATCCTGCGGGGCGACAACTCACAGGCGGAGTTCTACAGCGTGGCTGTGACCAACAACTATCAGGAAGCCGACACGGGCACAAAGATGATTCACCTGGGCAAGAACACGAAGAGCACCATCATCTCGAAGGGCATCAGTGCCGGCCATTCGCAGAACAGCTATCGCGGACTGGTGCGTGCCGCTGCTACTGCCGATAATGCCCGCAACTATTCCTCGTGCGACTCCCTGCTGCTGGGCAGCAACTGCGGAGCCCACACATTCCCCTATATGGACGTGCACAACGACACGGCCATCTTTGAACACGAAGCTACTACTAGCAAAATCTCAGAAGACCAACTCTTCTACTGCAACCAGCGTGGCATTCCCACTGAGCAGGCTGTCGGCCTCATTGTCAATGGCTATGCCAAGGAAGTGCTACAGAAACTGCCCATGGAATTTGCCGTTGAGGCCCAGAAACTACTCAGCGTCTCCCTGGAGGGAACGGTAGGGTAATCAATAAAACAACAACTAATAATTTTTTTTAATTTCTAACACAAAACGCTTATGAAGAAAAACTACTTCAAGTTGATGGCTGTTGCAGCTGCGCTGCTGACAACGGTCAATGGTATGGCGGTGGAACTGCCGTACGTGAAAGCTCCTGCCGACGGTCAGACGTATATGCTGGTAAGCCGTTTGAAACCAGCTAACTACACCGTGCCAACGGGCTGGGATGGTTCTCTTTATCTGCAAGGCTACGATCTTAACAACATCACCGCTGCTGCCGTTACTGCCAAGAAGAACGACGATGGTTCGTGGTATTTCTACAAAGAGTCGACTGCCACGGATGAGAATGGCGAAACGGTGGTGACCACAGCCTATATGGGCTTCCCCGTGGGCACGAATAATCTCCGCATTCAGGAGCTTGACCCCGTGGTGTGGTATGTGGAGCAGAGCGATGCTGCCGGCTTCTATCTGTTGAAGGCCGGCGAAGGGCAGGGCAACCCCAGCACCGAGGGCGGCTACCTGCATCTGAACAATGGTGGCGAATACCTGGTTATTACCGATCCTTCCAGTGGCTGGTTCCCCGACTTCTACGGTGGCGTGGAGGCTACGTATGATGAAGACGGTATGCTGATTGAGTATATCTTTGACGAGTCAGGCTTCGTAGTTCCCCAGAACCCCATTTCGCGCTATTGGGCCTTTGTTGAGCTGGCCGATGTACCGGCCTATTCGCTGAAGGTAGAGCTCTATGCCCTGCTACAGGACCTGGAGGACAATTATCTGGATTTGGCCGATTATAAGGCTGGTTTCCAGGGAGCCTATGATGCTGCCCTACCTTATTATAATAAGGAGGAGTTCACGCAGGAAGATCTGGATGCAGCCAAGGCCATTATCAATGCCAAGGTGAATCTCTACAAGGAGATTCTGTCGGCCATCAGTCTGCTGGCAAATGGCGATCCCAGTGCTGCCCTGAGTGCTGCCATCGATGCAGCCACGAAGGCTTTCAACGAGCAGAGCGACGTGGCTGCCCTTGAGGCTGCCTTGGAAGAGCTGAAGGCTGCCGAGCGCGCCTATGCCATGGGTCAGAGCGACATGACGGCGCTGATTACCAACAACAGCTTCGAAGACCTGTCGGCCCAGAATGGCTCGATGACAACGGGCGTGGCTGGTGCTCCTTACGGATGGAACGTCTTTGTGCGTGGCCAGCAGGTGACGACTGCTGCCGAGGTGCAGGCTGCCGGCATTGGCGGTTGGCATGGCGTTAACAACGATGCCGAGGGTGCCCTCGATGGCGACTATGCCTTTGGCCTTTGGGTGAACAGTGTGCCTGAGTATGAGATCTCGCAGACAATTGAGGGCCTGGAAACGGGATCCTATACGATTGCCGCAGCGCTGATGGTGGGTGCCAATGGCAGCGGCTCGCGTCGCACCACGCAGCGCATCTTTGGTAATCTGAATGCAAAGTATTTCGGTGCTGAATATGACTATGACGAGAGCCGACTGGACCAGAGCGAGGTCTACGAGTTCGAGGGCCTGGAAGAGCCTGTCACCGACCGCCTGCTGCAAGAGATGACCGTGCGTGCCTTTGTCTATGACGGCAAGCTGACCTTCGGTCTGCGTACCAATGGCAACATTGCCGCTGCCATGCGTTCCGGCTCTAACGGTGCCGGTGGCGACGGATGGTTCAAGCTGGACAATTTCCGCATCTACAAGGAAGGCTATATCCAGGAGGATGCCCTGGCCATTTACAACCATTTTGCTGCCCTCTACGACAACCTGTCGGGCGAGCAGATGCAAAAGTCGGTCAAGGACCAGCTGCTGGCCATCCTCGACGAAAAGGTGGGTACTGGCAGCTCGGCCGACGAGATTATTGCCGCCATCCTGAAGCTGAAGGACTACTATGCCACGGTGCAGGCATCGGTCGACGCCTATGCCCGCCTGATGGATGCCATCAACAATGGCCAGGCTGCCCTTATTGAGTATGCCCACAGTGCCAGCGCCGACGATTTCAGCGACCTGCTGATGGATGCTGAGGATATGTACAACGATGGCCTGGTTGGCGAAGAGGAGATCAACGACGTCATCAAGCAAATTGAGGAAGGCATCGAGGAGCTGAAGGCTACCTCTATCACCTTTGGCGACGTCACCTACGTGCTGAAGAACCCCAGCTTCGAGGACCTGAGCAATCAGGGCGGCTCGCCCAGCAGCGGCTCGGCCAATCCTCCTGCTGGCTGGACATTGAAGCTGAATGGCGAGGTGGTTACCACTGCTCCTGCTTTGACATGGTGCGCCATTAACGGTGGCGACGGCATCAGCGTCACGCTGGAAGACGGCACCGAGATCACCCACCAGTACACCGATGGCGAACATTTGTGGGGCATCTGGGATTCTAACATTCCCGAGGTTGAGCTCAGCCAGACGCTGCAGAACATGCCTACTGGCAGCTATAGCTTGCAGGCCGACGTGATGGTTCAGTACAACTGGGCCGGCGACTGCACCACTACACAGCGCATTTTTGGTAACAACTACGTGCAGATGTGGGGTTCGGAGAGTGCCTACACTGAGCTGAACCTGCCCGAGGATGCCGTCAACGCTACCGAGCTGACCTATGCTGGCTACTATTGCGCTCCCGGTCAGGACGGACTGGACAACAGCGATCTGCTGCACCCGATGATGGTTCGCTTTGAAGTGGGCGAGGATGGCATTGCCACTGTTGGCTTCCGCACGAATGGCGTTAATGCCGATGGCAACACCTTTGCCATGGGTGGCCTGAACGGACAGGGATGGTTCAAGGTGGACAACTTCCGCCTGAGCTACGACAGCGACGAACTGACCGCTATCAGCGGCGTGAAGGAGCAGGGCACGGCTGCCGTCAGCTTCTATTCGCTCGACGGTCGGCTGCTGCAGGCTCCGCAGCGGGGCATCAACATCATGCGCACGGGCGACAAGACCGTGAAGATCATGGTGAAGTAACAGCAACAGGAAAAGCAGACCATAAAAGCAACCAGGGCAACCTTCTTAAAGATTGTCCTGGTTGTTTTTATGGTCTGCTGTCATGATCTCGCTGAGGGGCTCCATCACGAAGGGGCGCTGCTGCATGAGGGGGTGTGGAACCTTCAGGTCGGGCTCATCGATGTGCAGGTCGTCGTAGAGCAGGATGTCGATGTCGATGGGGCGGTCGTGGTAGATGCCGTCGCCGCCCGTTTTCTGCCGGCGGCCCAGTTGGCGCTCGATGCGCTGCGTGGTGCGCAGCAGCTGGCGCGGTGAAAGTGTGGTCTGCACGCAAATCACGGCATTGATAAATGCATGGCTGGACTCGAAGCCCCAAGGCTCCGTTTCATAATAAGCTGACTGGCGCACAATGGGGCCAATCAGCTTTTCTGTTTTCTGGCAGGCCTGGTCGAGCATTTCCTTGCGGTTGCCCATATTCGACCCCAGCCCTAAATATATAATGTGGTATTCTTCGCTTTGCTCCATGAAGAATCAGTCGTCCAGTATGAGCATGGCGTCGCCGTAGCATCCGAACATGAAGTTCTCTTTCAGTGCCGTGTTGTAGGCTTCGATAATCAGGTCGTAGCCGCCAAAGGCAGCGGTGAGCATCATCATGGTCGATTCCGGGTGGTAGAAGTTGGTCACCAGGGCATTGGCCAGTCCGAACTCGTAGGGCGGGAAGATGAACTTGTTGGTCCATCCGTCGAACTCCTTCAGCAGGCCGTCGGTGCCCACCGACGATTCGGTAGCCCGTGCCGTGCTGACTCCCACCACGCACACCTTGTTGCCGTTCTGCTTGGCCATGTTCACTATTCTGCAGGCCTCGGCATCAATGTGCATCTGCTCAGAATTCATCTTGTGCTTGGTGAGGTCTTCCACCTCGATGGGGTCGAAGGCGCCCAGCGAGCAGTGCAGGGTGACAAAGGCGTTCACGAAGCCGCGGATTTCCATCATCTTCATCAGCTCGCGACTGAAGTGCAAGCCCGTAGAGGGGGCAGTGACGGCACCCTCGTTCTTGGCATAGATAGTCTGGAAGTTCACGGTGTCGTCATCGTCGGCAGCGCGGCGCTCGGCGATGTAGCGGGGAATGGGTGCCGAGCCCAGCGAGAAGAGCTCTTTTTTGAACTCGTCGTGCGGGCAGTCGTAGAGGAACCGCAGCGTGCGGCCGCGGCTGGTAGTGTTGTCTATCACTTCGGCCACCATGGGGCCTTCGCCGTCGAAGAACAGCTTGTTGCCGATGCGAATCTTGCGGGCCGGCTCTACGAGCACGTCCCACAGGCGCAGCTCCTCGTTCAGCTCGCGCAGCAGGAACACCTCGATCTTGGCATCGGTCTTCTCCTTCGTGCCGAAGAGGCGTGCCGGAAATACGGCAGTGTCGTTGAACACGAAGGTATCGCCTTCGTGGAAATAGTCTACGATATTACGGAAAATCAGCGGCTCCGTGGTGTCGTCGCCATTGGCATCTTTCTGCCACAGGTCTATTTTCTCGCTCTTGCGGTGCACCACCATCAGGCGGCAGCGGTCACGCTGGAAGACGCGCTCCACCGTGCCGTCCTCGTTCTCAAAGACACGGTGAGGGGGGTAGAGTGCTATTTGCTCTTCGGGCAGTTTGAATTTAAATTGCGATAACTTCATTTATTTTCTGACTATTTAGCGATTTTTACTATTCTTTACGGTTGGGTAGTCTCTATGGTCTGCGCTTCGAGCCAGCGTGGAAACTCGTCCAGCGTCAGGCAGTCTTCTATGCGCACGTCGCCCAGACGGGTGCGACAGAGGGCGGTGAGGAAAGCCCCGCTGCCCAGCGCCTCGCCAATGTCGCGGGCCAGTGCGCGGATATAGGTTCCCTTGCCGCACACCACGCGTATCGACAGTTGCATGCGCTGCGGGTCGAAATGGGTCAGCTCCAGCTCGTCGATGCGCAGCGTCTTCGGCTTCAGCTCCACCTTTTCACCCTTGCGGGCCAGTTGGTAGGCGCGGTCGCCGCCAATGCTGCATGCCGAATATTCAGGCGGCACCTGCTGTATCTCGCCCACGAAGCCGGCCAGCACGCGTTCTATCAGCTCGCGGGTGATGTGCCGCGTGGGGTAGGTCATGTTCACCGTGTGCTCGCGGTCGTAGCTCGCTGTGGTGGCGCCCAGCTGCAAGGTGGCAGTATATTCCTTCGAGGCCAGCTGCAGGCTTTCTATGCGCTTGGTGGCCTTTCCCGTGCAAAGAATCAGCACGCCGGTGGCCAGCGGGTCGAGGGTGCCGGCATGGCCCGTCTTCAGGCGCTTGACGTGCAGCGCCTTCGACAGGCGCGTGCGGACGTAGGCCAGCGCACCGAACGACGTCATGCCGTAGGGCTTGTTGATGTATATGATTTCTCCTTCCTGGAAATTCATTTAGTCTACCATTGCTAGTGAGTGTCCTGTCAGCAGCAGTGCGATGATGATGCCGCCAACGACGATACGGTAAACACCGAATGCCTTGAAGCCATACTTCGTGAGGAAGTTGACGAACCACTTCATGGCCAGCAGAGCCACGACAAACGACACGACGCAGCCCAGCAGCAGCATCTCGATGTTGTGGCTAGTGGCCCACGAGGTGTCTTCCTTCAGCAGGTCCAGCAGGTCCAGCAGCGTGGCTCCGGCCATGGTGGGCACTGCCAGGAAGAATGAGAACTCGGCGGCGCGCTTGCGGGTGAGGCCCTGCGTCATGCCGCCCACGATGGTTGCCATCGAGCGCGAAACGCCGGGAATCACCGATATGCACTGGTAGAGGCCAATGTTGAAGGCCCGCTTCTCGTTGACCTTGGTCGAGTCGCTGCCCTTGTTGAACAGCTTGTCGCAGAACAGCATGAACACACCGCCCAGCACCAGCATGACGGCCACCACCTCCACGCTGTCGAGCAGCCAGTCGAGCAGGCCCGACTTCTTGGCTGCCAGGCCGATGACCACGGCGGGCAGCACGCCCACAATGAGCAGCCAGTAGAAATAGTAGCGGTGCTTCAGCTTCTGCAGCGCCGTGCTTCCGGCCGGGGCCGGACTGTTGTCGAACTTGAAGAAGCGCTTCCAGTAGAGGCAGACCACCGACAGGATGGCTCCGAACTGGATGATGAACGTGAAGGCATGCACAAAGGGGTCACCCTGCGGTATGCCCAGCAGGTTCTGCGTAATAATCATGTGCCCCGTCGACGACACGGGCAGGAATTCCGTCAGTCCCTCGACAATCGAAATGATAACGGTCTCTATCCAGGTCATCAGGCTTCCTCCTTGTCCTTTGGCTTATACACCACGGCATAAATCATTGACACGAATCCCAGCAGGCACACGATGGGAGCCACCTTGATGCGGCGGGCGCTGAAGATGTCGGGGTTGTAGGCATCGTTCGTAGAGCCGTCGCCGGCCATGAGCAGGAAGCCGATAATCACCACCAGCATACCGATGCCCAGCAGGATGAAGTTCATTCGTCCGAAAGCTAAATTTCTCTTATCCATATATTTAAAATCTCAATTCTCAATTCTCAACTCTCAAATCTTATACAGCTCCCCGGCCGTCATGCGCAGGAACTTGTTCACCGACAGCAGCGTGCAGAGCAACATGATGACAAAGCCAAACACGAACACGGCGGCTGCCGTGAGCAACAGGTCGTGGCGGGTGATGAGCTCGGCCACGCCCGGCTGATAGCGATACAGGCTGAAGACGATGCCCCCCAGCACCAGGCAGGCCAGCAGCGATGCCACCACGCCGATGAGGAGGCTGCGCTTCAGGAACGGGCGCCTGATGAGCGACCAGCGGGCGCCCACCAGCTTCATGGTGTGGATGGTGAAGCGGCGGGAATAGATGCCCAGCCGCACGCTGTTCGAGATGAGCGAATAGCTCACGATGAGCAGCAGCACCGACAGCCCCAGCAGGATGAGGCTGATGCGCTGCACGTTGCGGTTCACGTCGTCTATCTGGTCGGCCGGATAGGCCACGTCGGTCACGCGCCAGTCCTTCATCAGCTGTTCCGACAGCCGGCGCAGCGAGTCGGTGTTGGCATAGTCGGCCTTCATTTGCACCTCAATCTCGGCATAGAAGGGGTTCACGCCGGCAAACTCCACGGGGTTGGCCCCCATCTCGTCGGTCATCACCTTCAGGGCTTCCTCCTGACTGATGTATTTCACGGTCTTGGCGTATGGCGCTTTCTGCAGTTCCTTCACCAGTGCCTGCCCCTCGTCCACCGTCACCGTGTCGCCAATCACCAGATTGATGGCCATATTCTCGCGCACATAGGTAGAAAGGTTGCGGGCTGTAAGCACAGAAAGCACCACCAGCCCAAGCAGGATAAGTACCATCGTGGTGCTGATGCATAATGTCACAACCTGCATGCCATGGCGGCGGCCGGTCATTTTTCTTCTTCTCTTCATTTGCAAACAGAGCGTATTACGCTAATTTACGCTGCAAAGGTAGTAAATAGTTGGGAGTTAGGAGTTAGGAGTTAGGAGTTATTTCTTGTGGATTAACTTCTTTTAAGTTTTGGGGTGCAAAAAACTCCTAACTCCTAACTCCTAACTCCCAACTAATTTGTACCTTTGCATGCTGTATGAGTACAATTATCTATCCTTCGCCCATCTTCGGGCCTGTTCACAGCCGTCGGCTGGGTCTGTCGCTGGGCATCAATCTGCTGCCGGCCGACGGTAAGGTGTGTTCGTTCGACTGCGTGTATTGTGAGTGCGGCTTCAATGAAGACCATCGCCCCGAGCTGCCCCTGCCCACCCGTCAGGAAGTGGCCACGGCCTTGGAACAGCGCTTGCAGCAGATGACCGCCGAGGGCCGTTTGCCCGACGTACTCACCTTTGCCGGCAACGGCGAGCCCACCTGCCATCCCCAATTCCCTGAGATTATCGGCGACACACTGCTGCTGCGCGAACGATACTGCCCCGAGGCCAAGGTATCCGTGCTGAGCAACTCTACGCTGATTCACCGTCAGCAGGTGCACGACGCCCTAATGCGCGTGGACAACAACATCCTGAAGCTCGACACCGTCTCGCCCGACTATATCCGCCGCGTGGACCATCCCTCAGGCTCCTACGACGTGAAGCAGGTGATAGAGCGGATGAAGGCCTTCAACGGTCACATCATCATTCAGACCATGTTCATGCAGGGCGACTGCAATGGCGAGTCGGTCGACAATACGGGCGACGACTACGTGCTGCCCTGGCTCGATGCCGTCAGCAACATTGGCCCGCAGCAGGTCATGGTCTACACCATCGACCGCGAGACGCCCACCCGTGGCCTGCTGAAGGCCACCCACGAGCAGCTCGACCGCATTGCCGTCCTTGTCCGCCAGCGTGGCATCCCGTGTAGCGTCAGCTACTAACGTGGGGGCGAAGCACCTTCCTTCTCGTCATTGTCAGCCCCCATAATTTCTTCCAATTCTTGCTAATTTCTTTCCGTCATTGTCAACCTTCAATAATTTCTTCCAATTCTTGCTAATTTCTTTCCCATCAATCTGTTGTAGAATCCAACAAAAAATGCGAAAATAATTGCATTTTCTTTGCATAATTCAATTTATTTCCCTATCTTTGCACCGTCGCTTGTTAGCCCTATGGGGGTGGCGGGCGGTCTTATATATGAGAAAGACGTTTTCGAACGTCTGTCGTTATGCTCTACGAATCTCGCAAATTCCAAACCACAGCAGACAGATGACAACCGAAGCGTCTACGTGGTGCGTTTCTATATATCTTATTCTGTATAGTGCGTGCTGGCGTGGGCTAACTGGCGTTGTCTATCCTGTGTGGTGAGGCAATGCGAGAGCCTGTAGAGCCAGGATAGGCAGAAGAAACAGGCACCTTTTTTGTATATCTGGAAAGATAACTGGGAAACAATAGCATGCCGAATCTGTGGTGTTTATAGGCAAATGAAATGACCATTCATTTATTATTAACTTATAAACACTTACGATTATGAAGAAACTATTTCTTTCGCTCATCGCTGTCGTAGCTGGCACGATGGGTAGTTACGCTCAAAGCGATTTGGTGGCTACGCTAAGCCATAGCTCTACGCTCACTAACTACTATGGTGCAGACGCTCTGTCGGAAGCCTACACGGCAGCCACCGCAGGTGATGTGATCACGCTATCACCAGGTACGTTCAATGCTGTGGATATCGAAAAGGCTATTACGGTAAGGGGCGCTGCAATGTATGGATTGGCAAATGGAACTGAGCCAACTAATCTATCGGGAACGTTTAATATCACAGCGGCAATAACACTTGAGGGCGTTGATTGCAAGGGATATGTACAGATTAGCGGAAGCAATGAGACATCAGTCAAAATATTGAAAAGCAGATTTGCCAATGGTGTAGAATGTAACACTAATACTGATTTCGTACATTGTCTATTGAATTGCCATGACGGACAACAGGTCAAATATCTGAAAGTTAATGCAGACATCACAGTGCATTGTATCAATTGTGTCCTCATGTCACCATATTTATATTCCTCGAACTTAACTGCTTACTTCACCAATTGTATAATCAGTGGTGATTTAAGCAGAATGGACAAAGCGAACCTTAGGAACTGCGCGATAATAGGCAGAAACGACGTTTACGATCTGCCTAATTCTGTCACAGCCAACTACTGCGTTGCATATTATTACGAGCAGGGAACCAGTAACTCTTTTGACAACATTACAGGAGATCATAACAGATGTACGGCAGAGGGGGATGAGTTCTTTAGTACATATAGTGGTTGGTGGGGCGACATCCCTGAGACTTTTGAACTGACGGAGACCGCTGCCTCCACCTACCTCGGTGACGACGGCACACAGGTGGGCATCTATGGTGGTACGAATCCTTTCGACCCCACACCAACATATACGCAAATTAGCAAGTTCACGGTGAGTAGCACCACCAGCAATGGTAAGCTGTTGGTAACCATCAATGTGGAATAAAAACAGGACAAGGCTTATGAAAAAGACATTATTAACCCTATTCACCCTGTCGATGCTGACCGTCATGGCTGTTGCCCAAAGCTATAACTACCGCTACTGGGTAGACAGCAATGCAGCAACGTCCGGCTCGGCAACAGGCCAGAAGACCTTCGAGGTAGAAATATCCTCGCTGTCTAACGGTATTCACGCCCTGCATGTGCAGGCTTTGAAGGGCGGCACATGGAGCAGCGTGCGCACCCGTTACTTCCTCATCAATCACGTGCAGACAGACGGCTACTCTGTACGTTTATCTATCGACGACGGTGCTGCCACCACCTATGAGCTTGATGGCAATCCCATAGAGATAGACATTGAAAGCCTTGCTGTGGGAAGTCATGTACTATATGCCACACTGCTTGATGCAGATAACAATGTGGTGAAGCAGACTACGCATGAGTTTGAAAAGGAGGTTGAAGTCATTCTTATTTCAGGCATCAGCTTTCACGCTTCTACCATGTCTCTCACGGTGGGCGAAAGCAGAACTATCACTGCAACCCTGACACCAGAGAACGCAACAAACAAGAATATGCAGTGGACAAGCAGCAACACCGCCGTTGCCACTGTTGAGAATGGAGAAGTGACAGCCGTGGCTGTTGGCACGGCAACCATTACAGCTACTGCTACTGACGGAAGTAATGTATCATCTATTTGTAATATTACAGTGACTGAGTCCTCTGCTACCATAGAAGCTACTGACATCTCGCAAATGGACAATGTTGTCTATATTGAGTCGTTCGAGGATAGTCCTGGCACCACGGAGCTGGAGCTGTCCATCAAGATGAAGAACTCGGCAGCTATTCGAGGCTTCCAGTTTGACTTAGTCCTGCCAGAGGGGGTTACACCATTTATAGAAGACAATGAGATGGTGTATTGGTTAAACGGAGATAGAGCCCCCAAGAAGAGTAATGGCCAGTTCTATCACTCCCTTGAAGTGAGCGAACAGGCTGATGGTTCATACCAGTTCCTTAGTGGCTCAACACAGAACAAGACCTTTAAGGGTAATGACGGTGAGGTGGTTGTAGTAATGGTTAATATTGCTGATAACATACAAGAGGACGATTATCCCATCATCCTTAAGAACATCAAGCTGACGGAAACGGATATCAGCAATTATTACCAGACAGAAGAGGTGGTTAGCAAACTCACCATCGTGGAGTATGAAATCGGTGACATCAGCGGCGACGGTGTAGTCGATGTGAGCGACTACATCGGTGTGGCTAACCATATCCTGGGCAACACGCCGGCAGGATTCAACGCACGGGCCGCAGATGTGAATAAAGACAATGCTATAGACGTAAGCGACTATATCGGCATAGCCAACATTATCTTGACAGGCTCCATCTACGGCAACACTAACGCCAGCTCACGTGCCGTCAGTCTGCCTAAGCAGGAAGCACAGGAAAGAGATCCAGAATAAATAATCAATCAATAACTCATTACAACTATTAAAGTAAAGATGAAAAAAGCAATTATTCCAATTCTCATGCTTTGCATAGGACATGCAAGTATGATGAGAGCCGCAGACACGGATGTCAGTGCCATTGCCAACGTGGTCTATGTAGAACCATTTGAGGCAAGTCCTGGTGCTACAGAGTTAGAGTTATCCATCAAGATGAAGAACACGGCAGCCATCCGAGGCTTCCAGTTTGACTTGGTGCTGCCAGAGGGAGTGACTCCCGTAGAAGACGAGGGCGATTATGTGTACTGGCTGAATAACAGCAGAGCCCCCAAGAAGGGTGGTGGCCAGTTCTATCATACGCTGGAGGTAAGCAAGCAATCTGACGGTTCCTACCGCTTTCTTAGTGGCTCAACAGCGGACAAGACTTTTAATGGAGAAGACGGTGAGATGGCTGTCATACTGGTCAATATTGCTGCTGGTATGGCAATAGGTGACTACACTATTACCTTGAAGAATATCAAGCTGACAGAAACAGACATTAATAATTATTATGAGACGGCCAGCGTGGAATCTACGCTTACCATCAGCAATTCACCCCGAATCATTCTTAACGAGGCTTCGACCCTTGTGCCCGTTGCTGCCACTGGCGCAAACGTGAAGGTGAAGCGCAAGATTAATGCCGACGAGTGGAGCACCATCTGTCTGCCCTTCGACATGTCGTCAACGGAGGTGAAGACAGCCTTCGGCGATGGCGTGCAGCTGAAGACCCTGAGCAGTTGGAGCTTTGAGGGCAGCACCCCAGGCAGCGCAACAAGCATCACGCTCAATTTCACTGACGCGACGACTATTGAGAAGAACAAGCCCTACCTGATAAAAGTTGCAGATAAAGTAACAGAGTTTGTTGTGGACAATGTGACGATAGACCCGGCGGACAATCCGAGCAACAGCGTAACCAGTACTAACGGGAGTGACTACACGGCAACGATGCGTGGCGTCTACACCACAGGAAAGGTGGAGGCCAAGGATCTGTTCTTGTCGGAGAACATGTTCTGGTATTCTGCCGGCAATACTGCCATCAAGGCATTCCGCGCAACGTTTAATTTTGGAGACGTGGTACTCAGCTCGTACAACGATGGTGGCTCAGCCCGCATGACGATGACTTTCGACGATGAGACGACGGGCATCAGCGAAGTGGTGTTGCCCCAGAGCGTGGAACTCTACAACATGAACGGTCAGCAGGTGAAGACGCCCGCCAAGGGACTGTACATCAAAAACGGCAAGAAAACAATCATTAAATAAGCAAAAGGAGGACAGAACATGAAAAAGGAATACAATACGCCCACAATGAAAGTGGTGGAAATGGCCATGAGGCACAGACTGATGACAGGAAGTGGCATTATTAACGATCTCGGTATTGACTATGGTGGCATGGGCGACGGTCGCGACCCGTCCTAACCTAAATCCGAATCAGTCTGCGGCAGATTAGGCCTCGCGCGCGCACGCGCGTTTTACATCATGGAAGAAGCGAAAAAACTATGCTATGTGTGCTACATAGCA
>ERZ842401.5662-NODE-5662-length-13711-cov-5.089558_pt1 | contig 13711 bp, 7 predicted proteins | sample MGYA00521270_ERZ842401 | MGnify/ENA primary metagenome ERZ842401 (study PRJEB31892, sample SAMEA3878208) | bioreactor metagenome | biome: Moose rumen | place: Sweden | collected 2011-10 | study: EMG produced TPA metagenomics assembly of the PRJEB12797 data set... | reverse complement strand
GGCGGCCAAACATCGCACCATGGTCAATCAGGTAATGATAGATCTGGTCGGTGCGGCCCACGGTACTGAATTTCAGTGCTTCGGTCGTGCGACGGAACTGGTAGCAGGCTCCCAGCGTAAGCCCCGACCGTTGCCAAATGGCACCCAGGCTGACATCGGCACTCATGAGAGAGTTGGTGTGACGAGGGTCTTTCTTCTTGGCTCCGCTGCCGGTTTTGTAGCCGAAATGCGCCCCGAGGCCGAAGCCGTGGCCCACATCGACACCCACCTCGCCATTCAGCCGGTAGGTCTCCAGGCTGACATCGCCGCGGGTTGAGTCACTGGTCTCGGTGATGTCGAAGGGCATCTGCTCGGGGTCTATCCACACCGAGCCGCCCGCGTCTGTACCCCAGCCATAACTGTAGCCCATCACTCCACGCACAACCACGCGTCGGCTCATGCGGTAGATGGACCGTACCTGAGCACGTGTCTGCCATGTGTGTGGCGCGATGTGCAGAGGCTTGAAATGGCCCTGACCGGTGCTTGCCGTCAGGCGGGCCTCACCCAAGAGCAACTGTGAGGAGTCACTTGGAGCATAGGTGACCAGCGCAGCCGCATTGCCGGTGTACAGCAGGGGATAGCGTTCCAGCACCTGCTCGTAGTCGAGCCATGATTGCGCCAATGCCTGAGGGACGGAAGTCATCAGAACGGCGATAATCAGATATATTGGTGTGATGCTCTTTCTCATGTTGAAACTTTCGGGTTCATTCGTCCTTCAACGAGGCGTGCTCGCGCTCGATGAAGTCGTTAGTCGAGTTATTGGTGTCTTGATACACGGTGTGGCCCTGGCGCTCGGTCTCCTGCTCGTCGATGCGGCGCTCCACCGAGTGGCCATAACGTGCCGTCATCCACACCGCTCCCACATCGACGCTTGCCGTGAGGCGCTTGCTGGCCTCCTCCCAACTGGTGGAAAAGATCTCCACACCGTCAAGGATGTTCTCCACGGGCACTTTGCGGCAGGCAAACGTGGGCAGTGCACGTCCCTCGTCATACCACACGTTGGAGGCATCGTTACCGAACTCCAGCGGTGTCATGCCCTCGGGGGGCGTGAAGATGAAAAAGGCTGGAGACGTGTTGCTCAGTGGCCAAGCCGACTCCATCTGGTCGCCATAGCGCACAGCCTTCAGGTAATGGCTGGTGGGGATGAGTTCGCTGGGCGACGGATAGGCGCTCGTGCTGCTGTAGTGCTCGATGTCATAGGTGCAGTAATAGTCAGGGTGAGCCAGGTTCACGCTATTGGTATAGGTGAGTGTATGGTCAATCGCACCATTGAGGGCGATCACCTTCTGCTCCCATGGCTCAAACACCACCTCGTCGTCCTGGAAGTACCAAAAACTACTTGCGGCGGGCACAAAACCTTCGTCCTCATAGTTGAGGCGGCCCTGCTCGTCATAGTTCATGTTGATGGCATAACTGTTATAGGGGGTGGCAATCGCCAGGCACAGACCGGCCAGAGCAATGCGCTGGTCGCTATTGTTGGCAATGATGACATACTTGTCACGGTAGAACCAACCCGAGCCGTCGTCACGCTGGCAACCGCCCACATAGAGTTCGCGGATGATGATGGCGCTCGTGGTGGCGGCTGTGACTGTCAGGGTGACGGAGTGTTCACCGTCATGGCCCACCACGACATTACTCATCGAGCCGTTATAGACGGTGCGCCAGCCGTCCACGGGTTGGGTGGCATGAGATACAGTCACGTCATAGATTCCCACCGGCACCTGAAATGTGGCTATGCCCTGCTCGTCGGTGGTCTGACTGAACACCATGCCCTTGTCGTCGGTCAACGTCACGGCAATGCCTTCACGGTCGGGCAGGTCGCCCTGCACCTGGACGCGCAGCGCCTGGGTGGCATAATTCTCAGGCTCACCCAAATTGTCGTCACAGGATGTGCTCAACACGCAAGCCAGTGTGAGCAGCAGGATGGCGGTTATATGTAGCAATGGGTTGTTGTTCATTAATATAGGTTGATTTATAATTTGACGCGCATCGACACGCCATAGTAGAACGGGGGGATATAACCCGCGTTATAGATAGTGGTGCGCAATCCGGTTTGGCGGCTCTTGACACGCGCCATTGAGTTCCAGAAGTTGTTGGCCAGGAAAGAGACGCTCACGTGGTCACCAATCTCCTTGGTGATGTTGAGGTTACCTGACAGATAGGCCGAGATGCGGTCGGGATTCAGGTTGTAGTTGTAATTGGTCTTGACCACAAGTTGCGACAACTCATTGAACAGGTCGGCATCGTGGTCACGGGCCCAGATGAAGCGTTCGGCAAACGGTTGCGGCACGTCGGGCTGCTCCCAGGTGGTGTAGTATTCGGGCCACACGGCTACATAGCAGTCTCGCTGCTTGCCCGTGTAGGGCTCGCCGAAGTAGTCGGCAGGATTGTCCAGTACGTATCCCCTAAATGAGCCATTCTTGCCCTGGCTGAGCGAGCGTCGGGCATCGTAGAGCGTCGATTCGAGCCGCAGGCTGATAATAAGACGAATGGCTGGAATATGAGTCACAACGGTCAGGTTGCTGTTCACCACATCCGAGGTGCTCCCGTTGGGCACAGTTGCCACGGCACTGCCGCCTCCCAGGGCTGTCCCCTCGTAGTAACCCACATAATGATAGGGAGTGACTCCGTCGCTCATCCACTGGGCTCCTGTCGGCTGTGCAGCAATCAGCGTGTGCTCCACACCATGATAGTGATAATAGGAGCCGTCAAGGCGCACACTCGTGCGCAACGCTTCAATCTGCGAGAAGTCGATGACCCAATCCAGACCCGAACGGGAAATTGTACTGCCGTTGACACTGGTGCTGGCGGCGTTGAATGTGTTGCGCAACACACCGTCAAGCACTTGGGGCGACACCTCTCCCGTGCGGTCGCTTACGGTGACGATACCCGTCTGACGGTCAATCTGGTAGATGCAGTCTCCCGAGGCGATGGGGAAATCCTGCTCGAGTGCCGACTGCGACGTGAAACGGTAACTGAAGGGGGTGTACACCGACGTCTGCAGATAGGGCCGATGGGTCTTGGCAAAGAATGCTCCCAACGAAATCGTTGCCACACGCGTGGTGGCCTCGATTCCCATCTCCAGTTGATGGGCATACTGCCACTTGAGCGACGGATTAGTGATGGACTTGAAAGGCGTGACGCTGTAGGCATAGTAAACGCGGTTATCGCTGGTCGAGCCAGGAACAAAGGCGAGCCTGTCGGCATAGGACGGCTGTGGGTAAAGCACCTCAAACGAAGGCAGTTTCACACTCTTGCCCCAGCCGCAATAGGCGTTCAGACCCTCGACCCACCAGTCGGTGCGTTGTTTCCATAATGTGTATTTCGCGTTCAAGCGGGGCGACCATGACGAGACTGTACCATACTCAGAATGAGGAATATGGGTGACGTCGGCGCGCACGCCGGCAGTTAGTAGCAGTTCGCCGCCATGTTCGCTGGTGGCGAGCGAGAAACGGTCCTCGGCATACAGTGCGACATTGTGCATCCACGGCAACTCGTCATAGCGGTATTCCCGCCACGACGGTGCATAGCGCATGTTCTCGTAATAGTGCCCACGGCCGTTGTTCCCCGTGGCGGTCCACTCGGCTCCTGCCATGATGCGGTTGTTCATGTTCCCGCCGCGCTGGTTCCAGCGGGCGTTGGCCTTGACTTGCATGCTCACGGGCTTGTTATCAACCAGGCTCTTGACATACCAGTAGCCCGTGGGGCCCATGATGATGGGAGCCTCGGGGTCCTGGTCATAGTCGGTGGCGATGTAATAGCCTGCTTCGCGCGCATGAATTTGTGCCTGGGCACTGCTGCTGTTGGCGTTGGCATTTGATGTGCGCTGTTTGTCAGCCAGCGAGATGTCAGCACGCAGCGAGATGTTGGCCAGACCTCTGCGGTCCAGGTTCCAGTCGGCCTCCAGTGAGCCCCTGAACACGCGGTCCCGCACGCGGGTATAGGTGTCCACAAACTGGTCGGGGTCGGCCTCGTTGCTGTAGCCTCCCAGGTTGCCCTCTACCTTCATGTTCAACATGAGGGGGCGATGAGCCAGTTGGCAGGTCGTGTTGTAGTTGAGTGTGAGGCTATTGCGCTGATAGGCGGTGTGCGGCGATGCCAGATTGCTGTAACTGCGGGTGTGCTCGACCGAGGCGTTGATCACTCCGCTCGACAAGTCAAACCCCTTGCTCACACCCACCTGCTTGGTATAGGGGTTGGTGGACAGGGCCACCTCCCAGGGCGTGTGACCGCGCTTGGTCTTCACCTTGACGATGCCGTTACTCAGGTCTCCATATTCCACCGACGGAATGCCGGGCACCACCTCGATGCTGGCGACATTGGTCGAACTGATGGTGCGTGTGCTGGCACTGCTGGTCTCGCCCAACTCGGCATTGTTCTGTAGCCGCCCGCCGTCTACATCGATGGCTGTGCCAAAGGCGGCGTTTCCTTTCTCGCCGGCAATAGCCCTGAGGGCGATGCGCTGGTCGTTGATGAGTGTGCTGTTCACGGTCTTGCCGCCAGGCAAGAGGGTCAACACGTCACTCACGTTGACAATCTGCTGGTTGTCCAGGGCTTGACGGTCAATCAGGTAACTCGTCGTGGCATTCTCGGTCTTGCGTTGGGCAGTGACTATCACCTGGCCAAGCAACAGGTTAGTCGGGTGCATTGCCAGGCGCAGTGTGTCTCTCGATGAGGCACCGTCAAGAGTTACCTCGATGGACTCATAGCCCACACAGGTAACGCGCAGGGTCATCTTTCCCGTGCCGAGTGTCCGCATCGTGAATGCACCCTGTGTGTCGGTCATGCACCATTGCTCTCCAGGCAGCAGCGTCACTGTGGCAAACTCCACGGGCCCGCCGTTGCCGCTGTCGGTAACCACGCCGAGCAAGAGGGCCTGGGCGTGAACCGGGAGCACCAGGCAGCACAGCAACCACAATATGGCGAGGCTCCTGCTCATTCACTCAACGGCTTTGTCCAGGGATGGCGCATCAATCGTGGACTGGCAAAGATGTCGATGTAGCCAATCAGGTCGTGTTCGGCCTGCACAAACGGGATGTCCAGCCCGACGACCCAGCAGATTTCATAAATCGTGGGAAAGGCATATTCATGGTTCAGGTCACTCTGGTCGGCAAGACTCCATTGGCTCTCCAATTCATGCCCCTCGAGTGCCCACGTGTTGATGTTGTGCGTCACAAAATACATGTGGCGTCCGCCAGTGTCTCCACCCTCATGTTGAGGTGACACACCGCTGTACCAAGTGCTCGTGGCATCCCAGTAGGCATAGGTCGAGGCATCATCGGTGTATTGCGTTGCGCTCACCGGTTGCTGGTCGTCAAGCACCATCGTGATGCTGCCGCGCTGAGTCGCCTCGTCGTAACTGTAGAGCATCTTGAAGTTGGCGTCATACTTCAAACCCTTGCGATGGGCCATCGAGTCGATGTGGCAATAGATCTCGCGGCCATAACCGGGCGTGCCGGGAGCAGGCAGCACGGCATGATAGGGGATTGAGACGGCCGTGCTCACCATGATCGACGTCCCCGGTAACGGCTCGCCATTGGGGCTTGCCACCAGATACCAGTCCCCGGCAAAGTGCTCATAGGGGGTCATCTCACGGTAATTGATCTCGACGATGTCGCTGGTGGGAATTGTCATCACCGTCTGCCCCTCCTTGATGACGTTCAGGAAATAGGCAGTGCGGCCATTCTCGGTCGTGCGGCTGTAGTTGAACCGGGTCACCACAGTGTCAGGAAAGATTTCCTGAGTACCGTTGGTCAGTGTGATAGCCGTGCGATAGACACCCTCACTGGCTCGAGTTGTGAGAGTAACGGCCAGCAGAGCGATTGTTGCAATGATAATGTGAGTAAAGTTGTTCATGTTTATAGTTTTGCCTTCTTTCGCCTTCTTCCTCATGGCAAGGCACAATGCAAGTGTCAACTTGCCCTCTGTGCTTGCCCTAGTCGGTTGGCGTTGCAAAATTACTCCCACGTCCACACATGGGCACTCCCCTAAAATGAGTAATTTTATGCATTATCTCACATAAATTGGTTAGGAAACAGGCGTTTTCAGGACTTTTTGCAAAGAAGTGTGGGAAATCGGTGGAAAATGTGTACCTTTGCAGTTTGATTAGCAAATTCAATTACATTATTTATTTGATATGGCGGAGAATATTGAGAATATCAATGCTGGGGCCGAGGAGAAGAAGCCCTTGAATTTTGTGCAGCAACTGGTGGCCGACGACCTGGCTGCCGGCAAGAACGGTGGACGCTTGAACACCCGTTTCCCGCCCGAGCCTAACGGTTATCTGCACATCGGCCATGCCAAGGCCATCTGCATGGACTTTGGCGTTGCCGAGAAGTTTGGCGGCACGTGCAACCTGCGTTTTGACGACACCAACCCTCAAAAGGAGGATACCGAGTATGTCGAGGCCATCATGCGCGACATCCATTGGCTGGGCTATGACTGGGGTGACAGGCTCTATTATGCCAGCGATTATTTCCCCAAACTGTATGATTTCGCCATCCGCCTGATCAAGGAGGGCAAGGCATACGTCGATGACCAGACGAGCGAGCAGATTGCCCAGCAGAAAGGTACCCCCACCACGCCTGGCACCAACAGCCCTTACCGCGACCGAACGGTCGAGGAGAACCTGGACCTGTTCCAGCGCATGAACGCTGGCGAGTTTGAGGAGGGCAGCCATGTGCTGCGTGCCAAGATTGACATGGCGTCGAGCAACATGCACTTCCGCGACCCGATCATCTACCGCATCATCAAGACCCCACACTGGCGCACCGGCAACAAGTGGAACGTCTATCCCATGTATGACTTTGCCCATGGCCAGAGCGACTACTTCGAGGGTGTGACGCACTCCATCTGCACGCTGGAGTTTGTGCCTCATCGCGACCTGTATGACTACTTCGTGCACGAGTTGGCAGGTGAGACGGCATCAGAGTACTGCCCGCGTCAGATCGAGTTCAACCGCCTGAACCTCACCTACACCGTGATGAGCAAGCGCAAGTTGCTGCAACTCGTCAAGGAGGGTCTTGTGGCCGGTTGGGACGACCCCCGCATGCCGACCCTGTGCGGTCTGCGTCGTCGCGGCTACACGCCCCAAAGCATCAAGAACTTTATCGAGGACATCGGCTACACCAAGTATGAGGCCCTCAACGACATCGGCCTGCTGGAGCACAACATCCGCGAGGAGCTCAACCATCACGCCAACCGCGTGAGTGCCGTGCTCAACCCCGTCAAGGTGGTCATCACCAACTACCCTGAGGACAAGGTCGAGATGATGGAGATGGACAACAATCCCGAGCAGGAAGGTGCCGGCAAGCATCAGATGCCCTTCTCGCGCGAACTCTACATCGAGCGCGACGACTTCATGGAGGAGCCGCCCAAGAAGTTCTTCCGCCTCACGCCAGGCAAGGAAGTTCGCCTCAAGGGAGCCTATATCATCATGTGCACCGGTTGCACCAAGGACGCCGACGGCAACGTGGTGGAAATCCAGTGCACCTATGACCCCGACACGCTGAGCGGCAGCGCCGGCAGCCAGCGCAAGGTCAAGGGCACCCTGCACTGGGTGAGCGCCCGCCATTGCGTTGATGCCGAGGTAAGGCTCTACGACCGCCTGTTCGCCGTCGAGAACCCCAGCGCCGACACCGAGCACGACTTCCGCGAACTGCTCAACCCCGACTCGCTGCGCGTCATCCCCGATGCCAAGATCGAGCCTTTCCTGGCCCAGAACGCCCAGGTGGGTGACACCTTCCAGTTCCAGCGCATCGGCTACTTCTGCGTCGATCAGGACACGACCGAGGGCCATCTGGTGTTCAACCGCACCATCGGCCTCAAGGACAGTTGGGCCAAGCAGCAAGGAAAATAGGCTTTAGTTTTTAGGTGTCAGGCATGTAGGGTCTGGCCTTGGCTAGTCGGCCGCACATTCGCGGGCTTAAGCTTTAGCAACTCTACCTATAAAAATCTAAACGGTTTGACTCACAATGGTTTGCACCGTTTTCGGGTTACGGGTGTGACAGTCGCCACAATCCCTCACGCCAAGCCGCTAAGGCGCGAAGCGAGGTCCGCTTGTGGGTCAAGGTGACAGCCCAAGGGTAGGTGCATCGTTGGGACGGTTCTGCTTGATAGCGTCGCTGCGCTTTGGCATCAAGAGAACCGTCCCAGCCGATGGCACCCGAGCCATGAATGTTGGGGAGTGTAATATAGGAAGATTCTCTATCATTTCATAGAAAAGGATGGCTTTCTCCTTTTTTCCAGCTAGTGTGTTGCAGGGAAAATCAGTTTTCACTATCTTTCCTCTAAAGAAAAATCAGTTTCTTTATCTAGATTCGGGATTTTTATCTATATTTGCAGATTACAAACAGTTGAAATGAATTCGAAGAAGGAAAAGATACAGCAGATCAGGGCATTGCAGGACACCGATATTGTCCAATGTCTCAAAGCGTTAAGTGCAGGAGGACTGATACTTTACCCGACGGATACCGTTTGGGGCATCGGTTGTGATGCTACCAATGCCGAGGCCGTCAAGCGGGTATATCAGCTCAAGCAACGTGACGACAACAAGGCGCTCATCGTGCTCATTGACAGTGCCGAGCATCTGGACCACTATGTGGTGGATGTGCCCGTGATTGCCCGCGAACTTGTCGATGTGGCCGTCAAGCCGTTGACCATCATCTATGAGGGGGCCTACAACCTTGCCCCCAATGTGCTGGGCGACGAGGATAGCGTGGGCATCCGCATCCCCAACGACGAGTTCTGCCACCACCTGTGCGAGTGTTATGGCAAGCCCATCGTGTCCACTTCGGCCAACGTGAGCGGGCAGCCCACACCTCGTACATTTGCCGAAATCGACCCTGCGATTGTCGATGGTGTGGATTATGTCGTCCAGTATCGTCGTGACGACGCGTCTCGACACCAGCCGTCCAACATCATTCTTTTGAGTCGTGACGGCACCTTCAAGATCATCCGTTAATCAAGTGTAGATAGTATGAAAGTGAGATTAGACATCAACAACAAGGCACACCGCCAGCGCATCAAGTATGTGGTCGGTGACTTCGTGATGTCTAATGTAGCCTGGTTCACCTTCAATATCCTGCGATACCAGATGGGCGCCGTCATCGGCTGGCAGACCCTTGAAGGTTACCTCAAGAGTAACATCGTGTTGCTGGGGCAGATTTTTTTCCCGTTGATGATGATGGTGACCTACATCTTCAGCGGCTATTATAATAATGTGGTGCGCAAGTCACGTGTGCAGGAGCTGCTCACTACAGGCGCCAGCGCCACCATCAACACGTTGCTGATATTCTTTGCCGCCCTCATTAACGATGTGGTGGGCGTGCGGACCAATGACTATGAGATGATTCTCGTGCTGTGGCTGCTCTTGTTCGGCTTCGTGTATGCCGTGCGTGCCATCATCACCAACAAGGCCTCCAACCTGATCAAGTCGCGCAAGTGGACTTTCCCCACGCTGATCATCGGCAGTGGGTCGGCAGCACTACGGTTCGCCGATAAACTCAATGCCCAGCGGCGTTCATCAGGATATGAGATCAAGGGATTTGTCAACATTCCCGGTGAGAATCCTGTCAAGGCCAATCCGTTGCCCTGTTATGATCTGGACGAGTTGCCCGAGGTGTGCCGTGAGGAGGACATCTGGGAACTGATTGTGGTCCCCACGCGCGACGATGCGACACAGACGATGAATGCCATCAACCGTCTCTTCAGCCTGGGCTTGCCCATCATGATCTCGCCCGACCGCTTCAACATGATGCAGACACCGGTGCGCATCTCCGACATCTACGGCGAGCCGCTGGTCAACATCTCGCGCAGCAGCATGAGCGACAGTGGCAAGAACATCAAGCGCGCCCTGGATATCATCCTGTCGTTCATCGCCCTGATATTGCTGATGCCGGTTTATGCCATCGTGGCGCTCATCATCAAGCGCACAAGTCCCGGCCCAGTGTTCTACCTGCAGGAGCGTATCGGGCTCCACAACAAGCCATTCAATATCATCAAGTTCCGCTCGATGGTGGATAATGCCGAGACTTCTGGCCAGCCGCAGTTGTCATCAGACGATGACCCCCGCATCACACCCTTTGGCCGTTTCATGCGCAAGTACCGCATCGACGAGTTGCCGCAGTTCTGGAATGTCCTCAAGGGCGAGATGGCTCTGGTGGGCCCTCGTCCCGAGCGCAAGTACTACATTGATCAGATTCTCCCCAAGGTGCCGGCCTATGCCCTGTTGCACCAGGTGCGTCCGGGTGTCACGTCGATGGGCATGGTCAAGTTCGGCTATGCCAAGGACGTTGACGAGATGCTGGAGCGAGTGAAATATGACCTGATGTACTTGAACAACATGTCGTTGCTCAACGATATCAAGATACTGATTTACACTATCAAAATCGTCTTCACCGGACGCGGCATGTGATGGCAGCAGTAATTGAAACCCGACAAGCTGACAATGCCCAGGCCGAGCGCGGAGGTTGGTGGATGCGTATGCTCATGTGGCGTGAGCGATATATTCCCGACAAGACCTTTGTGGTCCTGCTTGCCCTCATCGTGGGCATCGCATCGGGACTGGCGGCAGTGTTGCTCAAGACGCTGATTGCCCTGATTGCGGGCTTCCTCACCAGCCGGTTCAACATCGAGCAGGGCAACCTGCTTTACCTCGTTTTTCCCGCCATCGGCATTTTGCTGGCCAGCAGTTATGTGTACTATATTGCTCGCGAGCCCATCTCGCATGGTGTGACCCGTGTGCTCTATGCCCTGGCGCTCAAGAAGAGCCGCCTCAAGGTCCACAACATGTACTCGTCGCTCATCGCATCGTCGGTGACCATCGGGTTCGGTGGGTCGGTCGGTGCCGAGGGTCCTATCGTGTTCACAGGTGCAGCCATCGGCAGCAATCTGGGTCAAGCCTTCCGCCTGACGCCGCAGACGCTTGCCATGCTGGTGGCCTGTGGCGCGGCAGCGGGTATCGCAGGCATCTTCAAGGCACCCATTGCCGGCATGCTGTTCACCATCGAGGTACTCATGCTCGACCTGACCGCCGGAGCGGCAATCCCATTGATTGTGGCCTCGGTGGCAGGCGCGACGGTGGCCTATGTGTTCACGGGCTACAATGTCGAGTTCTTCTTCACCCAGAGCGAACCGTTCTATGCTTCGCGCATTCCGTTCGTTATCCTGCTGGGCGTGTTTTGCGGCTTTGTCTCACTTTATTTCATCACCTTGATTGACAGACTTGAACTTCGTTTCAAGCGATTGAGCAACCGTTGGATGCGTTTTGCCGTGGGAGGCCTAACTTTGAGCCTGCTCATCTACCTCATGCCCCCGTTGTATGGCGAGGGATACGGTGACATTACCCGTCTCATCAACGGTGATGTGACAAGCATCTTCAATAACAGCCTGTTCTACTCCTATCGCGATAATGTGGCCGCTGTGCTGTTGTTTGTGTTTGCCCTGGGAGCTTTCAAGGTGTTTGCCACTGCGGCCACCAATGGCGGCGGGGGAGTGGGAGGTACCTTTGCCCCCTCGCTGTTCGTGGGCTGCATGGCGGGTGTTTTTTTCGCCTATCTGTTCAACAACCTCGGGTTTATTGACCCCAATGCACCGCTCAGTATCAAGAACTTCGCACTCATGGGCATGGCGGGCGTGATGGCCGGTGTGATGCATGCCCCGTTGATGGGTATCTTCCTCACTGCCGAGATGACTGGCGGCTATGAGTTGTTCCTGCCGCTGCTCATCGTGTCGGCAAGTAGCTACGGCATCTGCCGCATCTTTACCCCCTATGGCATCTACTCGCGCCGCCTGGCCAAGCGTGGCGAACTGCTCACGCACCAAAAGGACCGCACGGTGCTCACGCTTCTCAAGATGGACAGCGTCATCGAGCGCGATTTCACGGTTGTTCACCCCGACATGAGCCTCAAGGATGTGGTGGATATCATCGCACAGAGTCACCGCAACCTGTTCCCCGTGACCGATGGTAACGACAATCTTATTGGAGTGGTGCTGCTTGACGATATTCGCAACATCATGTTCAGGCCTGACTTGTATCGACGCTTGAATGTGAGCCGTTTCATGGCTATTCCTCCGGCCAAGGTCATCATCGGTACCCCGATGGAGAAGGTGATGAAGACCTTTGACGACACTGGGGCATGGAACCTGCCTGTCATCGACGAGCAGGGCAAGTATGTGGGCTTCGTCTCCAAGAGTAAGATCTTCAACAGCTACCGTCAGGTGCTCAAGCACTACACCTACGACTAAACTATTGATGAACTGTTTTATGAAATTACTGTACACCTTATTAACTCTCCTGTTGGCGGTTAACGCCCTTGCGCAGGACGAAGTGTCGACGAGCGTTACCAACTCGCTGGCAACAGTTATCAATGTCGAGGCCGGGAGCGCCGAAGTGCAGACCTGCGACACCGTGGCTCAACATGATGCATGCGAGCAGCTATCAGGGAATTTTTCCTGTTTTGATGACAATGTTTTCCGTGAATACCATGGCCCCGATTTCCATTTCCTGAAAAACACCACCAACCCCGTGGCTCAGCCCTACAAGTTCATGAACGACCAGACATGGGTAGGAATCCCCGTTTTCCTGGCCGGCATGATTGCCAAGACCGAGAAAACGGCCTTCCGCCAGAACTATAATGACCCTAACACCAACATCCGACTCATCAAATATAATTTCCACACCGAAATCGACAACTACACCCAGTTTTCAGGAATCGCCCTCACTGCAGGCCTCAAGATGGCTGGAGTAGAAGGGCGTTCGTCATGGCCGCGCCTGTTTGCCTCGTCGATGGCCTCCTATGCAGTCATGGCAACCCTTGTCAACAGCATCAAGTACACCACCAGCGAGATGCGCCCTGACGGTTCAACGCGCAACTCCTGGCCATCGGGGCACACTGCAACCGCCTTTGTCGGCGCAACAATCCTTCACAAGGAGTATGGCCTGACACGCTCGCCATGGTATTCGGTCGCTGGCTATTCACTGGCGACTGCCACAGGTGTGATGCGTGTGTTGAACAACCGCCACTGGGTGAGCGACGTGCTCTCGGGGGCAGGTATTGGCATCCTGTCAACCGAACTGGCCTATGGCCTGTGTGACCTGCTTTTCAAGGAAAAAGGGTTGCTGATGAACGACATGGACTACTTTCAAGACCTCGGCAAGCGTCCCTCTTTCGTCTCCGTCTCGATGGGTGTCGGTCTGGGCAATAAGCATCTTGTTTTTCCGCCGCTCAACCTTGGACGTGTAGGCGATGATGACAAACCGCTCGAACTCCGGTTCCGTTCAGCCACGGCAGTAGGAGCCGAAGGGGCTTGGTTCTTTTGCCCTTATGTGGGCATTGGAGGGCGCCTGCGCGTCAAGAGTACCCCCATCAACGGTTGGACTTCGTTTACCGATACCGAAAAAGAGGTATTAGGTCGCATTATCAACGATCCCGACCTTAGTGCAGGCATTCAGTCCATTGAATTGACTATCGAGAGCGACCACATCACCGAGTTTGCCGCCGATGCGGGAGTATACTTCAATTTCCCGATTTCATCAAGGTTTGCCCTGGGCTCCAAACTGATTGGCGGCCGCAGCGTGATGGACGACATCGAGGTGAGTGGAGAATTCCTGGGCCACAAAGTGGTGCGGGAAGGAAGGTATTTCAGGGTCACCGATGAGGCCATTGACTAT